>Ga0256840_1002291_pt1 | contig 17031 bp, 16 predicted proteins | sample 355202metaG_FD_185969 | JGI IMG/M metagenome (GOLD analysis project Ga0256840, IMG submission 185969) | Hydrothermal vent microbial communities from Mid Atlantic Ridge, Atlantic Ocean - 355-202 | ecosystem: Environmental > Aquatic > Marine > Hydrothermal vents | place: Atlantic Ocean: Mid... | reverse complement strand
ATAATTATCATATTCCCCAGCGTAATATCGGTCATTTAACACCCATACAAAAATTAAAGGAATGGTATAAAAAGAAGCCAGAATTATTTAAAAAGAACGTTTATGATCTAGCGGGACTTGACAAATAGAATCCGTTACCATCAGGAGGTTTTTTTAAAAAATAAATATATTCCTGAATCCGTGAGTCCACTACGGCACAGTGAATAAGCTATTGATTCATCACAGGTTTAAAAAATACTCGCTTAAGCTAAGGGTGAACTCAATTATGCAGAGCTTTTTAAATTCCGTGCTAAACCAATATCTTACCCCCTGCTATCCGCATTGGACTCACGGATTCAGGATATTTATAATTTTGTTTGCCTATATATGTCCTATACTCATTCAAAACAGACATATTTAAATAGGGAGTTTATGGTTTATAGTTCACAATTGCGCGCCATGCTGGCAATTATTCAAAGAGAGATGATCAAATTTTGGCATCAAAAAGGTCGTCTTGTTGCTGCCCTAGTTAGACCAAGCTTGTGGCTAATTGTGTTTGCGGCTGGTTTTCAGAATGTTTTTGGTGTTTCTATTATCCCACCCTACGAGACTTATATCGAATATCAGGAATATGTGATTCCTGGTTTGCTGGGAATGGTGTTGTTATTCAACGGTATGCAATCATCCCTAGCAATGGTTTATGACCGTGAAATGGGTTTGATGCGTTTACTTTTAACCGCACCTCAGCCACGATGGTTTTTACTTTTCAGTAAACTGGTTTCAGGCACAATTCTGTCACTCTTACAAGCCTATGCTTTCTTACTGCTAAGCGTAGTCTTTCAAATAGAAATACCGTTGATTGGTTGGCTTTATGCTTTCCCTGCGATGCTATTGGGTGGACTTATGTTAGGTTCATTGGGCTTATTATTATCTGTTTATGTCAAACAGTTAGAGAATTTTGCAGGCACAATGAACTTTGTGATTTTTCCCATGTTTTTTATTTCAACGGCATTATACCCACTCTGGAAACTTGAAGAATCAGGTGCGGAAATTGTTTTTCAATTAGCCAGCTACAATCCATTTACTCATGCGGTTGAATTGATTCGTTTTGCGCTGTATGGGCAATTTAACGCCATTTCATTGGGTGTTGTATTGGTTTCAGGATTTATTTTTTTCATGTTGTCTGTTTGGGGCTACAACCCACAACGGGGGATGGCAAAATTCACAAAACAAAATAAAACAAAGTAAAACAAAATAAAGGAGATAATTTAATGATAAGAAAAGGACTATTTAAAACTATTCTATTTGCAACGCTTGTATCAATGACAAGTTTTTCAATGGCAAAAGAAGTTACGCTAAAGCCTATTAAAGTAGGTGTCTTAAAGTTTGGAACGGTGAACTGGGTTCTTAATGTGATAAAGCATCATGAATTGGATAAAAAGTATGGTGTTGATTTACAAATAACAGGCTTAGGATCAAAAAAAGCCTCTCATGTTTCTATACAAGGTGGTGCAGTTGACATGATTGTCTCTGATTGGATTTGGGTTTCGCGGCAACGTGCCGAAAATAGAGATTACACTTTTGTACCCTATTCAAATGCAACTGGCTCAGTAATGGTTAAAAAAAATAGTAGTATTAAAAAACTGGCTGATTTTCAGGGGAAAAAATTGGGTGTAGCGGGCGGCCCAGTTGATAAATCATGGTTGTTCTTACGTGCATACACACAAAAAACATTAGGCAAAGATATGCTCAAAATGGTAGAGCCTAGTTTTGGTGCACCACCGTTACTAAATAAACTGGCTAAACGTGATGAAGTCGATGGTGTATTAAATTTTTGGCACTTCACCGCAAAGCTTAAATCTACGGGTTTTAGGTCGATAGTGACCATCCAAGAGGTATTAAAAGAGCTAGGTGTTGATCGTCCAATTCCAATTATTGGTTGGGTTTTCTCAGAAGCGTTTGGTGCAAAAAATACAGAAGTTGTCAAAGGCTTTATTAAAGCCTCTGAAGATGCAAAAAAGCTGTTGTTAGAATCTGATGCTGAATGGCTTAGAATCAGGAAAAAGATGAAAGCAAAATCAGATGAGATGTTTATTAATCTACGTGATGCTTTTCGTGCTGGTGTTCCTCGTTGTTTTGGTGACGAAGAGAAACAAGCGGCAACTGCTACATTTGCTATCTTGTCAAAATTAGGGGGAAAAAAGCTGGTTGGTAAATCGACAGCACTCTCTGATGGAACCTTCTGGAAGCTTTATCAAACTGAAATATGTCCAAAATAAGTTTTCTCTATGTTGATTTTATATGATGGCTTTGACGTGTCAGTATTAACATGGTGATTTTAATATAATGCTTTTTTATCTAAAATGGGCGCGTAGTATTTCTCTGCTAGGTTTTTTCCTTTTCTGGCAGATATTTGCCGTGCTCATTGGTAGTGATCTATTGCCATCACCTGTTCAGGTTATTGCTTCCATGTGGGAGCATTTTGAAAGTGGTGAATTAATGATGCACCTTGGTATTACTTTGCGCAGGGTTGCCATTAGCTTTGTTATTGCCATGATAATTGGCGTTGCACTTGGTATGTTGATGGGGAGCCGAAATATTTGGGATAAATTCCTCGATAGCATTGTTATTCTTGCCCTCAATATCCCTGCATTAGTCACAATTATTCTTTGTTATATCTGGTTAGGTTTAAATGATACAGCAGCTATTTTAGCCGTTGCCATAAACAAAATACCTATGGTTGTTATTGCAATCAGAGAAGGTGCAAGAGCCATAGATACTAGATTTATGGATTTGGGAAAAGTCTATCATTTATCACGCAAAGAGCTATTTTTTAAAATCTACCTACCTCAACTCTACCCTTATTTATTTGGTGCAGCCCGAAATGGTTTAGCACTTATTTGGAAAATCGTCTTAGTAGTTGAATTATTAGGTCGTAGCGATGGTGTCGGTTTTCAGTTGGGAACATTCTTCCAATTTTTTGATATTACCAGCATTTTGGCATATACATTCGCATTTGCATTGGTCATCTTTGCTATTGAAGCACTCATTATGCGTCCAATGGAAGTTCGACTGAATCGGTGGCGTACATGAGTTCTCTCGTTGTTGATATTGATAGTAAAGTCTATGGCAATGGAACCTGTGCCATCTCAGGTTTGCATATTACTGCAAAGCAGGGAGAATTTGTTGCCATTGTTGGTCCATCAGGAACAGGTAAAACGACCTTATTAAATATAATTGCAGGAATTGATAAGCAATTCATAGGGAACATGAAATTTGGCGAAAGCAATACTAATAAAAACATCAGTTTTATGTTTCAAGACTCACGTTTATTACCTTGGTTAAGCGTTCAGAAAAATATTGAAATAGTACTTGATCGACATGATCGAAATAGCGTAGAAAAACAGTCAAGAATAGCAGAACTACTACAAAAAGTTGGCTTAGAAGGGATAGCGAAAAGCTACCCTAATCAATTATCGGGAGGCATGAAACGTCGTGTTTCAATGGTGCGGGCATTCGTCAATCAACCTCAGTTATTATTGATGGATGAGCCTTTTCAGTCACTCGATGCGCCAACCGCCTTTGAATTACGCACAATGCTACTCGAACTCTGGCAGGAAACAAAATGCACCGTAATATTAGTAACACACAGTTTGAGAGAGGCATTAACAATGGCTGATCGTGTCGTTTTCTTATCAAATTGCCCAGCCAATGTGATTTTAGATTATGATATTGAGCTACCTCGACCACGCCAGCTTGAGGATAATACAGTAACCTTGTTGCATACAAATTTATTGATGCAGTATCCTCAGATTTTATCAGGCTCTCTATTCTCAGACAGCCTCCTAGATAAAGAGACAGAACAGAGTGAATGAAAAAAATAGCCTATCAGAAACAATTATATCGCTACAAAAAGTGTATAAATCCTATGGAAAAGTAAAAGCTTTAAACGATGTCAGCTTTGAGCTGCAACATGGTTTCTATGCACTTTTAGGCTCTAATGGTGCTGGTAAAAGCACCTTATTTCAATTACTGACAGGTCTATTTGTACCAGATTCTGGCAGCATAGAAATAGTAGGTATTGACCTGAGCCGCCAATTAACTAAAGCACTTGCGCATATTGGTGTTGTTTTTCAACAATCCGCATTAGATTTAGGCTTAACCGTGCAAGCTAATCTAAGCTTTCATGGTCGTCTACATGGGCTTTCTACACACGAAATAAAAGAACGCTCAGCCATTGAATTAGAAAGATTAGGAATGCAAGATACAGCTAAAAAAGCCTGTAAAACCTTGAGTGGTGGTAATCGACGTAAAGTAGAATTAGCCCGAGCCTTATTAACAGAACCCAAGGTATTATTGATGGACGAGGCTACCGTAGGACTTGATCCAGCTTCAAGAGACTTGCTACTAAACTATGTGCAACAACTTTGTACTGAACGCAAAATTACTACACTTTGGGCAACGCATTTAATTGATGAAGCCGAAAATGCCAAGCAAGTTTTAGTATTAAATAAGGGTAAGCTACTTGCACAAGCAACATCACGAGAGCTTCAAGATAGAACACAAACTGATAGTCTGTTAAATGCATTCTTGCAGTTATCAGACCAAAAACTCCCTGATACTTCACATATTCAACAGATATAAACTGTTTAAAACCCATCCCCCCTGTTTTTTACATATTCCTGAATCCGTGAGTCCACTACGGAACAGTGGATAAGCTATTGATTCATAACGGGTTTAAAAAAATACTCGCTTAACCTAAGGGTGAAGCTAAGATTTTTTAAATCCCGTGCTAAACCAATATCTTATCCCCTGCTATTCGCATTGACCTCACGGATTCAGGATATTTTTAAAAATATGTAAAAAACAGGGGGGATGGGTGACTTAGGGACGACGGGTAGTAGGTTGAACCTGCGGTTTGTAGCGATATGTCGGATTACGCTATCGCTAATCCGACCTACAAAAACACAAATTTAAGCCACTACCGAGACGACACAATAATAAACCTAGCATTTTTACTGGTTTTTTCTGCTCCTACTCAAATGATTTCAAATCGTTACATAGAATAACTATGCTCCTCTTGAGATCATTTGAGTAGAAGCAAAAATTTTGCGTAATAATTGGTAAGTGTATTACCTGAATCCATGAGGTCACTACGGTACAGGACGTAAGCTATTGATTCATGACGGGTTTAAAAAATACTCGCTTAACCAATATCTTACGCCCTGTTATCCGCATTGACCTCACGGATTCAGGTATTATTGCGCCATTCCTTAATTTCTTTTAAGAAGTTTTCTTTAACCCACAAGCTTTTTCAGTATCTTTGATAAAGCTTTTAAAGGCTCTGATTGCCTTTCTTCCACCAGGAGCATCACGAAAAATACCACCTTTTTCACCAGGAGTATTAATCATTACAGCGAGGGTAGCTGTTGCGACATAATTTTTGTATGGGATGGTTTCTGCTACTTTATCCACAGCACAGATACAGCCGTACATTGTGTTATAAGTTTCATTTCCGTATTTACTCATGCATTGCAATACAAATTCTACTCTTGCCTGAGTTGGGTAGTCGTTTACTTTTTTTGTGCTTGTGCTTGTCGTAGCAACAGGTACGTTATCGGCAATGCTCAGGCTTAAAAAGCTGGTGCTAAGAAAAAGTGTTGTGCTTAATAATAGAATTTTTTTCATAATGTCTCCTTTGGGTTATTGATAAGATTAGTATAGTAAATTATTGCGTCATTCCTCACTTAGTTTGCTCCATATGAAACAATTTCTTTTAGAATAGTATTTATTTTTTTTGCAAACTTTTTTGTGCGTTTGTCATCCTCAGGCAACAGCCATACTTCGATAAGTACTGTTTTATCTTCTTTTTGCCTTACTGATACTCTGCAAGGCATTCTTAATAGGTAGTCGGGGGCAATTTCTAATAGCTGTTTGGCATAGCTTAGATTACAAAAGTGGAGCACTGTTGTAGCAGGAAAGGGTATTTTTTCGCGGTCAGCAATGGCTTTACCAATACGAGCATGTTGGTTCAAGCGAAAATTATGTTCTCCTATGGCGATTAACAGGTCTTCGATAATATCATCGAATTCTTTATTGGATATTTTTTGGTAAATAGGGACTGAAACAGTTTTTATGCTTTGAGTTTCTTTATCTTCATTGGCTTTAGACATTTCAATCGCCAAAGAATTTGTAAAGGTTATTGAAAATATTAGCAGTAAGGTGATTGATAGCAACTGTGTAGCTAGCCATTTGTAATAATAGATGGGGGAGTTGAATCTTTGAGTCTTTTGCATATTATTCAATCCTACGTATTAGTCTTGGGGGTGACAACTATTCTGACAGAGGGGGTAATAATAAATTTACCATTCTTACTTGGTACCCATAAAGTGGGGTACACTACCTTTTCTGCCTCTACTATTTAATTTATAGTAGCTTCAAGCTTTTTGGTCTGAGTAAATTTATTACCTTTAGTGTCTGTTATTTCAGTCGTTAAAATACCCGCTTTACTTGGTACAAAATAAAATTTGAAGTTTGGGTTTTCGCTAATTGAAATATCAGTTTCAGCACTAAAGATGGTTTTCCCTTCAAATTTAACATCAATTTTTGAGATATAGTGTGGAGGTATAAATAAGGTGGTTACTTGATCCTTTTGCAGACCACTGGTGTTCGGGTGACTAATGGCTAATCGGGTTTGCACAGGTTGTTCGAATGATTTAAGTAATGATGTCTTTAAACGAATTTTACCTAAGCGTGCGAGTGCTGTGGCAGCATCAGAAGATGCAGGGGCAGAACATCCACCCGATGATTTTACATAATGGCTGACCATATAAAGCTTATTTTCATTGGTTTCAGCAATTACTCGCACAGGACTATAGGCATCTACACGAATTCGCATAGAGAGGTCTGCTTTTCCATTTAGTGGAGAAAATTTGAATTTACCCGCGAGTGGCTTTGGATTTTTATCAATAATAATCCAAAGTGATTTTATATAGTGTTCTTCGGTTTGTGGTTTTTTTGCAACTATTTCGATGGGAACCATAGCCCCATCTTCTGCTCTATAGGGGGCGCTAAAGTCAAAGAGTTCATCTGATTCGATGATAGTTTTATCTTCAAAATAATATGCTTTAAGTAATGTATTCCAAGTTGTATTTTGATCTACAATACTTTCTGAAGGTTTAGGGTTTTCAGTTGTTTTTGCAAGAGCGATGCTAAAAGTTGATGCATAGAAGCTGATGGAAAGTAGAATTAGTAGAGTGTTCATATATTTCATATTATTTTATTATCCTCGTGATGGTATTATCCTCAGTAATTTGTATTTTCACTATTCCCACTCAAGTTCTGAGAAAATATAAGAGATATTGCGTTTATGGAAAGTTGAGAACATTTGCCATTTAGATCCCTCATTTAAGCCAATACTTTCCATTGCGTGAGTTAAATCTGATTCTGTACTTATGTTTTTGCGAATTTCATCGCGGAGTAATGTTAAGTAGCGTGTTTGATTGTTACTAGCATCATCCCAGTTTATTTGTAGTGGTCCATGTCCAGGGATAAAGTTTTTAATAATTTTATTCTTCTTTAAACGTTTTATTAGCTCAAGCCAACCATTCACACTGCCACTCTTTCCAATAACAGGAATGTGCTTATGAAAAAGCAGGTCTGACATCCAAAGTGTCTTAGTCTTATTATCAAATACTAGAAGATCATTGTTGGTATGAGCTTTTTGTACTGCTGTTAAGGTTAATGTGCGATTACCTAAATCGATATTTAGTTTATTAATAACTGAGGTATAAGATGTAATAATGGTTTTATCTGATACATTTTTACCTGTCACTTCATTGTAGCGGCGCAAATAGGTTTTGCTCAGAATGCCAACGGCATGTGTAAGATTTTTATGTCCAATAAAAGTTGTATTTTCTGCTTTAAATGCACTATTCCCCATTGTGTGATCGGGGTGAACATGAGTATTAATAACGTAACGTATGGGTAAATTACTTTGTTGTTTTATTTGGCAAATCAGGCGTTTCCCTTCATCTATGCTTCCTCCTGTATCAATGACTGCAATCGCTTTATCACCGACAATAAAACCGATATTGGCAATATTTTCATCTTTAAACAGGATCCCGTTATGACTGGGACGCACGAAAATACCACTTTGAATTTCAACGGCAGGGGTTACCTTTTTACAGTCCAAAGGGGTAGTTGAAGCTCTCGTTTCAAATACGCTAAAAAGGGAAATTAAAAGCATCATTATCGTTAAGAGCGTAGATGTAGATTTTTTATTCATGATGAATACATAAAAAACTGAAACCTATATAAAAACATCCTAAAATACTTGAAAAGTACGCTAAGTCGTTAGGTATCATATCTTTCTAGTCCTATTCTGAGTGTTTTTTATAAAAAAAGTAAAAAAAAAGTAATTGTAGCTTGCCAAGAATGAACATTCATTCTATAAAGTATAGCAAGTACCAAAAGAAAAATCAGCACGAAGTGAGATCTTAAGATGATTTGACTAGAATTAATTGGAAAAAGTGCCATTAGAATTTTGGGAAAGTGTAAAAAGTAAGATTGTTTATTTTTATGAAAACCAAAGGAGTATTGAGTATGAAAAGGTATTATTTATTGATAGGTGCTGCGATTTCTGCGTTACTTATCACATTAACAACAACCGTTAGTGCTAACCCGTCAGTGACGGCAGCTACTGCTGATCCAAATAATTGGAGTATCTGGGGTGGTAACTATACAGGGCAACGCTACAGTAAGTTAAATCAAATTAATAAGGATAATGTTGCAAATTTGCGTCCAGACTGGACTTTTTCGACGGGTGTTTTACGTGGGCATGAAGGTGGTCCTTTGGTCGTTGGTGACATGATGTTTATTCATACGCCATTCCCAAACAAGGTTTTTGCTATTGATCAAAAAGACCAGTCCATTATTTGGAAATATGAGCCAAAGCAAGATGTAAGCACAATTCCTGTTATGTGTTGTGACACGGTTGCGCGTGGCTTGGCCTATGCAGATGGTAAAATATTCTTGCAACAAGCCGATACTACTTTAGTTGCACTTGATGCAAAGACGGGTAAAAAGATTTGGAGTGTAAAGAATGGTGATCCTAAGAAAGGTGAAACGAATACAAATGCTCCTATTGTTGTAAAAGATAAAGTACTTACGGGTATCAGTGGTGGTGAGTTCGGTGTTCGTGGTTTTATTGTTGCATACAATATAAAAGACGGTAGCCAAGCTTGGAAATGTTACAGCACAGGACCTGATGCTGAGATGTGTATGGATCCTGAAAAGACAACGACGTGGAATGGTACAGATGGTGGAATCAAGCCAGTGGGTAAAGACTCAAGCTTAAAGTCTTGGAAAGGTGACCAATGGAAAATTGGTGGTGGTACAACTTGGGGTTGGTATACCTATGATCCTGATACAAACTTAATGTATTACGGTTCAGGAAACCCAAGTACATGGAACCCAACAGTAAGACCAGGTGATAATAAATGGTCTATGACTATTTGGGCACGTGATGCTGATACTGGTATGGCTAAGTGGGTTTATCAAATGACTCCACATGATGAGTGGGACTATGATGGTATTAACGAAATGGTTTTAGCTGATATTAAGGTTAAAGGCAAAGACGTTAAAGCTCTTGTTCACTTTGATCGTAATGGCTTTGGCTACACACTTGATCGTATAACTGGAGAAGTATTAGTTGCTGAAAAGTTTGACCCTGCGGTTAACTGGGCATCTAAAGTTGATATGAAAACGGGTCGTCCAATTGTTGTTGATAAGTACAGCACAGATAAAAATGGTGTTGATGTTAACTCTGAAGGCATTTGTCCTGCTGCATTAGGTAGTAAAGATATGCAACCTTCAACTTACTCTCCAAAAACAGGGCTTTTCTATGTGCCTACAAACCATGTATGCATGGATTATGAGCCTTTCGAAGTTGAGTACGTTGCAGGTCAACCTTATGTTGGTGCGACATTAAGTATGTTCCCTGCTGGAAAAGTCACTAAAGATGGAACTTCTAATCTAGGTAATTTTATCGCTTGGGATGCTAGTGAAGGCAAAATCAAATGGTCTATTTCTGAGCCATTCTCAGTATGGAGTGGTGCTTTAGCTACTGCTGGTGATATCGTTTTCTATGGCACGTTAGAGGGTTACCTCAAAGCCATTGACTCGACAACGGGTAAGGAACTTTACCGCTTTAAGACTCCATCTGGAATCATCGGAAACGTAAATACTTGGTCATACAATGGTAAGCAGTATGTTGGCGTTTTATCAGGTATTGGTGGATGGGCTGGTATTGGTATGGCAGCAGGTTTAGAAGGTGATACTGATGGGCTTGGTGCAGTTGGTGCATACAAGAAACTTAGTTCTTATACTCAGTTAGGTGGTGTCTTAACAGTGTTTGCGTTGCCTGATAGTGCTATTAAGAAAGCTCAGACCGAAACTAAAAAGGATGTGTTGGTCGCAGTATCTACAACAGCATCTACAACAACAGCAGTAAAGTAATGATTAAAAAGTAGTAAATATTGCCGAATTTGCAGTTCTTATTTGTATTTTGACTATGAGCAGTAATTCGGCAATTTTATCCTCAAATCTTAACTATAGGTATTTATAGTAATGACAGTAAAATTAATAAGATTATCAACAGTTTTTATTGGTGCGTTAGCAATAGTTAGTAGCACAGCATTGTTAGCAGATGGCATTACTGAAAAAAGAGAGGCATTAAGAGTTTGTGCTGATCCAAATTATATGCCCTTTTCTCACAAAGATAAGTCAGGCTATGAGAATCAAATTGCTGATTTAATTGGCAAAGAATTAAAACTCCCCGTAACATATACGTGGTTTCCTCAACGCATGGGGTTTATCCGAAATACATTAAAGAAAAAAGAATTTGGAAGTGATAAATATCGTTGCGACTTAGTTATTGGTGTTCCAAAAGAATTTGATTTTGCTAAAGCAACCATACCTTATATGCACTCCACTTATGCACTCGTCACATTAAAAGAAGGAAAGCTAAAAGAATTAAAACAAGGTAATGACTTGGTTAAACTACCTTCTGAAAAACTGGATGATATAAAAATAGGTATAACCGAACGTAGCCCTGGTGCTGTATGGCTTGCTCGATATGCACTATATGGGCAAATGACCCCCTATATTGCCCAGTCTGGAGACCCTGATGAGTTTCCTAACCAGCCGATGTATAACGATTTATTAGCTGGAAAGATTGATGCAGCGATAGTTTGGGGGCCAACAGCTGCCTATTTTTCCAGACTAAGCCCAAAGAAAATTAATTTTTTACCCCTTCAATCGGAAAGAGGCGTTCGTTTTGATTTTTCAATTTCAACAGCTGTTAGGTATGGAGATGATAAGTGGAAGAACCAAATTGAAGCTATTTTAAGAAAAAATACAGATAAAATAAATGAAATACTTAATAAGGCAGGAATTCCCCTATTGGCAAATAAAATAAAAGAGAATTCTGGCAAAGATGGCGATAATAAACCTGCCGTTACTGCAAGTAACTAACAGGATGAACAGGATGAAAACTATTGCTGGTTATCACGGTTTCCGTAAGGGCAGTGGGTTAAATCTGTCGTTTATACGATTAAATTTGTAGGTTGGTGCTGAATTTGCAAAGCCCAACAAACCTTGCAATGTTGGGCTTCGTACCTCAGCCACAACCTACAATACATTATTGGTATTTGCTAAATCACATATTTAACCCACCACCTAAAATTATTAGACTATTATTAAACAACAGATAGGGATGATCAAAAATATGAGAAAATTTTTAACCTTTATTATAATTTTAAGCAGTTTTTTATTATTACCACTTTATGCGCATGGACCAACTAGGCAACAAGTTGTTGAAAGTGTAGTGATCAATGTTTCTGTTGATAAAGCTTGGGAACTGGTAGGAGATTTTTCCGCTTTGCATAAATGGCATCCAGCTATTCAGTCAACAGAAATGAAAGGTGAGGATCTACGAATTCTTACATTATCACCTGATAAAAAAATTACAGAAAAGTTAGTCAAACGTGATGTTGAGAAGAAGAAAATCAAGTATAAAATCACCGATATGACTACCCTTGAAACGTTTGAATTTGCAGGCAGGAAAATAGAGCGAAAAGTCTTACCCGTGAATACTTATACAGGTTTTTTAAGTGTTATAGCTGAAGGAGAAGGCAGTAAAGTAACGTGGAAGGGTAAGTTCTATCGACCTTATCTGCTAAACCCACCAACACCAGAGGGAATGAGTGACAAAGATGCCACTGGAACTATTTCCAAGATTTATCGAGCGGGTTTAGATAATTTAAAAAAGATACTGGAAGAAGCCAATAAAATATCTGCATCAGCACCTAAACCTAATAGTTTGAAAAAGCCTGAGAAGCCAACGCCTCCAGTCGCTCCAAAAACACCCGAAAGTGTCGTGATTGCAATGGATGCTTCTAAAAGCACACCCTCAAAAACAGGTTTTGATCCGTCTAATCCTTATAAGTCACATATTAAATGTGATGAAGGAAAAAAATGTAAAGTTGATAAATTTCTTATAAAAGGTTTTCGTACTTTTAGCCAATGCCAAGTTTGTCATGGGTTAGATGGAAATGGCAGTACAATAGCACCAAGTCTTATGGATAAGTTAAAGAATGAAGTTGATTATAAAACCTTCTTAGATCGTATAACGAATGGTTTTAAAGGACAAATTGGTGTCATGCCCTCATGGAAAAATAATCCAAACATTATGAAAAATAAAGAAAACCTTTACGCTTACTTAAAAGCACGTTCAGATGGCATTATACCAGCAGGAAGATTAAAGAAATTTAAGCATTAAGCATTAAGCATGGAATATGGCTTAGGAATGACACAATATAACCCACTAGGTTACTCCATCAAACCAGTGTTGTTGGAGTACTAGGAGGCTGTTCGAGAACTAGGATTGAAACGAAAATATCAATCCTAGTTCTCGAACAGCCTCCTAGTATAAGCAATCTGAAATAATGCTTCTGTGTTAATTTTAGCCTATTAGTTGATCCTGAGTTCTGAGAATGAAGATAACCAAAAAATGCATTTGTTTTCTTTTTAGTTTGGCGGTTGTTGCCACACAAAATCAATTGTCAGCAACAACTTATGCTTATATCACAAATCAGCTAGAACATACTGTTTCAGTTATTGATCTTGATACAAACAAGCTGGTAAAAAATGTCTCCGTTGGTATCAATCCAGCGGGAATAGCCATTTGTGATGGTGGTAGAAAAGTACTGATTAGTAGCCCTAAAGCAAAATCTTTATACCTATTAGATACCTCTAATTTTAAAATTATAAAAACGATAAAAGCAGGAGAAGGACCTCTAGGAGTCGCTTGCGACTCTCAAGGGAAACATGTTTATGTTGCAGACTGGTATACGCATAAAGTACGCATTATTGATATAGATAAAAGTAGCATCATCGCTGAAATATCGGTAGGAAAATCCCCCGCAGGTTTGCTTGTTGATGGCACAACGCAACGTCTGTATGTTGCTAATCGAGATAGCAATAGTGTCTCAGTCATTAATTTAAACAGCTATAAAGTAGTGATTGAAATCCCCGTTGGCAAGGCTCCTTTTGGTTTGGCGTTATCGCCTAATAATAAAAAACTCTACGTTGTTAATGTGCGTAGCTCTGATGTCTCTGTTATTAATACTCATACTCTCAAAAAAATAGCTGATATTACAGTCGGTGAGTGGCCCTATTGTGCGATTGTTGACCCTGCTGGTAAACATCTTTATGTAACGAATCAAGAAGATGAAACAATCTCTATCGTTGATTTAGAGACTAATCATGAGATTGCTACCATTGAAAGTGGTGAAACACCAGAAGGGATTGATATAACGGCTGATGGAAAAAAGTTGCTGGTCGTCAACTGGGGTGAGGGAAATATATCAGTTATTGACACGCAAACACGACATATTGTATCTACCATCGCAACAGGCAAAGGGAGTCGCTCATTTGGTCGTTTTATTCAAAATGGCAGTCGTGTCATACCTTTAAAATAGAAAAAAGTATCAAAAAAGAGGGGGGATGGGTATCTAATCCAATGAATCAACCTTCAAATCATCAAAGATTGTTACTGAATCTGCTTTAGTCCATAGCCCCACATAACCATTGCTAAATGTGTTATCGTGATAATCAATTTTTAGCTCATTATTTAAATAGGCTTGTATATGGTTGCCTTTAGTAATAACACGTATTTGATGGGCTTTATTGATGCTGGGTGGTGTAACGGTTGCTGAGGCTATTTGACTGCGTGATCCATTAATAAAAGTGTATAGTCTGAAGTTGTCTTCTAATGCATTGGCTCTAACAATGTAATAATTATTCTGATCTTTGGCTCTAAAAATAATACCTCCACTCGCATCAACCCTACCAGAAACGGGTGTGAAATTAACACTGATATCTAAGTTTGAAAATTGTTGGTTGATTCGCAAAATAACAGGGAAATAGTCATCAACACTATTTTGCACTACTTCACTATTTTTAAATTGCCAGTTTCCTTCAAAAACTTTCCATGCTGGGTTTTTACTGCTGAAGTCATCTCTTAGTTTTATTGTGGGTATTTTATTTTTGTAATCACTAATAATTTCTTTCGTTGTATTTGTCACCGTTTCAGCATTACAGGCGATCAAACTAAATAAGAAAAGAGAGGTACTAGTAAGGGTGGTTAAAGTTTTTTTCATGGTAGATTTTCTATTGTCAGATGGCTTATTTATGAGAGACCTTGGCTCTTTTATTATTATCACTAGGAGGTTGTTTGAGAACTCGGATTGAAACGAAAATACCAGAAATATCATAAGGTGAGTTTATCAAAAGAGGTGAATAGTTGTTCTATTTAACGAATTTGATAAGTTCAGATTATGATGTTTATGGGATTTGCAGTCAATTCTTAGTTCTCGAACAGTCTCCTAGGAGGCTGTCCGAGAACTCGGATTGAAACGAAAATGCCAGAAATATCATAAGGTGAGCTTATCAAAATAGGCGAATAGTTGTTCTATTTAACGAATTTGATAAGTTCAGATTATGATGTTTATGGGATTTGCAGTCAATTCTTAGTTCTCGGACAGCCTCCTAGCTATAATAAATTCAGCGAATGTGAGGCGTGCTTCTGCAATGACTTTATCACCTTCTGTCCATGTTTTTGTCTCAGGCGTTATGGTGCGGATTTGATAAATTGTTCCAGGGATTTCCTTGGATAAAGTAAAGATATAATATTTATTAAGATAGTCGCCATATCGTTTACTATTTTTATCATCGGCATAGGGTTGAAATGTATATTGAATGCCTTTGATTTTTTTCCCTTGATAATTGATTTCGACTTCTTTTTTAGGAGGGTTTTTTGCCATAGCCCAACGAATGCGACGCTGAAAATGTCGCCACGACCCTTTTGTCTTCCGCTCTAGGTCATGTATATCCCATTCGAGAAAAAGCATAAATATACCATTGCCTAGCATATTAGTACGATTAGAGAATGGTTTGTTATTTTTCTTGGTGAAAAAGAAATACTTTTGATCAGTGCGAAAATTATTGCGAATATTTGTAATATCAATTCTTGCTGTATCTTTTATGATTTTTTCGCCATGTTTGCTAATAAAGATATAGTTTAAACTTCCTTCTTTTTTTATATTTTTCATGTGTGGGCTATCAAATAAATCATTATTGATATCGGAGAAACCTTTTTCAGCCATGATAGGGAGGCTTAAAATGCTTGCCATTAGAAATACAAGGCAAGTTAATAAACTCTTGTATAGGTAAGAAGTGTTTAGCTTAAGGTGAAAATGAGTTTTTACCATAGTTTTAAAGTACTGCTACTGAGTTTAGTTTTTCTTGTGTTTGTGAAAAGGTGTGATCTGTTTTTAACCCATGCCATAGGCTAGACATTAGTGTATCTACATGATTAACCAATGGTTTTTCTATTATGCCATCAAGTCTTAATTGAATTAAGCGTATTGCACTTCCAAAAATTAATGCTGTGGTAACCCATGTATCTGTACCTTTAAGGCTACCATTTTCAATGGCTTTAGCGGTGATTTCTCTGATTTTAATAAAAGGAAGCGCGTCACACATAAGAGGCTCATTGGGGATGAAGTCTGTGTGTTTTGCATGAAAAATAAAAGAAATAATCTGCTGATGTGTTTCGGTGTGTTCAAAAAGCTGTTTAATGATTTCTTCGAGCTGCTCAATAGGGGAGTCAAATTCTTTTGTGACACCATCAATTAATTCATCAACTTCATTCAGAATATGGATATAGAGTGCTTTCGCGATACCTTCTTTGCCGCCGAAGTGCCTGTATATTGAGCCAATACTGACATCTGCTTTTTTTTGTACTTCGTGAATTGAGACCATGTGATAGCCTTTTTCAACAAAAAGGTCTAATGCTGCTGTTAATATTTTGCAATCTATGGGTTCAGGTGATGGTGCATCTTTTTTTAAATATGGCATATTTTAAGTATTAATTTTGACAGTTACAATATTAAAGGTTGACAAAAATGAACATTCATTCTATTTTCGTTATTGTTAATGATACTAGCATTAAACTTCTTATCAAACTGTTTTTTTTAAGATAAGTCAAGTTTAAATCAACTTTTTATAAAACCTGAATCCGTGAGCCCAATGCGGATAGCAGAGGATAAGATATTGGTTTAGCACGGAATATTAAAAAATATCAGCTTCACCCTTAGGTTAAGTGGGTATTTTTTAAACCCGTTATGAATCAATGGCTTATTCGCTGTGCCGTAGTGGACTCACGGATTCAGGTAAAATCTAAAGTAGTTAAATATTTAAAAACTAAGGAGAATAATATGAAAGCAAAAGCAGCCGTAGCATGGGAAGCTAAAAAACCACTGTCAATTGAGATGGTGGATGTTATGGGGCCAAAAGAAGGTGAGGTTCTATTAAAAGTTATTGCTTCAGGAGTTTGTCATACTGATGCATTTACACTCTCGGGAGATGATCCTGAAGGTTCTTTCCCTTGTATTTTAGGCCATGAAGGGGGGTGTGAAGTTGTTGAAT
>Ga0256840_1002290_pt1 | contig 17032 bp, 4 predicted proteins | sample 355202metaG_FD_185969 | JGI IMG/M metagenome (GOLD analysis project Ga0256840, IMG submission 185969) | Hydrothermal vent microbial communities from Mid Atlantic Ridge, Atlantic Ocean - 355-202 | ecosystem: Environmental > Aquatic > Marine > Hydrothermal vents | place: Atlantic Ocean: Mid... | reverse complement strand
TGTTGCTTAGGTGTTGATACCATTAAAATACTCCTACTGTTAATCATAGGAGGTAGTGTGGCATTGTTTTTAGTGACTGGGAATTACGGTAATAATTAATCGCTTACTTTTGATCTTATTGAGTACAGGCACGCTTCTTTGTTGGCGTTGCTAATACTTTTCATCAACGGGTAAGGTTTTTTTTGCCGTTCTACCCTATACAGCTGATTAATATGGCTGAGCATTCTATCGGCTTTTGATATTTTCAGAGTCTTGCCCTTTTTTGGCTTGGGTTGTGCAGCTTGAGCATCCTTAAATTTACGGCGTGCATGATCCCAACAGCCCAACTGGATGTTGCCATTTTTTTTGCACACGGCATTGTAGCCAGGATAGCCATCCGTTTGCAGATATCCTGTATACTCGATGTTCCAGTTTTTGAGCTTAGGAAAAATAGAAAAAAACAGGTAAGGGATGGATACAGAAAAACACTTATTAAACAACAGGTTATGTTGTAGGTTGGGTTACGTTTTTTCGCTGAGCTAAAAAATCCAACCCAACCTACAGTATAATCCATTGATTATTAAACAAAGAAATCTTAACTTAATGGCAGTGATGCAGAGAGAGGGAACTATTTAAGTGGTTTAGTAAGAATCAATAGATAAAATTTTTAAAAACTGGAAGATCGAGTGAAACACTGTTCATCGTTCCCTTAAACTCTCACTTGTATATTGCATCAAAGGGCTCAAAAAATATTCAATTACACGCCGCTTACCTATTTTTATTTCTACCGAAACAGCCATACCCGGAGAAAAGTTTATTGTTTTATGTTCAACCTGCATAGAACCACTCAATAATTTTATGCGAGATGAAAAAATTAGTCCCCGTTCCTTATCATTAATAGCGTCATTAGAGACGCGCATTACTTGCGCCTTAATCGTGCCATACTTTGTATAAGGAAAAGTTTCAATCTTGACTTCGGCATCTTGCCCGGCATTTACAAACCCAATATCTTTATTTTCGACAAAAGCGTCTATTTCCAGCGTTTGCTCTATGGGGACAATTACCATTAAAGCTTGTGCCGGAGTCACTACTCCTCCCACCGTATGAACGTTCAATTGCTGCACAATGCCATTAACAGGTGATGTCAATGTATGCAGTACCGCTCTCTGACGAGCCTTTATAAGCTCCTGGTTTTTTTCTATTATTTTATTTTTACTATCATGAAGACGAGTCAGGGTTGTACGTCGTATCCCAGCAATTAATTCAGCTTTTTCCTTTTTTACCTCTACCAATGTGGTTCGCAGTTCCTGTAGTTTTTCGTTTTCCGTTGCCAATTTACCCTCCTCTTCAATCCGTGCCTGCAAACGTTCTATATAACTATGTTGAGAAATAAATTTATCACCAAGCAACTTTTTATAATCTTCGGCGAGTTGAGCAAATAAAGGAACTGTTTTTCTCAATTTTTTCACCGTGGACTGGGTTACACGTATTTCGGCCAAATGCCTGTTTAATTTAGCATCCAGCCGTTCCAATTTGCTTTTAAATTCTACCCACTCACTATCTAACAAACGCTGTTCATCCGCTATTTGATCAGCTGAAAAATCCGAAGATAATTCCATTACAGGTTTACCATCCCGTAGCCCTTGTATTAATGCAGTATCTCGCAATGCCAATAGTCGAGCTGTCTGCAGATCACTTATAATACGAGTAACATCTGCATCGGCAATCGTGGAGTCCAGTTTGATCAAAGCATCGCCCCTTTTCACCTGTTGACCATCATTAACATAAATTACCTTGATAACGGCTGTCGTCATAGGTTGAATCGTTTTAACCTGATCATTCGGAATAATTTTGCCACGAGCGATAGCAACAACATCGATATTCCCGAAAATGGCCCAAATAACAGCAAGAGCAGCAAAAATAATCATCAACCACATAGCAACACGCGGCGCAGGTGAAATGGGGGTTTCTTGTAAAGCCAAGGTCGCAGGCAGAAATTCTGTTTCATATCTTCTACGTGGAACATGATCAAGTTTAGTGCGGCACGACCAAGCATCGCGAAAAGCTTGACTGTAACGCTTAAGAAGATCACTTATAGATTGAAGTTGCAATCTCATTCTTCACCTGTTTGCAATCTATGAAGATAAGCGTATTTTCCATCAGGCTTTGCTAATAGCTCAGCATGTGAACCAGATTCCACAATCTGACCTTGATCCATAACGATTATTCGATCTGCTCTACGCACAGTTGAAAGACGATGAGCAATAATAATGACTGTTCTGCCTTTAGAAATCACATTCATATTATCTTGAATAATCCGTTCGGATTCATAATCAAGTGCACTCGTAGCTTCATCAAAAATTAGAATACGCGGATTGGATACTAATGCTCTGGCAATAGCAATACGCTGACGCTGTCCACCGGAAAGTGTTGAGCCATGTTCACCCACTACAGTGTCATAAGCTTCCGGCAACTCAAGAATAAACTCATGTGCGCCTGCCAATTTAGCTGATTCAATAACTACTTCAAACGGCATACCTGGGTTCGTTAATGCAATATTCTCACGAATACTACGATTAAATAAAATATTTTCCTGCATGACTACACCAATTTGACGACGTAATGATGAGGCATCAACTAAGGCCAAATCCATGCCATCAACCGTCACTCTACCTCTCTCTGGTACGTATAAACGTTGCACCAGCTTTGCCAATGTGCTCTTACCAGATCCTGAACGTCCAACAATACCCACTATTTCACCCACGTTGATTTTTACACTAATAGCTCTAAGTACTTCAGAGCCATCAGGATGGTATCGAAACACAACATTATCAAACTCAATTTCTCCCTGAATTTTAGGTAAAGATTTTTTATTGCTCAACACTTCAGTTTGAGTGTTAAGAATATCCCCCAAACGCTGCATTGAAATACCAATTTGTTGGAAATCGGTCCATAATTGTGCCAGCCGCATAATGGGTTGAGCGACATGTCCAGATAGCATATTGAAAGCAATCAGTTGACCTACAGTCAGTTCATTAGCAATCACAAGCTGCGCCCCCAACCACATGGTTGCAACAGTGACCAACTTACTCACCAGAGTCACTCCAGCATTAGCAAACATACCAATGCTGGCACTTCGAAAACTAGCGGAAACATAAGCAGCAAGTTGTTTATCCCAATGATGTGTTAGTTGCGGTTCTACTGCCATTGACTTGACAGTACCTATGCCTGAAACAACTTCCACTAAAAAAGATTGGTTCTCTGCTCCGCGATTAAATTTATCATTCAAACGAATCCGTAACAAGGGTGTGTACAATACAGAAAGAACTACATAAAATGGTAATGAAGCAAGAACGATCAAAGTTAACTGAGCGCTGTAATGCCACATGACAGCGACAAACACAATGGAGAACAATATATCCAGCACTACGGTAACCGCATTGCCTGTTAGAAATGCCCGTATATTTTCCAGTTCACGTACACGAGCTACAGAATCACCAACTCGACGCGCCTCGAAATAAGCCATAGGAAGATTAAGCAAATGCCGAAATAGCTTTGCCCCCAGCTCTACATCAATACGACTGGTCGTATGAGCAAAAACATAACTCCTCAGTGCCGTAAGCAAAACTTCAAAAACCACAACAACCAATAAACCAACAGCAATCACATCCAGAGTCGTAAAGCCGCGATGAACCAACACCTTATCCATCACTACCTGAAAGAAAAGCGGCGTAACCAGTGCGAACAATTGGAGTACAAAACTCACCGCCAGGACTTCCAGTAACAATTTACGGTATTTAATCACCGCTGGAATAAACCAGGTAAAATCGAATTTATTCATTTCACCTGCTACTGACGATCGAGAAGCGAATAAAATCAGTTCCCCGTCCCAACGTTCTGCCAGTTTATTCATAGACTGCTTTTCCGGACGACTCATCAGCGGGTCATGAATCAGAGCTTGTCCATTTTCAACGCGAGCAATAATAAAAAAATGCCCCTCTCTACTCACGGCTATCGCTGGTAAAGGTGTCTTACCTAAACGGTTTAATGATGTTTTTACGCGCTTGGTGTGCAAGCCAATATATTTTCCTGCGAGTAGAATTACATTCTTATCAAAATATCCACCATCGGTACAATACTGATGCGCCAGCTGTTCAGAATCGATTGATAAGCTATGTAGTCTTGCCATCATGACTAGGCAAATTAAGCCTGTATCTACAGACACAGATTCGGTAAAAGTTTCAGAGATGTTTGTCATTATTAATTGAGAAAGGGGGTGCTAGGCTGCACTTTCCGGATAAAAGAATGTAAAAAGTCAAAATAAGTCACGCCAGACACACATTGCCTAGCGCTTTAATAGATTGATTGATTTTAACAAGCTACTGCCAGTTTGCCGCAAGTACGGGGGCAATACTGGACTGGTATTCAGGAGGCAACACCGTCTCGCCGGCCGCTGGCGGATTAAACGCTGCCATTGCACTTACCAAGTTTTCCACATGACTTTCAAGTAAAGTGAGGCCGTTATCTTGCGTTGTAAACTGATCAATCGTACTTCCAGTATTTCCATACCAGTTATTGATAAGAACTTTGTCATCGGTTCCAATAATACTGACTTCGAGATCATTGGTACCTGTTTTATGAGTAAACCATAATTGTGAATAATCTATTCCGTTAGTAAACTCCACTAAGTCGTTGTCAGGCGAAGTGTTGTACTCAATAATCCTATCCACACCATCACCACGGCCAAACAGGTAAGTATCATTGCCTTCGCCACCATACAAACTATCATAACCGGCTCCACCAATCAGGATATCATTTCCACCAAGAGCTTTTAACCTGTCATTCCCCGCATAACCAAAAATAACATCGTCAGTACTATAGCCTGTAATATAATCACCATAGCTCGATCCCTTTAAGAGTTCTTGTTTAATATCATTAAACGCCCAGACCACACCGTCAGCAAATGTAACACTTCCAAGTTGATGCCTACCGCCAGCTCCATCCTGTTTAAAAAAGTCCCATATAACGACTGAACCAGCAACGTTATCCTTGCGGGAAAACATGATATTCAATTTATGATCATCACCTCTCTTATGCCAGCGAGTATAGGTAGCGTCTTCTTCGTCGCTCCAACCACCATGACTTACCTTCATATCTGTTGAGTTTAGGTCGGTAAACTCTAACGTATCATCGCTATCTCCACGAATCTCATTTAACCCCATATTCTGGCTATTAAGGGAGCCATTAATTAAGTCTTGGTTACTGAATTTATAGGTATCTTCTCCAACACCACCAATCAGTATGTCGCCTTCACCCCCGCCATGTAATATATCATCACCGTCTCCACCTTCCAGTCTATCTGCACCTAGTCCGCCATATAGAGAGTCATTGCCATCGCCACCTTTTAGCCTATCCTTACCGGTTAATCCGTAAAGCCAATCTATGCCTGCACCACCGAATAGACTGTCATTTCCATCAAACCCAAACAAAAAATTGTTATTAGCATTGCCTACCAAAATATTATCAAGACCGTTACCGAAACCAACTACACCATTATTTATCAGAGTAATATTTTCAACATTGTCATTTAACCGATAGAGTCGAGCACTGCTTTCTACCTTATCAATTCCAGCATTTGCATTTTCATGGATAATATCAGAACGGTTGTCGACGATATAGATATCATTACCTTGCCCACCTATGAGTGTATCTATTCCTGCAGCACCATTCAGTGTGTCATTGCCATCCCCACCAACCAGTTTATTATTAAGGCTGTTTCCCGACATCATTACACCTGCGTTTGAGTGTGTTCGCATTTCCTCAATATCATTATCAACTTCACTCAAGGTATACGCATTTTCTGTCCAGACTACATCGTAACCTTGTCCGGCTAATTCGATAATAGAATCTCCCTGACTATCAACAACATATTCATCGTTACCTTCGCCACCCTGTAAACTATCATTCCCCGTATAGCCATCCAGTAAATTATCGCCGATATCGCCAACAATCCAGTTATCAAGGTTATTACCAAATAAATTCAAATTAATACCGTTTGAGACAATATTCTCAACGTTATTTGCTAACCTCAAAATATCGACAGTCGTTAGCACGGTATCTTGTCCTTCATCAACCGCTTCAATAATTGTGTCATCCTCATGTGTAACAATATAGCTGTCGTCACCCATTAAACCTGTCAGGACATTACCGGCACCATTACCTTGCAAGCGATTATCACCTGAATTCCCAATCAACGTCAGTGTTGCATCATTACTCAACAATCGACCGTTTTCAATATTTGCATAATGCCCTAATACCAGATCAAAATCAGCTTGAATTTCATCGATACCGCCGTCGATATTTTCAATAACACTATCTGTACTGTCAATCAGGTAAGTGTCATCGCCATTCCCTCCAATCAGGTTATCAGTTCCAGCACCACCATCTAACCAGTCATTCCCATCACCGCCAGAGATACTGTCAATTCCTTCACCGCCAAATAAATAATCATCTCCGCCATTACCATCCAGCCTATCATTTCCACTTCCACCGTAAAATATATCGTCTTCGCTGATCGCAAAACTTGTTCCACTCCCCTCAGCATTTGAAACCTGTGTCTCTCTTGCATATCCTATCAAGATATCATTGCCACCACGCCCGTATAATGCACCAGATAGAGTTTCTTTACTTAGAAATGTTGATACCGAAACAGCAGGGGCTCCATTACTATCCAAGCTTGTAATGTAGTTATTATTCACCACACCCAAAGAATCCCGACTTGATAAAATATCATCGCCCATCGTGCCATAGCCTGCGAGGTGATAGCCGTCAAGACCATTAAAGCGATCACCCCAGCTATTTATCACATCGGCCAAAATGATATGGTGTTCAGTTACTTCCCCATTAACATCGGTTGTTCGCCAGTTGACCAACAAATCGGTACCAATATCATTATCTGCCGATACAGATACCCAGTCATTTAATGAATATTGATCTGCACCATTTTCTAAGGGCTTAAGATAACCTAATACACCTTGCATATTAAAAGAAAAAGCCCCAAAGATACGACTGAGCCCGTTATCCTGAGGAAAAACCCCCTTAGCCATCCATTCGATCTTAGATTTTCCCGCATAGAGACTATCAGGAAAATAATAAAAGACAGAGTTCTCTTCACTTTCAGCTTTCAAAAAATCAGAACCAGTTATGATGGTAATTATGTCAGCTTTATCCATTTGTATAACACCAAAAGTAACAGCCTTGTGATTGATGAAATAACTATCTGATCCTTCGTAACCATTAACAAACATATTATCTGAATCAATAAAAACATCATCACCCGCGGGTGATCCCGAAATAATAAATTCGGAATTAACATTCTCTATTAAGTTTCGGCTACTACTTTGATAACCTTCTGGTTTAGCCGCATAAATACTGTTAACTGTTATTTGCCCATTTGCATCCAGAGACCCTCCATCATTTCCCAGTAACCGACCTTCATCACGCCATTCATCAATCAGTGCTTTTATTTCTATAGTCCGATCTGAAAACACTATACGGTCAACTTGAATATCCCCATGAATTCCGCCTTTTACTTCAACATTAACCCCAAGTTTATAGGAATCATATTGATCAGAAAGACTAGAAAGATAAAATGCTCCGTTTTCTCGCAACTGATGAAAATAGACCTCATTAGAATTAAACTCAGTCATATCCAGCGTATCTATACCGCCAGCACCGGCATTGGGTATATCCAAATCTGTAATTAGTAATATGCCATAATCTCTTCGATAAATATAACGGTCATCGCCACTACCTCCATTAACAATATCTTTAAAATCATTCAGATAATATTCCTCATAATAGTTAGAGGGATTAAATATGTAATCTAAATGGGTTAAAGACCCACTGAATTTCTCCGGGTTTGCACTAGCAATATATCTAGCCTCAAAAAATGCACCGCCAGCATCAATAATATCATCGCCGCCAAAACCGTATAAAACATCCATTAATCCAACAGCATGTACTCGAGCATTATCTACCTTATCAACTGCAATTGTTTTATTGGCAAAAGTGACTGAGTATCCTGTAACAGTATAATCCGGCCAGCCATTCGTTATTACTTTTATATCACTTCTTCTGTCGATGGCATGTTGATACTGTGAGTACGAAATTATTTCAGAGTCATACGTGTGATTATTCCAATAATCCCAATAACGTCCAGAAGAATCAACCAGATCAAATCCAACTGTTCCCTCGAGGAACTCACCTATCTCAGTACCTGCAGTATAGGATTGAGATACAATAGAACCACTACCTCCGCTAAATTCGGCATATGTGTTCAAGAGGATACCCCAACTACCTAACACATAAGTTGCATCAAGCTTCTGTATTGACACGCCCTGCTGTTCTGTAATGAGTTTCTCTAGCTTTATATCCAGTGAATTCCCATCATTATCAAAGGCGGTAGTAAAAATAACATTTTGAATATCATTTTTAAGATTATCTTCATCAAAATAATTGGCGATATCCACGGTTAGCTTGCCATCAAACGTTTGTATACGCAAAGTATCTAAATGAGCATTGAGCTTCGCTTTGTTCCAAGAAGCATTATGATATTTTGAAGTTTCCTGTTTATAATTGTCTAAAAGCCCTTCAAACGCATGTTCATTTTCATTTTCCTCCCAACTTCCTCGAAGCGCATACATTTTCTGGAACTCAGTTAACCCCATAGACTGAATGTTCATTTTTATAACGCTCAGTTGTAAGTTCCAAAAATCCGAGTCTATACGCAGTTCCAATGGATTAAAGACTCGGGTAAATATCAACTGTTCAGGTGTAATTCCCTCAGGCATCACCAACGTATCAACACCGCCCCTTAATGTATCCCTGACTATCACGGTATTGTTAACCGCCAGTAACTTATCGTTCCCCGTACCGCCGTCAAGCAGGCTGCCTGATATACCACCAGCTAAACTGTCATCCCCAGCTCTACCAAGCACGTAGGAATATGCCGGTTCTGTTGAACTGGCATGAGGGCCGCCAAACAGCTCGTCATCCTCAACTGTACCCACCACCATTTTCACCGGTGCATTAACATCGCCAGACTGCTGAGTGTCGAATGCACCCAAAAAAGCGAAGCTGGCATCTGGGCTCAGACCTATATCACCAAATAAATCTCTGATTGTTACGACTTCTCTACTGGCAGCACCCTGTACTGACATAAAATCCAGCTGGGTTTCGAGTGTGTATTTGTTTAACGTCAGTGAATTAAGCGGTATTCCATTTACAAAACCCCATGATAGTTTAACCTGCGTACCATTATTCAAGATTTCGTGAACCACATTGTTCCGAGTCAAACCATTAAACTCAATAGTATCAACCCCAGATAGACCGGAAATAAAATCATGCCCAGAATTATTATTTACTCTGATCACATCAGCACCAGCTCCGGTAGTGATCGTATCGTTTCCTGCACCTCCGACCAGTAGATCATCCCCTTCCCCCCCAGCCAAGATATCATCACCATCGCCGCCATAAAGCTCGTCATTACCGTCATTACCAGACAACACATCGTTACCAGCATTGCCGTATGCTATATCGCGGCCTTCGCCAGAGGAGATATAGTCATTACCCTTACCCCCTTGTAAGGTATCGTCACCTATGCCGCCAATTAAGCGGTCATTGCCAGTACCACCATACAGTGCGTCATGGCCTTCGCCCCCAAACAGATAATCATCTTCACTACCACCCTGTAAAGTATTATTACCACGCCCCCCCAATAACGTATCTGCTCCAGCTCCGCCGTCTACCGTATCACCACCTGCTGTTCCTGTCCCAATCAGTTCAATTCGGTCATCACCGTTATCACCATAAAGCGTGTTGCCACCTTCCAGGGCATAGATGATGTCATTGCCATTACCGGCATGGATATTTAAGCCATTTTGCTTGAGCGCAAAAACAATATCATTACCACCCAAAGTACTAAAGGTTTTGGAACCAAGTTGTTGTTGACGGACAAGGTCATTACTTTCTGTGATCGTAGTGTCGTCCAAAAACACAGATTGAACCAGGCCGTCTGCAAATTGTGTTTTATATAAGGCAATAGCCTCTTCCGAGCCTATCTGCGCAACATCCAAGCGGTGAGAAAACTCAAGGGTATTGTCGTTACCTGTTTCAAGTGTTGTATTAATCTGCAGTTCATCGTACCTGTCACTACGGTAATCAAGTTGAGTCGCCTGAATAGATATACCCTGAAAATGCAGAATGTCTATACTCTCTAAATCGGTTATCGTATCCTGCCCATGATCAGAATTAAAAATAAATTCGTCAGCCTCACTACCACCGCTTAATGTATCATTACCGCTGCCACCCGTTAAACTGTCGTAACCACTACCGCCTACTAATATTTCGGCACTTGCATCACCTATGATTTTATCATTGCCACCCATACCGTTAAGCATACGCGAACCCAAGTCTTGTATTGCTTGCTGCCATTCTTGCTGACTAATGCGTTGATCGGGGGAATAGATTGGTGACGTGCCTGCAAATAACAAATCTGCACCTGCAGTACCTGCAGTCCACTTCATGGTCTTTATGTGATAGGTAGGTTGCGCACTAACATTTGGTACATCAGTTGATTTAATAACTCCAGATCCATTTTTGTCAACTATAAATAAAGTTCCAGCGGATATGTCGTTAAGCAAGTCAATTCTTGTTTTATTTGGCAAATCCATTTTAACAGATTCAATATATGGCACTACTCTTATAATATTTCGGCTGGTATAGCCACCTGCTTCGTCCTTCGATACGGATTGATCTTTAAATAAAAAACGAACTTGCTCTGTAGATAATGGTGCAGAAACACCTTCTAGGTTTACTTCCCTGAGTTGTTGATTAATTGTAAAGCTCAATAATAAATTGCCATTGTTGACTTGCTGATTAAGATCCCCCCAAGTGAATGACTCAGGAGTACGAAGTAAAATAGAATCACCCTCAACCGAATTAAAGTCTTTAACAGTCGTAACGCCTTGATTGCCTGCTTCAATCAAAAAAACATCCGCATCACGGCCACCATAAAGGCTATCTTCGCCTTCACCCCCGATTAATAAATCTTGGCCAGCTCCACCATAAAGTGTGTCATTACCTTTCTCTCCTGCTAATAGGTCATGGCCGTTTTCACCCCAAAGAACATCATTGTCCTGTCCACCCATTAATTGGTCATCGCCAGCTCTGCCATAAATTAAATCAGCACCGCGTCCTCCAATAAGTGTCTCATTACCATCCGCCCCCATTAACGTATCATTACTACCCGTACCAATCAGGCGGTCTATCCCGGCATTAAACGTAAGTAATTTACCATTGATTAATGAACTACCAGAAAGATCAATAGACTGACCATTGCTCAATGCACTGGCATTCAATTCCGTTTGTTTTGCCGAATCAGGGTTGATAACCCAGCCGCCTGCATATTCATCCGTCAGGATATACCGTTTAAGCGAGTCATCTTGTGTGCCGATAACATTTAAATCGGCATAAATATGACCGCTTCCACTACTCCCTGCAAGCTGATCTTCAATAATCAGCTGCCAGTCACCCACGCTCTGTTCACCACGAAAATGTACACTCATAAGTTCTGGATTAAAAGCGGTAATACCCCCCGGGTTATAGCTATGAACCTTGCCGTCTTGTACACCAGTTCGGTCCAGTAAAATACTGCGAGTACCATCGGGCGATACCAGCGTGACAACAAGATCACTCCAACGCGTATGATCCAGTTTAAACTTAACAACCACCTGATCTACATCAAAACTATCGGTAATATTAAAGTGGATAATTTGCTGACCCAAATCGGCCACTGCGGCAACAGATTCAGTTTGAAATGCTTTAACGGTTTGTAAGTAACGCCCTTGGGATGTCCAGGTTTCAGCCATCCGCACTGCCGCCAACGCATCGACACGACCGAAACCAAAATCGTGACTAAAATGCATGCCGCTGCCGTTCCAGTCCATATTGCCGTTATTGTTCCATACCGTCTCTGCCTGAATACCATCACCTAAATCCTGGCGTGCAGTTACAGCCAGAATGGTTTGTACATCACGATAAGTCAGTTTTGGATTGGCTTCCAGCATAAGCGCAACAACACCGGAAATAATGGGAGCCGCAAAAGAAGTGCCGTTAGCTTCTTTATAGTCACTTCCTATCACACTGCCGTTGGCTGTTTCAAACTGGATACTGCTGCTGCTAATATTAGACCCTGGAGCAGCCAGCAATAGGTTGGCACCCCGGTTACTAAATACCTTGGCGCCAAAACCTGAACCGATATCGCCAGTTTTGTTAAATGCAGCAATATTAATAGTGAAAGGGTTAGCTGTTAACGTGGACAGCCCAGCATCACGGCCTTTAGCACGGTCATTTCCAGCACCGAATACCATCACTGTCCCTAACCCGTTGCGTCCATTGAACACTGCATTTTTAATCGCTGCCTCCTCAATTTCTTTTACCTTCAAACTCAATTTATCTTGTTTTACGGAACCCCAGAAATCAGTACGTACCCAACTATTATTGACAACATCATAATTCTGCATAGACATCATGTCTCGGCGAAAGCTATATGCTTTATTAGTAACCTCAAACCCTATTGAATCTAAAACCACATCATAAGCCACACCCACTCCACCGATACCATTTCTTGCAGCGCCAATAACACCAGCAACTTGAGTTCCATGTGCTGAATGATCCAAGGTATTGTTAAATCCAGTACTCTGGTTGGCAACTAGATCAGGGTGGTTTAGATCCGCAGCCTGTGAAGCAACGGCAAAATCACCGCTAGGCTCCAGAACTAACACTTTAATCCCTGCGCCAGTATAGTCCTGCCAGACTTTATTTGCCCCGACCGCCCCCAGATACCACTGTTTAGCATATTCCGGATCGCTAGGCGCATTATCAGGCACTAACAATACCCGTCCTTTCATTTCGCCTCTTATTGCCGAATCTGCAGTATCGGCAATGACAGGTCCTCTGGTATAGCTTGTGTCACGGACTTTGTAGTTAAATGCCTGTTCGCCGCTATAAGCTTCTGTTGCTGTAAAAATCACCTGCCCGTTATTAAGACTGACATTTCCACCGACGGCATCGCCGACCCAGTAGATAACTAACTGCGGCGATGATAAATGTTGAAAATCAATATCATTGCTCAGCAGTGAACTTGTATTGATAATATAGCTGCTGTCAGCAGAAGCAACAGAAACTTTATCATTTACAGGTAAGGGGTTATTTAAGCCAAATTTTAAGGTTGTAGTCCTTTGCCCCTGCTTAAAACTAAACCATTCAATATTGCTGACCTGCATTTGTGTCATCTGCTCAGCAGTATGATTAATAACAGTATAACTTTGATCACTGTTCTGGGTAAAAGTATAGTTTTGCAATTCACCGTTCAATTGCAACAGGTCGCTCCCCATACCACCATCATAATGGTCATTGCCGCTACTTTCGATCAGAATATCGTTGCCGTTACCGCCTTGCAAGTCATCATCACCCAGACCGCCATCCAACACATCATTCCCGTAACCGCCAAACAACTGATCTTTGCCGCGATGGCCGCGGATTAGGTCGTCGCCCAAGCCTCCGTCTATCACATCGTTGCCGTCTTCGCCTGAAAGCACATCATCGACACGCCCGCCGATGATCAAATCATCACCCGCTGCGCCAGCAATAAAGTAGTTGTCCGAGCCACCGCCAACCAGTACATCGTTACCGTATCCGCCATAGACCACTTCGATATTAATTTTGGCCAGATTAATCAGCACGCTACGGTCATCAGCGACAATAAGCGTGTCTATACCTGAACCAGCGTCAATATTGTCCTGCCGGTCGTCGGCATCGATAATCAGTATATCGCTGCCAGCCCCCGCTACAAAGGTATCTGAACCAGCTCCGCCGGTTAGCCAGTCATTGTTATCGGTGCCGATCAAGGTATCATCACCGACAAAGCCGATGGCCTGGTCGGCACCGCTGTTGTTTAAGTCCAGGGTAACCCCAAAAGCGCTTTTTGCAACTAGCGCAGTCTGTCCGCTACCCGTTATTTTATCAATACTTGGAGTGTAGGCCGTCGTGGTGACGGAGGCTGTAGTGGTTGGCTGTAAGGGCACATCCCACAAGGTACGTTGACTGCCGTCTGAATAGTGGACGATAACGCCTTGGACATCAGCAATACCAGCGACTGTATCGGTGACTGGATTAAGCTCAATCGAAGTGATGCCGACATCCGTTAGGGTCTGGCGTTCTTCGGTACTGGCGTAGCCGTCCTGATTGCGATCCTGCCACAATTGTAAGTCAGTAAAGGCGTTGCCGTCTGCGGCATTGAGGATGCCATCGCCATTGTTGTCCAGACTGAGTAAGTTAATCGGTTTTGCGGTACCTGTCAGGTCAACCAGCTCACTGCCGTTGTTAATGCGACCGTCATGATTGGCATCTAACACTAAAAGTGGGTCAGCGGGTGATGTCCAACGGATGGACTCTGCTACTCCGTCACTGTCTAGGTCAAAGTTTCCGGGTTGAGCCGAAAAACGGATGCCGTCATTGCCTGAGTCGAGACTGAGCGGGTCGGTGTAGGCGATGTTTTTAGCTAACTTTGACAGTTTTAGCTGATAAGCACTATTTTGTGGGTCGACCAAAAACCAACCGGCCAAATTGAAGCTGCCGTCTGTATTCTGGGTTTGATTAGATGAAAACACCAGATCCTGACTGCCGTCTAAAATAACTTCCTGACCGTATCCCAGTTTAACCGTAACATTTTGTCCAGCATCCGGGGTGACGGAAATGGGATTGTTCTGCGCATCATAATGGATAATGCCGCTAAAAGAGCCAGGTACATTATCTACGGTAAACGTGACGGTGCCTGGCTCACTGCTGGCTTGCCCAGGAACAAGGGTCACCGCAGTGGAATCTGAGTGTGAGCTGTCATTAAAATTGAACGATCTCACGCCATCAACCAGTGGTGCGGTATCATTAGGACTGACATTGCCGATACGGCTTTCTGCCACTATATTACTGCCTGAGGTATTAACCAGGCCATTATCGTTGACAAAGTTAGAGACCATTTTGGCCTGCCAGCCAGCTCCGCTTTGCAGCAAACCCCAGCCATCCGTGGTACTGCCCACTGTAGCGCTATCTTCGGGGCTTAGTTGGGCGGGGTCGGTGGTTAGGTCGAAGATTGTGGGGTTTTGGGCGGGTTCGGGTAATGCAGGTGATTGGATTCCGTAACCGATACCTTGATTGGCCAATGTCAGGCGGGTATGGTTGAGTATTTGAGTAAGATTGTCCGCATTCAGGTAAGGGTTAACCAGTCCATCGAATAAATCCAGAATGATATTTTTGGCATCTTCACCATAAACTAAGCTACCACCAATAGCGGCAACAAGACCTATGACAGCGGCAACAGGAGCGGATAGAGTAACTCCGGCAACCAGACCTACTGCGGCAACACCAGCCAAGGCTAAGCCTGTAAAAGTTACCCCTACCACCGCATCGCCTACTGGGCCTAGTTTGCTAAGTTTGGATGCCGATTTTGTGACCACATCGGAGGCATCATCAATTAGGCTGGCCAATTTAGCGCTACTTCCATCGCCCAATACTACGTCAAAATTATTGGCAGCGGTGACCGAAGCTATTTTTAGAAAATCAGTGACAGCTTCTTTGATGTCGCCGCTTTTTAACATGAGGTCATCAACCAGTGCTTGCAGTTGGCCAGACGCTGTGCCTCGGATTTCGACGGGGAAGCCGGCATCGATCCGATCAATAATAGCTTTTGATTCAGTCAGCGCAAGCGTTGTACCTGAGCCTGCGTGGGGGGCAACCACCCTGAAGATGCCGTTACTGTCTTCTACATAGTTCTTGGAGGCAATATCCCAAAGGCCATTGCTTCGGGTGCCGTTGGTGTGGTTAGGGGTGCCGTATAATAACTTATTGAATTCTGTAGAATTTTGAGTAATATTTTGCGCTTGTAATCCACTTACTTCGTGCAGTCTATCTTTAAAAGCTTGGTCACCTAGAAACTTCCCAATTTCAGATTGTTCTACCCATACACCTTTTTCGTTTTCAATAGCTTTCTTAACGATATCAAGGGCGTTAATACCGCTTCCATCAGCATTTAGATTATAGGCATACAAGAAATGCTCAGCATCCGCAACTGCATTCATGACTTTACCGGTTACCAGGCTAGTTAAGTAGGCGAGTCCTTCAGTGCTGGTGTACTCGTTAAGTTTGCCTAGGAGGCTGTCCGAGAACTAACACTTGAGTCAGCGGACTACCATATATAGTAGTAAAAATTTACTTTTAACCACTATATATTGATTTTATTTTCAAAAGTTTTAGTTCTCGGACAAGCTCCTAGTGCTTCTACAGCAGTCAATTGAGACATTTTTTATTCCTTAAGTTTAGTCTGATTGAATTAAATGAAGACAGTATTAATAGATCGGTATTTGTCTTTTGATAGTCCTGAGGGTGTATCGATTGCCCTTATGGCCTCTTGAATTAATTCGAAGACTTCAGCTTGCTTATTTTCCAATGAAGGTGGAAGTTTGATGTTAAATATTTCCCAATTAAGATCCAAGTCGCCATCAATAAATTTGCCTGTACTCCAGATACGAACATCAAATTTAATAACCTGACCTTTCCAGCTTAATGTATAGAACACAGGCGGTATGAATCCATCACCTTGCCCACCCCCATAACCATGAGCACCTACCTTTATAAGAAAAATCTCTCGCTCCCTGTCTATCGTCCAGCGATAAGGCCTCATTGGCGGATAAGCGAGATTTAACTTAAACACCTCAGGATCAAATTTATCTTTCTGCTCTTCTGGTATCAATTCATTTACAAATGTCATGTTGTTATCCTTATTTTTGTTAAAATGCAAAGCAAGGTCGCGAAATAACAGGAAATCCAACAAAAAATATTTCTCTTGTTGTCTATCCAAATCGACCCATGCATATTTTATCCCGTCCTTTTGTGATGTTCATCATAAAAAACCAATGTGACGCTTTTGTGAAAAGAG
>Ga0256840_1002289_pt1 | contig 17032 bp, 18 predicted proteins | sample 355202metaG_FD_185969 | JGI IMG/M metagenome (GOLD analysis project Ga0256840, IMG submission 185969) | Hydrothermal vent microbial communities from Mid Atlantic Ridge, Atlantic Ocean - 355-202 | ecosystem: Environmental > Aquatic > Marine > Hydrothermal vents | place: Atlantic Ocean: Mid... | reverse complement strand
TAGCCCTGCCTCGATGGTTTTGATGATCTTTGCCACCGCTTCGGAATCCATTTTTTCTACCCCGTTAGGGGGTAGGTTGGTGTGGTCTTTCAGGTCTGAAAACGTGACGGTCGAGGCGGTTAACCCCGTGCGATCATCCAGCAGCCCCACCGGCAGGCTGGTTTTTCCGACGTACGGCCCGCCCGTCATTCGCCACCAGATTCCCGATCCGCAACGCTTGCAAAAGGCGCGCTCGGCAAAGGCGGAGGTTTGAAGGGTGCCGAGGTGTTCGCCGCCCTTGATCTCAAGGTTGTCAGTGGCCACGCTGACACCACGATACGGCCCACCGCCCCAGCGCTGGCACATAGCGCAATAGCAGGTGGAGAAGCTGTCCTCCATCTCGCGGGCGGTAAAGCTGATGGCCCCGCACAGGCAATGTCCGGTGCGGGTGGTCATTCTGCGGCCACCTGCGCTTGGGTGTTTAGGTATTCGGCGATACTTTCAGCCGCGTCGCGCCCGTCTTTGATGGCCCAGACCACAAGGCTGGCGCCGCGCACAATATCGCCCACCGCATAAACGCCCTCTATGCTGGTGGCGTGGCTTTCGTGTTGGGCCGTGATTGTGCCCCAATCGGTGGTTTGCAGCTCGGGGGTTTGCCACATTTCTGGCAAGTTTTCCGGCGTAAAGCCCAGCGCGAGAATTACAAGGTCAGCGGCTTCGGTATAATCCGCACCGTCCACCTCTTCAGGGGCGCGGCGGCCAGAGGCATCGGGCGCACCGAGGCGCATTTTAGCCACACGAACGCCAGCCACATTGCCCTCGCCGGTAAAGGCCTTGGGGGCGCGGAGCCAGTTAAACTCGACCCCTTCTTCTTCGGCATTTTGCGTTTCGCGCATCGAGCCGGGCATATTGGCACGGTCGCGGCGGTAGAGGCATTTCACGCTTTCAGCCCCTTGGCGGATGGCGGTGCGCACGCAGTCCATCGCCGTATCGCCACCACCAATCACCACCACCTTTTTGCCCTTGGCATCCAGCGCTTTGGCCTCGACAGGGTCGCCGAAATTGAGGTGGTTGGAGGTGGTGAGGAAATCCAGCGCCTGCACAATGCCCGAAAGCCCCGCCCCGGGGGCCTTGAGGCCGCGCTTGTTGTAAACGCCGGTGGCAATCAGCACCGCATCATGCTTTTCGCGCAGTTCGGCGAAGCTGATATCATCGCCAATATTGCAATTGGTGATGATTTCCACGCCGCCATCCTCAAGCCGCTTGACGCGGCGCATGACAACATCCTTCTCCAGCTTAAAGCCCGGAATGCCATAGGTGAGCAACCCACCTGCGCGGTCGTTGCGATCATAAACCGTAACACGGTAGCCCGTGGCACGGAGTTCCTCGGCAGCCGCCAGCCCGCCCGGGCCAGCGCCGATAATGCCAACGGTTTGGTTAAGCTCCGCCCGTGGCGTCAGCGGCTTGACCCAGCCGTTTTCCCATGCCGTATCGGTGAGGTATTTCTCCACCGCCCCAATGGTCACGGTGCCATGGCCCGATTGTTCAATCACGCAATTGCCTTCGCACAGGCGGTCTTGCGGGCAAATACGGCCGCATATTTCGGGGAAGGTATTGGTGGCTTGTGAAAGCTCATAGGCCTCCTGCAAGCGCCCCGTCGCGGTGCGATTGAGCCAGTCGGGAATGTTGTTTTGCAGCGGGCAGTGGTTTTGGCAAAACGGCACGCCGCACTGGCTGCAGCGGCTGGCCTGCTCGGCGGCTTTCTCGGCAGCAAACTCGGCATAGATCTCGTGGTAATCCTGCGCGCGAACCTCGGCCTCGCGCTTGGCGGGCATATCCCGCGCGACATCCACAAATTTCAGCATTGGTTGTTTGGCCATGGTCAGCTCCGGCAATTTATCACTTGAGAGGGCTGTTTACCGCAGCGCCCTCAAAGATAAAAGGCCTACATGCTGACCTATTTACAGAAAACCACAGCAGATAGCGGGAAAATTGTCGCGCTCCGTGTGTTTTTAGGTATCAAACCGGACCTAACCATGGAGATTCTTAGCGGATTCGGTAAGGTCGGTATATTGGCCCTGCGGGCGGAAACGGTAGAGATAGCTATCCAAAACTGCCTCCATAGAGGTGGGCTGCACGCCCAAAGCTTCCAGGCCCGGCGCGCCTTCTGAAACTACATTATCAAACTTCAGCAGCTTCACTTGATCGCGAGTCAGCGCCAAAGGCACTATGCCGAGGCTGAATTTATGCCAGATTTCAATGAAAAAGGCATTAATCCGTGCCATGCCAAACGGGATATTAACGATAAACCGCTTGCGCCGCACCACGTGCAGCAGGCGCGCGATCAACTGCCGCATGGTTTCCACATCGGGGCCGCCCAGCTCATAAACGCCGGTGGCATCGCCCATGATCGCGGCCTCGGCGGCGGCAGCAACATCATCCACATAAACCGGCTGCATTTTGCTATCAGCGCCCACAATCGGCAGCACCGGAAAATAGCGGGACATAGTGCCAAACATGTTAAAAAACTGGTCTTCGGGGCCAAAAACAATCGAGGGCCGCAAAATAGTGGCGCTCGGGAAGTTCTTTAGCACATCAGCCTCGCCCATGGCTTTCGAGCGGGCATATTCGCTTTCGGACTCCGCATCAGCGGCCAGCGCAGAAATATGCACCAACTTGCCCACACCCGCCTCGGCCGACAGCCGCGCGATCCGCGCTGCCGCGCCGCAATTGACCGCATTAAACTTTTGATGACTATCTTCCGCAATAATACCGACGCAATTCACCACCACATCGGCCCCTTCAATGGCCGCACGGGTAGAGGCGGTATCGCGCACATTGGCCTGCACCAGCGCCACCTGCCCAACCTCGCCATAGGGCAAAACGTGCATCTCCTCGTTAGGCCGGCGCACCGCCACCCGCACGCGCCACCCAGCCTGCGCCATACGCTGGGTGATATAGCGACCCACAAAGCCGGAGCCGCCAAAAATGGTGATGAGAGGGGGGTTAGACATGGAAACACTCCAGCAATTGTTCACCCCTGCATACCGCGCCCGCCGAGCCTCGACAAGCCAGAATCCGGCCTGCTTTGGCACCGGCGAAAACTTTTTTCGGTTTTAGCAGATTTTCTGGCGTAAATCCGTTGACACCCCCGCCGCTCGGGTATACTCACGGCCCACCAAACACACCTGCCCAGGTGGCGGAATTGGTAGACGCGCTAGCTTCAGGTGCTAGTATTCGCAAGGATGTGGAAGTTCGAGTCTTCTCCTGGGCACCATTTACCCCTCTCATACATGCTCATAACTACGCAAAACCCTTGATTTATAAGGCGCTTTGTGTCAGCCTCCTGAACATAGCAAAACACAGGATACCCCACTTTTTGGGGTATCTGATTGGGGTAGATTTTACCGTATCGGAGGTTATACCCCACTTGGCCCTGTCAGATTTCAAAATTAGCAAGGCAAAACCGAGAGATAGAGCATATAAGCTCTATGATTCTTTCGGGCTATTCTTGCAGGTGAACCCTGGCGGATCAAAATTGTGGCGGCAAAAGTATACGTTTTTCGGCAAAGAGAAGCTTTTGTCCCACGGGCCATATCCGCGCGTGACCCTCGCAAAAGCAAGAGAGAAGCGTGAAGAAGTCCGCGCCCTGCTGCTGGATGGAATCGCCCCATCAACTAAGCGCAAGCTCGATAGGATCAACGCCGAAACAGAGGTGGTCGCAGGATTTCGGACCAGTGGTTAAGATGGATCGACTTATAAGAAAGACGATTCAAAATGACGAAACGAAAGAACCATTCGCCCGATTTCAAAGCCAAAGTTGCGCTTGAAGCGCTCCGCGAGGAAATGACGATGGCTGAGCTGTCGAAGAAGTATGGCGTGCATCCGACCCAGATCGGGAGCTGGAAGCGTGCAGTGATCGAAAATATGCTGCAGCCTTTTCCAGACGTGGCGGCGATCCAGGGAAAGTTGATGAAGCTCAGATTGATAAGCTACATTCCAAGATTGGCCAGTTAGTGGTGGAACGGGATTTTTTAGCCAACGCCTCGGTTCAGTTGCTGGGAACGCGAGGCAAAAATGGTGAGCAAGGATCATGATTTGAGCGTTCGGCGGCAATGCAGATTGCTATCGCTGGTGCGATCAAACCTGTATTATCAGCCGACGGGCGAAAGTGCCGAGAACCTGCGTTTTATGGCCATCATTGATAAGCAGTTTTTAGACACGCCATGGTATAGCTCACGACAAATGGCGCGTTATATGCAAAGGCAGGGCCACAAATGCGGTCGCCATCGTGTACGCAGGTTGATGCGGCTCATGCGCTTGCTGCGCCATTTCGACACCCCCGTGACTAGGAGCCAAAAAAGCTGTCCGCGTAAGCACCCCACCTCGGGTGCTCACAACTCGCCGCCACGCGGAGCAAAGCCGCGAGGCATGCCATTTTGGGGCTTCGCTTTTACCTCCCCCCCCCAAAACCAGCAGCGCTACGTGGCGTAAGCCGCCGCCGCTTGCCCCGCGGCGCGGCCCGTGGCGAGGCAGCCGTTTAGCAGGTAGCCGCCGGTTGGGGCTTCCCAATCCAGCATTTCGCCAGCGCAAAACACGCCGGGCAGAGCGCTGAGCATCAAGCCTTCGTCAAGCGCGGCATAGGGCACGCCGCCCGCTGTCGAGATCGCCTCATCCATCGGGCGCGGGGCTTTCAAATGCACGGGCAGCGCCTTGAGCAGCCCCGCCAGATCAAACGGGTTATCCACTTGCCGCGCGTGCTCGTTTTCGAAAAACAGCGCCGCTTTTGCGCCGGTAATGCCCACGGTTTTGCGCAGAAAATTCCCGAGGCTTGCCTTGCCGCGCGTTTGCCGCACCTTTTCGGCGACCATCGGCATCGGCAGGTCTGGCAGTAGGTCGACCAGCATATCTACGCCGCCCGCCTCTATGCCATCACGCAGCGCAGCTGAAAGGTTATACACCGCGCCGCCCTCGACGCCCTTGCGGGAAATCACGAATTCACCACGGGTTTCGGCCCTGCCAAACCGCAGCCGCACGGGCTTGATCGGTGCGCCAAAATGCGGCTCCATATGCTGGGACCACTCCACGACAAAGCCCATATTGGCGGGCTTGAACGGGGCCAGCTCTATGCCTTTTGCGGCCAAAACCTCCGCCCATGCACCGTTAGACCCGAGCCTTGCCCAGCTTGCGCCGCCCAGTGCCAGCACGGTCGCTTTGGCTTGCACCACCTGCCGCCCTTCCGGGGTTTCAAACACCGCGCCATCGTCAAAACCGACCCAGCGCCAGCGGGTTTGGAAGCGCACGCCTTTGCTTGTCAGCCGCCGCAGCCACGCGCGTAGCAGTGGCGAGGCCTTCATGGCTTTGGGAAACACCCGCCCGCTGGAGCCGGTAAACACCGGCTGGCCCAGCGCCTCGGCCCAGTCTTGCACCTCGCTCGGGTTAAAGTCCTCGAGCATCGGCACCATCCAGCTGCGCGCCTTGCCATAGACCGACATAAACGGGCCATAGGCTTCGTTTTTGGTCAGGTTCAGGCCGGATTTGCCGGCCATCAGCAGCTTGCGCCCCATGGTCGGCTTGGCCTCGGCCACCAGCACGCTATGGCCCGCATCGGCCAGCATTTCAGCGGCCATCAGCCCCGCAGGGCCACCGCCGACCACGAGGGTTTCAGCCACAGGAGACCTCCATTTTTTGCGTTCCCAGCCCGTCTATGCCAAGCTCTAAAACATCACCATCTTGCAACCAGCGCTGGGGTTTTTGCCCCATGCCAACCCCGCTCGGGGTGCCGGTTGAAATTAAATCACCCGCGCGCAGCTGCATATAGTGCGACATGTCTGAAACTATTTCAGCCACGCTAAAAATCATATCCGAGGTGGTGCTATCCTGCATCATCTCGCCATTGAGTGACAGCCAAAGCCGCAGCGATTGCGGATTTGGCACTTCGTCGGCGCTCACAAAATAGGGACCAATCGGGCCAAAGCCGGGCAGGGATTTGCCCTTCACCCATTGCCCGCCGGTTTCCAGCTGCGCGATGCGCTCTGAAAGATCGTTTACAAGGCAATATCCGGCGACATAATCGAGCGCCTGATCAACGCTGACCCGATAAGCATCCCGCGCAATCACCACGCCCAGCTCGACTTCCCAATCAGCTTTTAGCGCGGCAGAAGGCAGAGTGAGCGTATCATTCGGGCCAGCCAAACAGGAGGTGGCTTTGGAAAACATAATCGGCGCGGCGGGGATGGCCATGCCGGATTCAGCCGCGTGGGCGCGATAATTCAGCCCGATACAATGGAAATTCGGCACGTCGGCAAGGCAGGCACCGATGCGCGCGCCCGCAGGCACAAGCGGCAACTCTTGCGGGTTCACATCTTGCAGCGCAGCAAAGCTGGCGGGGGAAACCCCATCGAGCAAATGGCTGGCATCCCGCAGGCTGCCATCGGGGGCGACCATGCCCGCTTTTTCTGCACCTTTTTCTCCATGCCTGAAAAGTTTCATGCTTTGCCCTTTTTCAATGCGCTTTTCCGAACCTTCTCGCTGGCCGATTTCAGCTGCCCGCAGGCCGCCATAATATCCTCGCCGCGCGGGGTGCGCACGGGGCTGGCATAGCCGGCATTATTGACGATCTCGGCAAAGGCCTCGATGCGCTGCCAGCTGGAGCGCTCGTAGGGGCTGCCGGGCCACGGGTTAAACGGAATCAGGTTTATTTTGGCCGGAATACCGGAAATGAGACGCACAAGGCGGCGGGCATCGGCGTCGCTGTCGTTTACGTCTTTCAGCATCACATATTCGAATGTAATGCGCTCGGAATTGCTCAGGCGCGGATAGGCTTTCAGGGTTTCCAGCAGCTTTTTGATGTTCCATTTTTTGTTGATCGGCACGAGGGTGTCGCGGACCTCGTCAAGGGTGGCGTGGAAGCTGATTGCCAGCAGGCAGCCTATTTCCTCACCCGCGCGCACAATCTCGGGCACCACGCCGGAAGTGCTGAGCGTAATGCGGCGGCGGGAGATGGAAATGCCCTCGTTGTCCATAACGACAAGCATCGCATCGCGCACGTTTTCAAAGTTATAAAGCGGCTCGCCCATGCCCATGAGCACCACATTGGTAATGCGACGGCGGCCCTCAACCGGGCCGCTATCCTCGGGCCACTCGTCAAGATCATCGCGGGCCACCATCACCTGCGCCACGATCTCGCCCGCGGAAAGGTTGCGCACCAGTTTTTGCGTGCCGGTATGGCAAAATGTGCAGCTCAGCGTGCAGCCCACCTGCGACGAAATACACAGCGTGCCACGATTTTCATCCGGGATGTAAACCGCCTCGACCTCATGGCCACCGGCTATGCGTAGCAGGTATTTGCGGGTGCCGTCTTCGCTCACCTGAAGCTCGACAATCTCGGGGCGTTCAACGGTAAAATGCGCTGCCAGCTCCTCGCGGAAGCCCTTGGCGAGGTTGGTCATTGCGGCAAAATCCTGCACGCCTTTTTGGTAGATCCAGCTCCAAAGCTGGCTGGTGCGCATTTTGGCCTGCCGCGCAGGGGTGCCGATTTCGATAAGCGCGTCTTGCATGGCCTCACGGCTTAGGCCAAGCAGTGATTGCCGCTCGGCGGGGGCTTCTATGCGGGGCATTACACGGGTGTCAGGGGTGAGCGCGGTCATGGCAGGGTCCTCAAAATCAAAGCGCCCTCTGCGGGGCAGAGAGCGCTGGTAGTCTAGCGGATTATGGCGGGGTTTGCCAGTGGCCTACTGGCACATCTCCTGCGCCTTTTCGTAGGCAGCGGTAAAGCCGATCAGCGAGAACACATCGGTGGTGATCGTGCCACGGGCCGAGGTGCCTACAATCGTGGCCTCTGAGCCGCCGCGCATGGCGATGATCAGGTTGGCATCGTCTTCGGGGCGGGGCCATGCATATTCGGCGTGGATATCCGCATTGGGATAAAGGCTAATGGTGGTATCGTCGATTTTAACCTCAACGGGCGCATCTTGCTTCAGCGGATAGCCCGCCAAAAAGCTCGGCTCGCTGGCAATCTGCTCACCGGGGATGATCGAGATATAAAACCGAATATCACCACGGCGCACATTTACCGCTTGGCCATCACGCTGCGCCGACCAATCGGTGGGCTTGGACACGATAAAACACTCTTTCGGGCTGTCGGCCACATAGACGCTCCAGTCGGTCTCTGAATCCACCATGGCTAGCTCTTGCGCGGCCAAGGGCGCGGCGCTCATGGCCACAATGGCCGAGATTACTAATTTCTTAAACATTTCCGGCTCCTGCTCCATCCGACGGTGCCGCCTGCCCCTGTTTTGCCAAGGGGTTACAAAGCGGCTTGTGTTTTGCTCGTTTACAACCGTAATCTAGTTTGAAACACAGGCCAAAGGCCAGCTAAAAATCGCAGGTTTGTGCCGCTACGGGCATGAATTTGCCTATTTTCGGAGTATTTATCCCAATGTCGGACCCCATAAAACTGGTTGAGCTGCATAGAAACGGGCATTTGGAGTCCGTCCATCGTGGGCATGTGGTGGTGTGTGACGCCGCGGGCGTGGTCGGCGAATGGGGCAACGCGGCGCAGGTGATCTTCCCGCGCTCGGCCTATAAAATGCTGCAAGCCCTGCCCTTGGTAGAGAGCGGCGCGGCCGATGCGGCAGGGCTTGGCGTGAATCACCTCGCGCTCTCTTGTGCCAGCCACCAAGGCGCGCATATGCACACCGATTTGGCCCGTGATTGGCTTGCAGGGCTGGGCATGGGCGAAGCCGATTTGCGTTGCGGTCCGCAAATTCCGGCAGACAAAGAAGCACAGGCGATGCTGCGCGCCGATTACCAGTCGCCTTGCCAGCTGCACAATAATTGCTCGGGCAAGCATTCCGGATTTTTAACGTTGAACAAGCACCTTGGCGGCGGGGCCGAGTATATCAAGCTGGACCACCCTGTGCAAAAAGCCGTGAAAGCGGCGTTTGAGGAGATGATAGAAGCCCCTGCTCAAGGGTGGGGCATAGATGGCTGCTCGGCCCCGAATTTTATGTGCGAAGTGGGGCAGCTAGCCCGCGCGATGGCTAAAATGGCCACACCCGAACGCATGGGCGGCGGGGCGCGGACTAAAGCGGCCAAGCGCTTGGTGGAGGCCATGATGGCGCATCCGCTGCTAGTCGCCGGCACCACCCGCGCCTGCTCGGACCTTATGGCAGCGGCAGACGGCAAAGCGGCTGTAAAAACGGGAGCCGAAGGCGTGTTTGTGGGCATTATCCCCGAACGCGGTTTCGGCATTGCATTGAAGATAGAAGACGGCAACCATCGCGCCTCGGAAGCGGTGATGGCCGCCCTTTTGGTGCGCCTCGGTGTCGTAGCCCCCGCAGACCCCCGCGTGGCGCCATACCTGCGTCGGCCAGATATTAACCGGCGCGGCATTAAGGCGGCTGAATTTAGCGTGGTTGACGAGATTTTCGCCCAAGGCCAACCGCTTTAGGCGTAGATCCAAGCACCAATAAGGGGGATTTCCCCCCCTCGCGCAAGCGCTCACCCCCCAGGGTATTTTGGCAAAGTAGAGTGGTTGACCTTTGCTGCGGGAGGCTGCACATTATGTGTGCAACCTTATGGGCGCTGAGCGCGGCTCGCTTTATGCGGCAACCGCGGCGCTGGCCCTGTATGTGTTTATAGTTGCCACATGTTTTCGGGGCCGTCTCAACACTGGAGAAGCCCTGATGAAAACCATCATTGAACCCTTTCGCATAAAATCCGTTGAACCTATTCGCATGACCACCCGCGTTGAGCGCGAGGCCAAGTTGAAGGCGGCGCATTACAACCTGTTTGGCCTGAAATCAGACGATGTGCTGATTGATTTGCTCACCGATAGCGGCACCGGGGCCATGAGTGCGGCACAATGGGCGGCTGTAATGCGCGGCGATGAAAGCTATGCGGGGTCGCCCTCGTTTGACCGTTTTGAAGCGGCGGTGCAAAACCTGATGCCGTTCAAGCATATCATTCCCACCCACCAAGGCCGTGCCGCCGAGGCGATTTTGTTCAGCATTCTGGGCGGCGTGGGGAAACATATTCCGTCCAACACCCATTTTGACACCACGCGCGGCAATATCGAGGCGAGTGGCGCGCTGGCTTATGATCTGGTGATCGAAGAGGGTAAGGACAGCCAATCACTACACCCGTTCAAGGGCAATATGGAGCTTGAAAAGCTGGAACGTTTTCTGGCCGAGCACGGCGACAGCGTGCCCTGCGTGATGCACACCATCACCAACAATGCCGGCGGGGGCCAGCCCGTGAGCCTTGAAAATATCCGCGCGGTGGCCGCCATTGCCAAGGCCCATGGCCGCCCGTTTATCATTGATGGCTGCCGTTTTGCCGAGAACGCGTGGTTTATCAAGCAGCGCGAACCGGGGCAGGCAGAGCGCTCGATCACCGATATTGTGCGCGATTGCTTTGCCGATGCGGACGGCATGACCATGAGCGCCAAGAAGGACGCTTTCGGCAATATCGGCGGCTGGCTGGCGCTGAATGATGACGAATTGGCCGATGACGCCCGCGTGCGCCTTATTCAAACCGAGGGCTTTGTGACCTATGGCGGACTGGCGGGGCGGGACCTTGAGGCCATTGCGCAGGGGCTGACCGAGATCATTGACGAGGACTATCTGCGCTATCGCATTGGCACCAACCAATATATCATTGACCGGCTTGATGCCATGGGCGTGCCGGTGGTGAAGCCCGCCGGTGGCCATGCGGTGTTTATTGATGCCAAGGCGTGGCTGCCCCATATTGACCCGCTGGCATACCCCGCGCAGGCGTTGGCTAACCGGCTGTATGAAATCGGGGGGATACGGGGTGTGGAAATTGGCTCGCTAATGTTTGGCCGCCAACCCGATGGTAGCGAAAAACCAGCCGCGATGGAGCTGGTGCGGCTGGCGATTCCGCGCCGCACCTACACACAATCCCACGCCGATTATATGATCGAGGCGTTTGAACAGCTCGCGGCAGAAAAGGACAGCCTGCGCGGGTTAAAGGTGGTGAAAGAGCCGCGCCTTATGCGGCATTTTACCTGCCAGCTTAGCCCGCTGTAAGCGCGGCCTCGTTTTCGGGCGTCCAGCCTAAATAAAGCTGGTCGCCCGCTTCAATCAGCGGGCGTTTCATCAGCGCGGGGTGGGCTTGCAGCAGGGCAATCGGGTCACTCATCCGCTCGGTCTCGGACAGCTTGCGCCACGCGGTAGAGCGCTTGTTGACCAGCGTATCAGGGAAGACCTCTAGCAGCGCAGCGAGCTTTTCGCGGCTCAAGGGCGCGTCACGCACATCGTGCATTTTGGCCTCGGGCAAAGCCCGCCGCGCTTTACGCACCACATCACAATTTTTCAACCCGTATATTATCATATTCAAACCCTACTGATTCGGAAAAATGCAAACTTAGTCTGACCGTTTGCTGAAATTTTGGCCATTTTTTCTCAATATATCAGCAATATGGCGGTTAACCACAGCAAATTCCTTGATTTTCTTTTTTCTTTAAGCGAGAATACGGGTGTGAGTAAAGTCTTTCACAGTTCCGCTGACGCCTTAATGCAGACTGCCTGAACACTACTGAAGACCGATTTCTGCACCAAGAGCCACTGCACAATGCGGGTGGCACACAATTTAAGGAGAAGGCGGATGGCAACTGGCACCGTCAAATGGTTTAACGGCACTAAGGGTTATGGCTTCATCGCCCCTGACGACGGCGGCAAAGATGTGTTTGTGCACATTTCAGCTGTTGAGCGCGCAGGCCTGCAAGGGCTGCAAGACAACCAGAAAGTGACATATGAGTTGGAAGAAGGCCGCAATGGCCGTGAAGCCGCTTCGGAACTGTCGCTGAACGACTAAGGCGTTTTCGGGATAATCTGGACACATATCGCAATTCGCGTTTGAGCGCAGCGAAAGACAGAGAATTGCGTTTCCATTGAGCCGAAAACGACGAAGGCTTTAGAGCCAATCACAAGCTTGGGGTGGCCGCGGAGTAATCCGGCGGCCATTTCTGTTTTTGGTGCGTGGAGCCGCGGCAGCCTACAGGGTGAGGCCACTTACGCCTCGGCGCGCTCGATTTTGGCGTGAATCTGATCGAGTTCAACCATGAAACCCGCATTGGCAGTGGCGATAAGCGCCGCGCAGGCAGATGTGCTGGCGAGGCCAAAGGTGCGGGCGTAAACCGGCAGCACCTGAGTGCCAACTGGCCGGGTGAAATAGCTTTCGTCAGACACATACACGGCCGTGTTGCGCGCATATACGATGTGCAGCCCCACATCCTCAGGCACAGCGGGCTGGACCCGGCTATTGCTCGCTCGGTCAGCCTTCAGGCAAAACTGAAAGGCCCGTCTGGGTCATCCAAGGTAAACGCGTGGGTGATCATCATCCCGTCCGCGTTCAGCATATGCAACAGATAAGCGGGCGGCGAGAGCAAAAAGCGGGACTCCTCGGGGGTGCCGGGGCACCAACGTAGCCGCATACCGATGCTCGGCGCACTGCACACAAGGCAGCCCTGCCAAAGCGCCTGCGCAAACAGGTGGATATGGCCGCACAGAATACGCTCGATATGACCGTGCCGCGCCACCACTTCCGCCAGCAAATCGGCCCCCGCCAACGGCGGCTTGTCGGTTTCCTCCACACCAAAGCGCAGCGGCGGGTGGTGCATCACAATCACTACAGGGGTGGTGGATGCCGCCAGTTCCGCCTCGAGCCACGCGGCGCGGGCAGGGCAAATACGGCCATTGGGGGTGTCGGGGTCGGTACTGTCCAGCATCAAAATCCGAAGCTGCGGGAAGCTGAGCGCGTAGCTCAAATGCCCCGCCTCTGGTGCGGGCAGCGCGGCGGGGGGCATGGCTTGGCGCAGGGCGGCGCGGGTATCATGGTTGCCCGGCAAAATGTAGTATGGCGCGCGCAGATCAGCCAAAATCGCCGCGGCGCGTGCCACTTCGGCAGCGCTGCCATCATGGGTGATATCACCGCTCACCAACACCAGATCCGGTGCCAGCCCATTCACATGCGCCACCACTTTGCCGAGGTTTTCCGCCATCGGTGCCACGCCCAGTGTTTTACCCTCGGCCGCGATGTGCAAATCGCTGATCTGCGCAATTTTCATCTACCAATGCCCAACACTATCCATGCTGGCCCATGGCTCCTGCGGCGCAAGGCTCTCGCCGTTTTGCAGCAGCTCGATCGAGATATTATCCGGCGAGCGCACAAAGGCCATATGCCCATCACGCGGCGGGCGGTTGATGATCACGCCGGCATCAGCGAGCTTTTGGCAGGTGGCGTAAATGTCATCTACCCCGTAGGCAAGATGGCCGAAATGGCGGCTGTCAGAGGGCAGGCCGTCATCGCCATCCCAGTTATAGGTCAGCTCCAAGGGGGTATCATGCTGGCCCGGCGCGGCGAGAAAAATCAGGGTAAACCGCCCGCCCTCGCTCTCCTTACGCTTGATTACTTCCAGCCCGAGCAGGTCGCAATAAAAATGCAGCGAGGCGTCAAGGTCTTTCACCCGCACCATCGTATGAAGATACTTTAAAGCCATGGATTCCCCTCCCGAAATGGACTATGTAAGCCCGACTATGAAGCAAAACTTCTGGTAAGCAAGGGAAATTGGCATGGATGGGCGGCTGGCTATACTGTTTAATTTAGTGGCCTTATTTGGCGACCATTACGAGGGCCAAGGCTGGACCATTGACCGTGCCGATATGGCCGGTGCGGTCACCACGTCCTACGGTATTGTGCAATACCAAAACCGGCAATGGGGCGAAGAGTTGCGCTTTACCCAGAGCTTCAAACAATGGAAGCGCTTTAACCCGATTATTGATTTTTCGGTCACAGAAAAAGGCGGCGCATGGCTGGGGCTGGGGCTTTATCAGCAGTTTGATATGGATATCAACGGCACCCCGCTTTTTGTCGGCTTCACCATGGCCCCCGGGCTTTATGCGCGAGGCGGCGATGTGGACCTTGGCTACCCGCTGGAGTTTCGGTCGGGCGTGGAAATGGGGGTGCGGTTTAACAATGGCTGGCAGGCGTCGCTGTCGTTTGACCACCGCTCCAACGCCGATATTGGCCGCATAAATCCGGGGCTGGAAACCATCCAGATCCGCCTCACCAAAAGCTTCAACTAACCGCGAACCCGTAGGATGCGTGGCCCACGCACCTTATTCCTACCCCAGCACCCACACCACCAGCGCGCCAATTACCAGCCCTAGCCCAAGCGAACGCGGGTTAAACCAGCTTGGTTTCGGCGCAGGGGCTTCTGGCGTGGCTGCCCGCAACAGCGCGGTTTCCGCCAGCCGAGGTAGATGCGGGCCAAAGCGGCTGAGCACCTTGGCCGTGGCGAGCAAATCTGCCACCATCGCCTTGGGGCCAAGCGAATCCTTGATGTAATTTGACACCACGTTATGGGAGCCTTCCCACATGTTCATATCGGGGTTGATCGTGCGGGCCACGCCTTCAACCACCACCATAGTGCGCTGCAGCAATATCAGCTCGGTGCGGGTTTCCATGCCAAAACGCTCGGTCACGTCAAACAGCTGCGCCAGCAGCCGCGCCATGGAAATCTGGCTGGCATCTTGGCCAAAAATCGGCTCGCCAATGGCCCGAATGGCTTGGGCAAATTCCGCCACGTCTTGGTCAGCTGGCACATAGCCCGCTTCAAAATGCACCTCGGCCACGCGCTTATAATCGCGCTTTAGAAAGCCATACAGGATTTGCGCATAGGCGCGGCGGGTGTAACTGTCTATCCGCCCCATAATGCCGAAATCAAAGGCCACAAGGTCTCCGTTTTCGGTGTATTTCAGGTTGCCTTGGTGCATGTCGCCATGAAAGAATCCATCACGCAGGGCGTGTTGCAAAAAGGTCTCGATGATGCGGGTGGAAAACTCCACCGGGTCCAGCCCCGTGGCCAATAGCGCTTTCACATCGCCGAGCGGAATCCCCTCGACCCACTCGGTGGTCATCACGCGGCGCGCCGAAAGCGGCCAGATCAGCGCCGGCACGCTAAAGCCCTTATCCTCGGCCGTATTGGCGGCAAACTCATCCCCCGCACTGGCCTCGGAACGCAAATCCAGCTCGGCGCGCACGATGCCCTCAAAGTGCTCGATCACCCCGGTGGGCTTGAGCCTGCGCGAAGATGGCGAGAAAACTTCGACCATACGGGCGGCGAAATGAAACGCATCCACATCGCGCATGAAGGCCTTTTCGATGCCCGGGCGCAGCACCTTAACGGCCACCGCTTGGCCAGTGTCAGCGATCACCGCCCTATGCACCTGCGCGAGTGAAGCCGCGGCGACCGGCTCGGAGAACTCGGAAAACGTATCGGCCACCTTGATCCCCAGCTCCCGCTCGACCTCGGCAATGGCCACAGATTTCGGGAAAGGCGGCAGGCTGTCTTGCAGCACTTTCAGCTCTTCCGCCATGGCGGGGCCAACCACATCTGGCCGCGTGCTCATAAGCTGGCCGAACTTGATGTAAGCGGGGCCGAGCGCCACAAGTGCGCGCAAAACAGGTGGCTGTGTTGGGTCGCCCTTCAGCCCAAGCCACTTAAATGGCCAGCCCATCACCCGCGCGGCAATGCGAATCGAGGTCGGCGCTTCCACCGCATCCAGCGCCACTTTCATCGCGCCCGAGCGCTCAAAGGTTGCGCCTGTGCGGATCAGCCGCCAGATATTATGCGGGCCTCTCATATTTTCCAGCCCGAATGCAGCGCGGCAATGCCGAGGCTCAGGTTGCGGTATTTGACCAGATCAAACCCGCCCTTACGGATCATCTCCGCAAAAATATCCTGCTTGGGGAACTTGCGGATGGATTCCACAAGGTATTGGTAACTGTCACGATCATTAGCGATAAGCTCGCCGAGCTTCGGGATCACGTTAAACGAATATTTATCATAGGCCCATTGCATGGCGGGGTTCGGAATGGCTGAAAATTCCAACACCATAAAGCGCCCACCGGGGCGGAGCACGCGGTAGGCCTCGTTGATGGCGTCCTGAATACGGGTCACGTTCCGAATCCCAAAGCTGATGGTGTACACGTCAAATGTGTTATCCTCAAACGGCAGCGCCATGGCGTCGCCCACCACCCAATCCAGCCGTTCACCCATCGCCGCCGCTTCAGGCCGCTTGCGCCCCTCGATCAACATGCTCTCGGTCATATCCAGCACTGTGGCATGGGCCTGCCCTTTGGCGCGGTCGTTGAATTTAAACGAAATATCGCCCGTGCCGCCCGCCACATCGAGCAGCTTTTGCCCGGGCTGCGGGGCCAGCCAGTCCATCATCGCTTCTTTCCAGATGCGGTGAATACCCATGCTCATGGCATCATTCATCACGTCATACTTGCTGGCGACATTGGTGAAAACCCCGTGGACCATGCCGGCCTTGGCGTCTTCATCGACTTCGGTAAAGCCGAAATGGGTTGTGCGATTCTGAGTCATGGGCGCGCCTTTGCATTGCTTGGCCTAGCTTTACCCCGTTGCCGCGCAGGGTTCAATCAAAGCTTCTGCAATATGGTGATGGTGGTGTCGCCATATGTGCGCTGGTCTTTCAGGGCAAAGCCCGCAGGCGTGGCCACCGCCGCCCTCTCCTCCCAGACAACCAGCGCGCCATCCGCCAGCCAGCCGCCCTTTTCAGCACTCGCCAGCGCCTTTTCCCCGAGCGCCTTGCCATAGGGCGGATCAAGAAACACAAGGCCATACGGCTCGCCGCGATTCTCTCCCATTCGCGTGGCGTCGCGGCGATAAATCTTGCTCTGCCCGATCATCCGCAGCTTATCGGTATTTTCCCTGAGCAGCGCCCGCGATTTCGCCCCGTCATCCACAAACAGCGCCCGCGCAGCCCCTCGGCTGAGCGCTTCAAAACCCAGCGCGCCGGTGCCGGCAAACAGGTCCAGCACCCGCGCGCCGTCGATGGGAGCGTAGTCGCCATGGGCCAGCAGGTTAAACAGGCTCTCGCGCACGCGGTCGGTGGTGGGGCGCAAATGCGCCGCCGTGTCGCCCTTGCCTACACTTGCCAGCGCCGTGCCGCGCTTGCTGCCGCCAATAATTCTCATCCGGCAGCCATGATGGTTTTGA
>Ga0256840_1002288_pt1 | contig 17039 bp, 13 predicted proteins | sample 355202metaG_FD_185969 | JGI IMG/M metagenome (GOLD analysis project Ga0256840, IMG submission 185969) | Hydrothermal vent microbial communities from Mid Atlantic Ridge, Atlantic Ocean - 355-202 | ecosystem: Environmental > Aquatic > Marine > Hydrothermal vents | place: Atlantic Ocean: Mid... | reverse complement strand
AGTAAAGGCTGACTCCATTGATAATCTTATCCCTTTAACGAAAAAGCTGACAGGCATGGGACTAAAAGACCTTGTAATTGATTCAGGTGCAAGGGAAATTAAGCAGGCCTTTGAAGATCAGGTAGCCATCAGGCGAGCTGCTCTCAAAGCGGGCAACCATGCACTTGGATTCCCTACAATTACATTCCCATGTGAAATGGCTTCAAACCTTGATATGGAATCACTTATTTCTGCCATGTTTATCGCTAAGTACGGCGGAATTGTTGTAATGTCCGATTTTACAACGGAGTCAATCTTTCCATTACTCCTTGAGAGGCTCAATATATTTACAGATCCCCAGAGACCAATGACGGTAACCGAGGGTATATTTGAAATCGGATCTCCCGACGAGAATTCTCCTGTACTGGTTACAACAAATTTTGCCCTTACATATTTTATTGTATCCGGTGAGATTGAAGGCAGTAAAGTACCTTCGTGGCTGCTTGTGAAAGATTCCGAAGGTTTAAGCGTTCTCACTGCATGGGCAGCAGGAAAGTTTAGTGGTGATGATGTAGGACTTTTTGTTAAAAAATGCGGAATAACGGATAAGGTTAAGCATACTGAACTTATCATTCCGGGATACGCTGCCGCCATAGCAGGTGAGGTTGAAGAAGAACTTCCCGGCTGGACAATTACCGTAGGACCAAGAGAAGCAGCCCACCTTTCTGCATTTCTTAAGGCAAGATAAATATAAGTACCAAATCAAATAATTTTTGCCGGAGATAATGGTTAATTATTTTTTAGTTGACCTCTCCGGCATTAACTATTATGTATTTATGGGTAAGACAAACTCATAACTGCAAAGGAGAACATAAATGATACTTTTTGGAGAAAGTCTGAACGTTATTTCCAATGTAATTGGGAAAGTGTTCAAAGAGCCCGATCCGTCCAAACGTGACCCTGAAGTCATTCAGAAAGAAGTACTCAGACAGAAGGAAAAGGGTATGGATTATATTGATATTAACCTTGGGCCAGCTAAAAAATTCGGTGTTGAGCTGATGCCCTGGGTATGCAATGTCGTCCAGGAAGCTGTGCCTGAAATCCCCCTGCTCCTTGATTCGTCCAATATTGATGCCATAGAAGCTGGGCTAAAAGTTCTGAAACCTGCTGACAAACCACATATAATCAATTCAATCATGGTAAGGCCGGCAAGATACGAAAAGATGGTTCCCCTTGCAGCGCAGTACGATGCTGATTTTATAGCTCTGATGTGGGGGCCAGACGGTCTTCCAAGGGATGAGAATGAACGTGCAGCCCTTGCAGTTGAGCTTCTCTACTTTGCCAATGAAGCAGGGATTCCCAATGAAAAAATATGGGTGGATGGTATTGTAACGCCGGTAAATATTCAGCAGCCACAGGCTATAAGTCTGATGAACTTTACAGCCATGATTGAGGATATTGCGCCTGGTGCAAAGACTACATGCGGACTGTCCAATATTTCCAATGGACCTCCTGATAATCTACGTCCAATTCTCAACCAGACTTACATGGTAATGCTTCAAAAACATGGAATGAAATCAGTTATTTCAGATCCTTTGGACGATCAGCTCACGGCAATTGCAAAGGGAAAACGTCAGGATATAGTTGATCTTATCTATAAGGTTATGGATGACAGTTCATCAGTCGATCCTTCAAGCCTTTCCGAAGAACTCCTTGGTTATTATAAAACCGTAAGAGTTATTCTTGGAGAAACATTATACTCCGATTCATGGCTTGAACTTTAATAAGGAACGTTCACAAAATAACTTGGACAAATTAATGTCTTTTTCCCCATCTTCTGCGTTACTCGTTGGGTACATAGCCTGCTATGCTCCCGCCTCGTGCCTTGAATATGGAAAAAAATCCTATTAATTTTTGTTCAACTTATTTCGCTCTCGTTCCTAAGGATAAGTCCTACATTGAAATCCTGAACTTTGAGTAAAATTTGATCAGGACATTAATATCCCATAACCTCTCCTTAATTTTATTCAAAGGAGAGGTTTTTTATTTATTAAATGTCTATGAATATTTGCCTTAAGTAGATGCTCTCCTGTCCCCCCACCGGAACAAGCCGCATCTCTTATTTAACTTACTACGGCGGGCACATTCCAAGGATATTCTGCGGAAACAGGGAAGTCCTAATACTTTTATGTAATAAAAAAAAGATAAATAAATGTTAAAAAGAACAGACGTCAAATGGTTTTATATTGTTGTCCAGAATCCGGGAACCAATAATGAAGAATATATGGGTTTTATGCATGATGAAACAAAAAAGACATTTATCCCCGCCTTTGCTACAAAAGAAGAAGCCCAGCAGTGTTTTCTCCTTATGCCAAAGGATATAATGCATATAAAATATGAGGTTCAGGCAGTTATACAGGATGATTTAATATCCATAGCTTCATCAAGTGGATTCCATATTTATCTGATGGATGATAAAGGCAGAATAAAACAAAAACTTGGATAAAAATCTTTTCATGCTATACAGAGAATATCAGGTATTTAATAACAACTACTGGTCGATTTAGATTTGCTCCGAACCCGCCCACAATAACATATGAAATAGATACTTGATATTATGCTATTTCATATAAAACCGGTATGGCCGGAGCAGAAAGACCGGCTCTATCCATAACAAAAATAGAAACTCACATAAATACAGGTGGTTATTGGGAGTTTCGTATAAAATTTTAATGGAGAAAGACTTTGAGTTTAAAACTTGCCATAGGCGGTAAAGGCGGAGTTGGGAAAACAACTTTTACATCTCTCATTGCAAGGTGCATTGCAGATATGGATAAAAAAAAAAGAGTTATTGCCATAGATGCTGATCCGGTTGCAAATCTTGCTGCAGGTCTCGGCATCCCTGAAGACCTACCCATAACTCCAGTTGCCGAGTTATCCGATCTTATTGCTGAGCGTACAGGCGCTCAACCCGGTACCATGGGAGGCTTTTTCACACTTAATCCGAAAGTTGACGACATTCCCGATAGATTTTCAATAGAAAAGGACGGGGTAAAGCTCCTTGTAATGGGAACTGTAACTACAGGTGGATCAGGATGTATCTGTCCTGAAAGTACGATCTTAAAAGCTCTTATGAACCATCTTGTCCTTGTGAGAGGTGAAGTTGTTATCATGGATATGGAAGCTGGAGTCGAACACCTTGGACGGGCTACATCGGGCTCTGTAGATGCCCTTGTAATTGTTGTAAATCCGGGAAAAAGAAGCATGATTGCAGCAGAAAGAATAAGAAAACTTGGCCGGGATATAGGAATCGAAAAAATTGTCGTTCTCGGGAACAGAGTCAGATCGGAAAAAGATGAGGCCCTTATAAAAAAATCTTTAAAGGATTTTGAAATTCTAGGTTTCTTATCTGAAATAGAAGAGATCGCAGAATCTGACAGACAGGGTATCCGTCCATTTGATGATATAAAAACAATCCCCCTTGAATTTAAGCGGATTGCTGAAAAACTTATTGCATTGGACAGTGCTAACAACAATTTTTAAAAAATCATCTGATAAACAAGGTAATATTTGGCCTATCACCTCTGGTTCATGCTGTATCAAAATTAAAAACTTTTGACACAGCATGAACCGGAGTATAGCTTTATGATCTTTCCCATAAAAAAATTAATAGATTCATCAATTACTTAGATTTTATCATCTGTTTACCATGCCGCCGTATCATATAACGTCATTGTTTCAAACAAGACTATTCAAGTGTAAAAAAATGACACAAACGTAGCTATTTATTACATGATCGCTCCGAACCTGCAATTGGCATAGCAACTCATGCATTTGATACATTTATTCCGATCTATGAAGGCAACTTCCTTTTTCTTCCAAGTAATGGCCTCTGCTGGACATCCCTTAAAGCATGCACCGCATTTCTTACATTTTTCAGGATCAACTTCAAATTTCAACAGTGCAATACATGTCCTTGCAGGACACTCTTTACGGTATATGTGAGCCTCATATTCATCCCTGAAATATCTAAGCGTTGCAAGAACAGGATTGGATGCTGTCTGACCAAGGCCGCACAATGCTGACTGACCCACTACATGGGTGATCTCTTCAAGTTCTTCAATATCTCCGGGTTTTCCTTTTCCCTCACATATATTTTCAAGAATAGTCAGGATTCTCTTTGTACCTTCGCGGCAAGGGGTACATTTTCCACATGATTCATCCTGGATAAAATCCATAAAATAACGAGCCATATCAACCATGCATGTCCTGTCATCCATGACAATGGCACCGCCGGACCCCATTATGGCTCCAACTTTGGCAATTTCCTCATAATCAACGGGAGTATCAAGGTAGGCTTCGGGCACGCATCCCCCTGAAGGGCCTCCAAGCTGAACTGCCTTGAACTTTCTCTTGTTTGGAATTCCTCCGCCAATATCATATACAATTGTCCTTAGGCTTGTTCCCATGGGAACCTCAACAAGCCCTATATTTGTAATATCACCGGAAAGGGCAAAGACCTTAGTACCCTTACTTGTATTGGTCCCAATACTTGCATACCATGCTCCACCCTTTAAAATAATCTGAGCCACATTTGCAAGGGTCTCCACATTATTTAAAATTGTAGGCTTTTCCCATAGTCCCTGATTGGCAGGAAAAGGAGGCCTTGGCCTTGGCATTCCTCTTTTTCCTTCAATGGATCTCATCAGAGCAGTTTCTTCACCGCATACAAAGGCGCCTGCACCCTGATAAATCTCAATATCAAAATCAAATCCCGACCCCAATATATCCTTCCCGAGAAGGCCGTAATCATTTGCCTGATTAATTGCTATTGTAAGTCTCTTAATTGCAAGCGGATATTCCGACCTGCAATAGATATAGCCTTTATGTGAATTAATGGCTTTTGCTGCGATTATCATTCCTTCAAGTACTGCATGGGGATCAGATTCCAGAACCGTTCTATCCATAAATGCTCCGGGATCACCTTCATCGGCGTTGCACAGAACATATTTTTCATCGCTTTTGGCCCCCATTGCAAATTTCCATTTAAGACCCGTGGGAAATCCTGCACCGCCCCTCCCCCTTAAACCCGATTCAAGCATTTCATCAACGATCTGCTCGGGAGTCATCTCAGTTAAGGCTTTTGCAGCACCGAAATAACCGTCTCTTGCAATATATTCATCAATAATTTCAGGATCTATAAGCCCTTTATTACGCATGACTCTGAACACCTGTGGCTTAAAGAAAGGAATATTATCAAGTTCTGGAATTCCATCCTCTGATGCAGGCTCCTTATAGAGAAGACGTTCCACAGGATGACCGTTAATAAGATGCTCTTCAATAAGTTCCGCTGCATCTTCAGGCGTAATCTCCTGATAAAAAACACCTTCAGGCTGAACTGTCATAACGGGTCCAATGGCACAGAAGCCATTGCACTCCTCAATTATTATCTCAATATCATTTTCCAGCCCGTGTTTTTTGATCTCATCTGAAAGAGCTGTTTTAACCTTTTCACTCCCTGCAGCACTACACCCTTCCCCGCCACAAAGCATAAGTTGAATTCTGGTCTCATTCATACTTCTCTCCTGATCATATCTATTGCCTGACTATTTATCTGCATTCTTCAAGGACATCAACCACCTTCTGTGATGTCATATCACCATGGATATCTTTGTCCACAATCATTACCGGAGCAAGACCGCAGGCGCCGAGACAACGGACGCATTCCAGAGAGAAACGTCTGTGCTCAGTTGTGTCTCCCTCTTCAATGCCATATTTATTATAAGCACTCAACATTAACTCCTTGCTTCCCTTAACATAGCAGGCAGTCCCTGTACAGATTCTGATGGTATGTCTTCCTTTGGGTTTAAGTGAAAAAAAGGAATAAAATGTCGCAACACCGAAAACCTGACTTATGGGAAGGTTAAGTTCCTTGCTAACATATTTTAAAAGAGTACCCGGGAGGTAGCCCACAACACTCTGAGATTCACGAAGCACAGTAATCAGGGAACCTGGGATTCCTTTCCATTTTTCTATCACCTGATCAATTTTTTCCCACATATCACTCTCTATATCCGGGTGAACAGGATGACTGCAGTTTTCCATATTTTTCTCCAAATTTAATTCTTTAAAATATATTAATATCTATATTTAAATAGGCATTTTTAAACACATTACATTGGCACGACATCACCAATCTTACCTGCATAGATCCAATGCATCATTTATGAACGCCTGAATTTAAATGAACTATGAGTTTAATTTCATAATCAACCTGAATTGTCAATATTCGATTATAATTTTATTCAAATTTATCTATTTAAGCCTATATGTCCGTAACATCAATTTCAAAAGACGTTGGGAATTAGCTTATGTAATAAGCGGCCTTAAATTTATTCAAAACTCACAATAAGTACCTATATTTGTGTGAGTTGGCTTCACGTCTTTGATCCTATTTTTGTTGTGGCCGGAAACCGGTCTTCTTGCTCCGGCAATACCTATTATAACCAAACAGGGATACTGCACTAAACAAAAAAAGCCCCCGGCAAAAAGCCGGGAGCTTTGATATCCCTAATGGCGTCCCCAAGGGGATTCGAACCCCTGTTGCCGGCGTGAAAGGCCAGTGTCCTGGACCAGGCTAGACGATGGGGACACAACAACTAATTATATGGTGGGCCGTGTTGGGCTCGAACCAACGACTCTCTCCTTAAAAGGGAGATACTCTGCCAACTGAGTTAACGGCCCCTAAAAAAAACAAAATACTTCTATATGTTTCCGGTATGTTTGTCAACCCTTTTTTTATATCTTGATTCGATATGGAGGATAAAGCCTATTATATCTACTTGGCTTAACTTCCTGCATGATTCATAAATTCATACAAAAAAATTATATCCCGAGAAATGCCTCTCTTACATGGTCATTTGCCATCAGTTCCCTGCCTGTACCTTCAAGAACAGTTCTTCCGTTCTCCAGAATATAAGCACGGTCACACATGGCAAGGGTCTGATTTACATTCTGTTCAACCATGAGAATAGTTACGCCTTCTTTATTGATCTTTTTTATAATATCAAATATCTGCCCCACAAGAAGCGGGGAAAGCCCCAGAGAAGGTTCATCAAACATCATCAATTTGGGGTGACCCATTAATCCCCTTCCAATGGCGAGCATCTGCTGCTCACCTCCCGAGAGAGTACCTCCCATTTGTTTCTTTCTATCACCGAGAATAGGAAACAGGTTATACACATATTCCATGGTTTCAAACCGCTGTGATTTGGCATCACCCCTTAGAGAACCGAGAATTAAATTTTCTTCCACACTCATATCCGGAAACAGACGTCTTGCCTCGGGAACATGTACTATACCATGTTCTATAATTTTATGGGCAGGTAATTGATCAAGACGAATCCCTTCAAACTCTATTGTTCCCTTTGCTGGCGTTAACATGGAAGATATGGTTTTAAGTGTCGTTGATTTACCTGCTCCGTTAGCGCCCACCAGTACCACGATTTCATGGGATCTTATTTCAAATTCAACATCCCATAGAACTTGTAAATCTCCATACAGAACATCTATTCCGTTAACTTTCAGCATATTCTCCTCCCAGATAGGCTTCGATCACCTCTTTGTTTCTGGCAACTTCTCCAGGCTTGCCCTGAGCAATGGTCTTACCAAAACTTATGGCATGGATGCGATCCGATATAGTCATAATGAGTTTCATAATATGCTCTATGATAAGAATAGTAATTCCACTGTCCCTTATTCTTTTAATAAGATCAATGGCCTCGTCCAATTCTCCGGGATTTAAACCTGCAGCAGTCTCATCAAGAAGTAAAAGTTCGGGCTTTGTTGCAAGGGCACGGGCAATTTCAAGTCTCTTTCTCCCACCTATGGGAAGACTTTTTGCCTGTTTGTCTTTTTCTTTCATAAGATGAGCAAAATCCAGAATCTCAAATGCCCTTTGTTTGGCATCTTTTAACGTATTAACGCGGCAGAATGCAGATGCTGTTACATTCTCAAGGACACTCATCCTTGCAAGAGGTTTTACAATCTGAAAAGTACGTCCTATACCAAGATGGCAGATCTGATGTGTCTTCAGTCCGGTAATACTTTGGCCTTTGAAAAGAATATCCCCTGAACTTATGGGGAAATAATGATTTATACAATTAAAAGTAGTGGTCTTACCTGATCCGTTAGGCCCGATAAGACCGAAAATTTCTCCCTGCTCAACACTAAAGCTGACATCATTTACCGCTGTCAACCCTCCAAAAGTCTTAACAAGATTTTTTATTTCAAGGAGTGCCATTTAGTTTCTCCTAGTTTCGCTTTTTTGTTTTTTTTATATGAAACTCCTGCAAAAATTATTTAATAATGAGAGTTTCATTTTTTGTTGAGAGGCCGTCGGAGGGTCTCCACATCGGCCTCATGGCCGTTATATGAAACTCCTGCCAAGCACCTTGAGTTATAAGAGCAGGCTCAACGTCTCTGACCTAAATTTTGTCAAAATTTTTAATTTTCCGGCGAATACCGGTCTTATTATTTTATGGTTCATTGCATCATGACCATTATCCCATGAGTCATGGTTTAATTCTGAACACATAGCGCTTTATCTTTGCCCAGTCTCCCACAACTCCATTTGCAAGAAACATAATCACAAATATCACAAGCAGGCCGAAAGCCATTGCATGGGCCTGACTGACCCACGCCGGTGCAAGGCCGAAAAAAGCGCTTCTAAATGTTTCCTGAATTATGACCATTATAAAGGCCCCGACAGCGGGTCCCATAATGGTACCTACTCCCCCGACAATACCAACGAGAATTGCCATTATCGATATAAATTCTAATGAGAATACTACATCAGGATCTATAAAAGCCATATAATTCATATAAAAGGCCCCGGCCATTCCAGTGAAAAAAGCACTCACAAGAAGAGATATATTTTTATATACAGCGGTATTTATACCCATGGATTCTGCTGCATCCTGGTCTTCTCTTATGGAAACAAAATAATAACCCCATTTGGATTTTGTAATAAGATACACAACACCAATACAGGTAACAGCCATGAACAGAGCAATATAGTAATAGGGAACTTTACTCCTAAAGGTCTGAATAATCAAAATTCCCACCATTCCGTCGGTGAGGCTCTCCCAGTTAATGGCAATCAGTCTGAAAATTTCACCTCCTGCAAGTGTTGCCAGGGCAAAATAAGGTCCCTTTAATCTAAAACATATCCAGCCAACAACAAGGCCTACTATCATGGCTGTGATTCCACCAAACATCATACCCCACCATGCAGAAAGCCCCAGCTTTGTAGCAAAAATACCGGCAGTATATGCACCGACACCAAAAAAAATTGCATGGCCAAAGGATACCTGCCCGGTATATCCGGCGAGAAGGTTCCACGAAGACCCGATTATTACCCAAATCAGAGTAATGATAGCAAGATGTCGATAGTAATCAGAGTGAACAACCAAAGGGAAAACCAAAAGAACGATTAAAAGAATAGCTAATGTCAATTTTTTCTTGGTCATGATCTTTTCCCTCTTATGATTTAACAAGCCGTTTAAGGCCAACCAGTCCACCCGGGATCAGTACAAGAACAAGTATAAAAATCACATACCCTACCATGTCCTTATAACCCATGCCGATATAAGTGCCACCAAAAGATTCGGCAATACCCAAGGTAAGTCCTCCTAATATAGCCCCGGTAATATTTCCCAGGCCGCCCAGAATGCAAATAATAAAGGCTTTAAGTGTAAAAGGACCTCCAATATCCGGAAAAAGATAATAAATAGGCATCAACAGACTTCCGGCAGCGGCCACAAGAGCAGCACCTAATCCAAAAGTTATTATAGTAATGCGACTACTGTTGATCCCCATCAGGGTTGCAGCTTCTTTATCCTGGGCTGTAGCACGTATACAACGCCCCATATCCGTTCTCGAAAGGAACCAGAAAAGAATCATGGTAATGACAATAGCAAAAATAAAGGCGACACACATGGGAATGCTAAAAGAAATATTGTGAATAAAAAAGGCTGAATCACCATAGGAAGTTGTTACACTTTTATAATCGGAAGAAAAAATAAATCTCGCAATTTCAGTTAAAACTATGCCAATCCCAACAGTCATTAAAACCTGATTTTCAGGCAGGATTGAATCAACTTCCATTAAAGGATTTAAAAGATATTTCTGCAGAGCACAGCCGAGAATAAACAAGGCCGGCATGGAAACAATTAAGGAAAAGTAAGGATCAATATGCAGATAGTAAGACAGAACAAAGGTGATATACATCGCCACCATCATCAATTGACCATGGGCAAGATTGATAATCCCCATGACACCCATAATCAGAGACATACCTATTCCTATCAGACAATAAATACCGCCTATGAGAATTCCGGCTACAAGAGTCTGCATAAAAACATTCATTAAACTCTCCTTTCTTGAAATAATTTAAAGATAAACTGCCACCATATTGTATTTTACGATAACAGTTTATCCAAACAGAATTCAATAATAAATCAGCAATTCTAATTATGAGTTCCAAATTGTGGCAAAACTACAAATTCTCAATTTCAGTCAATATGATTCCAGTATGTTACGCTCCATTAAAATCGACTTAAAAGTTAAAATTAGAATCGCTGATAATAAGTATAAATTATTTATTATTTATGTTTAATAACCCCATGTTTTCAGCCAGTTTACAGGGTATACAAATTTATGTGTGGCCTTTTTTTCGGGCCAGACAAGTTCCAGTTTTCCATTTATCCATTGTACAACATAACTTGCAGCTATATTCTGATTTTTAAGTTTTCCCCATGTGGTAAATTTAACAGGGCCGAACACTGTCATCATATTTGTTTTAGAAAGAGACTTAAGGATATCCGTATTTTTAAATGATTTTGCACGTTTCAACACATTTGCAATGACATAACATGCAGAATAGGCTTCAGCCCCGTGATAATCAACTGATTTATTGTATTTTGCCTTGAATTTTTTATAAAAAGACATTGCCCCGGGAAACGGAAGAACCTGATGCCAGAGTGTTGCTGAGATAACTTTATCAGACGCAAGTCCTGCATTTTTCTTAAATTCAGGCATGGTAAATCCGGCTGCCCCACCAATAAACATCTTTGGAGTTATTTTTAATTCCCTTGCCTGTTTCATAATAAGAGAAGCATCCATGATATAGGATACCATATAAATAATATCGGGATTCAATTTTTTTATTTTAATAAGAACCGGTGAAAAATCCAAACCCCCATGCTGATATCCTTCTTTGAGAACTACTTTAATGCCTAATTTTTTGCAAATTTTTACAAAGGATTGGGCTCCCTTTGTGCCAAACAGGGAATCTTCATAAAGAATCGCAGCGGTTTTTGGTTTTATCACTTTTTTAAGAAGCGATTTAACGGCATCTGCATAATGGCTTACAGACGGGTTCATTCGATAAATCCACTTCCACCCTGAAGACGTAATCCTATCAGCGGAGCCGGTATTTACAAGAAAAGGCATCTGTTCCTGCTGGCATACACCTGCAACAGCATAAGTCACAGAACTGCTGTATCCGCCTCCCATCATAACTACTTTATCCTGGGTAATTAGTTTTTCAACGACGGAACGGCCCACAGCAGGTCGTCCGGTATTATCCCGTATGAGTAATTCAAGTTTTTTACCATTGATTCCGCCTGCTGCATTGATCTCTTTTTGCGCCATCATAAAGGCATCTTTCTCAATTTCTCCAAATTTTGCAAGGGAACCTGTGACAGGCAGACTTATCCCGACTTTCACCGATCCGGAAGCAAAGGATGAAGATACCCCAAAGGCAAAACACATTGCTAAAGACAAAAACAACGACATTAAAGTTCTTAAACTTTTCATAACTACCCCCTTTTACACGTTAAGTAAATAGATTAAGGATTATAATAAATTAAGCTTAAGGTATTCTTTAAAAACAGACTTTAACTTTTTTTATGGAAATCTTTGCAAAGCTATTAACCCGGCCGCTATAAAGAACACCATTTTAGAATTTAATCTTAAATCCGCAGTATAATTGTAAATCTTCCGCACATTTTATATGAGACTCCTGAAAAGTAGCTTGAATTACAAGAATTTCTATATTTATTGCCACCTGAAGCCGGTCACCATGCTCCGGCCATGCCGGTCATAAGAATGGTTCACAACAACAAGCTGCAAATTTAATTGTAATATGCATTATCATTTTAAATTTAATAAGGAAATAAAAAAATAATAAAATTCATTTTTTAAGTGTTCTTTAATTTGTATCCGGTAAAATCAACTCAGGCTACCTGCATATGCGGCATTTTTCACATTCAATCATTGGGCAATCAGGACTTATCTTTTCATTTTTTGCACGTATAGACTCTTTAAACAGAAATGCTTTTTTTATTCCCGTATCAAGGATATCCCAGGCAAGTGCATCGTCTGACAATCGTTTTGTATAGAGCTGGGATTTGCAATAATCCGCTTCCTGTTGAATTGCCCTGGTCCATCCCACTTCAGATGCATTTTCCAATATATCAGCCATTTTCCTGTCTCCCCTTGCAAGAAGAGCATTTATCCTGGCAATTCTGTGAGATTCTGACTTAACATGAATATTGGAAGCTGTTTTTAAACCCCGGTTTATAATTTTTAACCTGTTCTTTAACTTACGCACAGAAGCCATGGGATACCATTGAAAAGGCGTGGATGGCTTTGGTATAAAAGGATTAATACTTAATGTAATGGTTCCTATTTTCTTCTTTTTTCTGCTTGATGCAAGAAATCGTTCCATGATTTTATTGGTTAGAGTGACTATGGCCTTTACATCATCATCTTCCTCAAAGGGAAGACCAATCATAAAATAAAGCTTCAGATTGATAATACCGGCATTTACCAGCCTTTCCGCAGCACAAAGTATATCATCTTCTTTTATTTTTTTATTTATCACCTTACGCATTTTCTCAGAGCCAACCTCAGGAGCAATGGTGGCGGTCTTAACACCTGACATAACAAGGCTGTCTATCAGATCATCCGTTAAGGCATCTGCCCTAAGAGAGCTGAATGAAATTTTAAATCCGTTTTGAATACCCATTGAACATATTTTATTTATACCAGGATGGTCGGATACGGCAGCACTGACAAGTCCTATTTTATTTGTGATTTTTTTTGCCTGCCTCATGGTATCTATGATACCTGCTTCAGGGTAAAACCGCGGTGGTCTATAAATAAAGCCTGCGCTGCAAAAGCGACATCCATGGGAACATCCCCGACCAGTCTCAATGAGAAATAAATTTTTAAATACTGTTTCGGGTGTGATAATTATGCTGGCAGTTTTTATTTTATACAGGCCTTTAACATATCTTACTTTAATTGTTTCCGGGATATCCTCATAACAAGGTTTTATTCCTGTAAATTTTCCGCTGTCCGTATAAACAGATCTATAAAAAGACGGGACGTAGGCTCCGCTTAATTCACGGGCCATGATATGTTTTATTTCTTCTTTACCAACGGCAGAATCGTACAAGGCAAAAAATTCTCCGATGAGAACTTCGGCTTCTCCAAGCAAAAAAATATCCACAAAAGGGGCCAGTGGTTCAGGATTTAAAAAACAGGCAACCCCCCCGGCCATCACAAGTGGAAAGGAGTGACCACGAATGGATGCCCTAGGGGGTATACCTGATTTTTTAAGTATTGAAATTAAATTTACATAATCATTCTCAAAGGAAATTGAAAAAGCAATAATATCAAACAGTGACAGAACCATGCCCGTTTCGCAGCTTTTAATTACGCCCTTCATCCCCCTGTCAGGGAGAAAAACACGCTCACAACTCACATAATCAATATCATTTATCAAAGCGTAAACTGTTTGAAAACCAAGATTAGACATGCCTGTCTTGTAAGTATTAGGATAAACAAGAGCTATTTTTATCAGATTTTTTCCTTTTTTAATTATTGTCCCCTGCTCAAAACAGGCTATATCCATTTTGAATTGCCCGTATTTCCATGTCCTTTTATTTTTCCTCCTCATTTATCAATCAGCTTTTCTACGCAGAAATGTTGGTATCTCCAGGTCTTCAGAATCAAACTGAATCCCTCTGTAAATATTTCTACCATCCTCACCCACGGCTTTTTTATGTCTAATGCGGACAGGTTCATCCAATTCGTTCCACTTTTCCAATTCTTCTTCAGTGGGAGTCCTCAAATGTCCTCTTGCAATTGTTAACGGTTTTTCCATGGGCTTAGAGTCTTCTTTATGTATTGAAGGATTAAAATGACGACGTTTCTCTTCAACAATTTCTTTTTGTCCACCAATACCGGTTGCAATCACCGTTACCCTCATCTCGTCACCAAGGTCATCATCAATTGCCTGGCCCCATATAATTTCCGCATCATCGCCTACTTCTTCATAAATGCGGTCGGCAGCCTCTGTCATCTCATCTAAGGTAATATCACTTGTAGAGGTGATATTCATAAGGACTGCGCCTGCGCCTGCAATGGATATATCTTCAAGAAGAGGGTGGGATATTGCCCTTTCCGCTGCCTCGGTTGCCCTGTTTTCACCACTTGCAATACCAATTCCCATTAGTGCCATTCCTGATTGTGACATGGTTGTACGGACATCTGCGAAATCAAGATTTATAAGTCCTGGAAGCATGATTAAATCTGTGATTCCCTTCACCGAATGATGAAGAATCTCATCGGCTTTTAAAAACATATCAACCAGTCTTGCCCCTTTGGATGCTATTCCACGAAGTCTATCATTAGGAATAGTGATGACAGTATCCGTTATATCACGGAGTCTACTTATCCCGTCTTCCGCCTGTTTTGCTCTCTTTTTCGCTTCAAAAGAAAATGGTTTTGTAACAACAGCCACTGTGAGAACTCCAAGCTCCTTGCATATTTCTGCAATTACAGGGGCTGCCCCTGTTCCGGTACCCCCGCCGAACCCGGCTGTAATAAAAACCATGTGGCTGTCAGATAAAGCATCTCTGATTTCATCAATATTTTCAAGGGCTGCATCCCTTCCTACACTGGGGTCAGCCCCTGCACCAAGGCCTTCTGTCAATTGCACTCCGAGTTGAATTTTATGCCCGGCCATGGAACTGTCAAGAGACTGGGCATCTGTATTGGCCACAATGAATTTTACGCCCTGAAGATTTGACTCAATCATATTGTTGACAGCATTAGTTCCAGCCCCGCCAACGCCTATAACCTTTATTTTTGCCGATTTTTCACTTTCCACATAAGAAAAATTCATACCCATTCCTCCAAATTTATATTAGAAAATTTTTATAAAAAATAGCACCATGTTAAAATTTTATTGGCTCCGTACCTTCGGCCAGACCTATGCTTTATCAAAATTTTTAATTTTATGGACAGATTCGGAGCAAATTCAAATCTGCCCGTAGTTATATTAAATTACGTCTTTAAACCATTGTCTCATTCGTTTCAATAATCTTGCAAAGAGTCTGTCTTCACTATCGTTTAACTGTTTTCCATTGCTATTTTTACTGCCAAAGATGACAAGTCCAACACCCGTTGCAAAAGCTGGGTTTTTAACTACATCCTTTAAGCCCTCTATTTTAATAGGCTCACCAACGCGCACAGGCACAGAAAAAACAGATTCCACAATTTCCGCCATACCTGATAAAAGAGAGCTTCCCCCTGTAAGCACAATTCCCGACGGGAAAGCATTTTCAAGACCGTTGCTATAAATTTCACGTTTAAGAATAGTGAACATTTCCTCAACCCTTGGTTCAAGAATTTCAGCAAGAATATCCTTGGAAAGCTCTTTCATACCTCTGCCGCCTACACCTGGAACTTCAATGGTTTCACCTTTTCTGATATTTTCCGGCAGACATGTTCCATATTGGATTTTTATTTTTTCAGCTTCTGCAAGTGGAGTTCTAAGGCCGATGGATATATCATTTGTAAGATTATGACCTCCAAGTGTAAGCTCAAAAATATGTTTGATATTATTGCCTTTAAAAAGTGCAAGATCCGTTGTGCCTCCGCCTATATCGGCAAGGGCACAGCCAAGTTCCTTTTCCTCCGGTGTAAGAACCGCTTCCCCCGAGGCCAGTGATTCAAGGACAATATCACATACAGCAAGTCCTGCTTTATTACAGCATTTGATAATATTTCTTGCCGAAGCAACTGCTCCCGTTACTATATGAATCTTTGTTTCAAGTCTCACACCTGTCATACCAACGGGATTCTGGATAGCCTCCTGGTCATCAACTATGAATTCCTGGGGAATTGTATGAATCGTCTCCCTGTCAAGGGGAATGGCAACGGCACTTGCAGCTTCAACCACTCTTTCCACATCATGGAGTGTTATTTCTCTACCCTTTATGGCAATAATTCCATGGCTGTTGAATCCTTTAATGTGACCGCCTGCAATGCCGACATATACGGATGAAATATCACATCCCGCCATACGTTCAGCCTCGCTTACAGCTTTTTCTATTGATTCCACTGTGGACTCAATATTGATGACCGCCCCTTTACGAAGTCCCAGGGAAGGATGAGAGCCAACGCCTATGATATTGATTTCACCCTGGGACAATTCTCCCACCACAGCACATATTTTTGTTGTTCCAATATCAAGGCCAACTATTATTTTCTCTTCTTCCTGCAAATCACACACCTCCTTTAATACCGCCAGTAAAATCATCCCTGTTTCGATCTTCTTGAAATTTAACGGCCACATTTCTCAAATCGGACAGATCAATTGAACAAATTTTTCTATTAATCTTATTTATTTTCAAATAATTTATAATCCGTCCAATTCTCCTGTACCTTGCTTCATAATTACCAAACCCCATTTTTAAATTTATAACGGTATTAGAATTTTTCTGTCCCGGTAGTATTTGAGATCCACTTCCCATTTTAGAATCAGATACGGCAGTTCCTAAAAAATCATCAAGCTTCAGTGTAAGTCCCATATCCCGGTCAATTACCATTTCTCTTATTTTGTTACGAAAATTAACAGGACAACCGCTTCCACGGACATACGCATATGAATCCAATAAAAATTTCATAACTGAATTAAATGA
>Ga0256840_1002287_pt1 | contig 17044 bp, 13 predicted proteins | sample 355202metaG_FD_185969 | JGI IMG/M metagenome (GOLD analysis project Ga0256840, IMG submission 185969) | Hydrothermal vent microbial communities from Mid Atlantic Ridge, Atlantic Ocean - 355-202 | ecosystem: Environmental > Aquatic > Marine > Hydrothermal vents | place: Atlantic Ocean: Mid... | reverse complement strand
AAACTCAGGGTATTCCCTGAAAAGTAAAATTCAGGGAATACCCTGAGTTTTTTATAAATAAGTGATTATATCTTTGACATTATTAATAATTAACAAGTTTATATTATGAAAAAATCACACTTTTTATTAATTCTATTGGTGTTTTCAATACAGGTAAACGCACAATTTATTACCACTTGGCAAACTACTAATCTTCCAAACGAACAAGTTACCATACCAACATTTCCCAGCGAAACTTATAATTATACCGTAGATTGGGGTGATGGTACAATAGATGCTGGTATTACTGGAGATGCAACACACCTTTATTCGACAACAGTTTTGCACACAGTAACTATAACAGGTGTTTTTCCAAGAATATACTTTAATAACGGTAATGGTCATGAAGGAAAATTACTAACCGTAGAACAATGGGGAAATAACTCTTGGACTTCTATGGAAAACGCATTTTTTGGATGTTATAATTTAAAAATTAACGCTACAGACATTCCTAATTTAGCTGGTGTTACTGATTTGTCTGCAATGTTTCCTGGTAAAGTAGTTAACGGATTTTTACATTCAAATATAGGTTTAGGAACTGGAAACTGGAACTGGGATACAAGTACCATAACAAATATGAGAAATATGTTTGCAGGTGCAACAAGTTTTAATAAAGATATAAGTTCTTGGAACACTACTTTAGTGACGGATATGTATGGTATGTTTTCCATATCTGCATTTAACCAAGATATAAGTTCTTGGAACACGGCTAACGTAACGACTATGGAAGCAATGTTTCAACACTCGCCATTCAATCAAAATATAGGCGTTTGGAATACTGCAGCAGTAACAAATATGCGTTATATGTTTTGGACAAGTGCTTTTAATCAAGATATTGGTACTTGGAATGTTTCCTCTGTTACCACAATGGAAAGTATGTTTGCTAGAAATCATTTTTTTAATCAAGACATTGGCTCTTGGATACCATCTTCGGTAACCAGTTTTCAAAGTATGTTTTCAGAAGCCGATGCTTTTAATCAAGATATAAGCTCTTGGGATACTTCTGCAGCAACTAATATGTACGCAATGTTTGACAGAGCCTTAGCATTTGACCAAAATATTGGATCTTGGAATATAGAAAATGTTACTGATTTTTTATTAATGTTCGACCAAGTACAATTATCTAATGCTAATTATGACGCACTACTTATTGGCTGGGACGCACAAAATGTACAACCAAACAAAAGTCTTAATGCCGGTTTATCTATTTATTGTTCAGAAACTGCACAAATTGCAAGACAACATATGAAAGATACTTATGGCTGGACTTTTATTGATGGCGGTTTATGTAATCAAGCACCAGAAATAACCTCAAATGGTGGCGGAGATACAGCAACTATTAACATTGTTGGCGGAAAAATAGCAGTAACCACAGTAACAGCAACCGATTTAGAAAACGATACCGTAATTTTTGAAATTACAGGTGGTGCTGATGCAAATAAATTCTTAATAGATACCAATACTGGCGAGCTGACTTTTGTAATAACGACAGATTTTGATAATCCTGCAGATAGTAATTTAGACAACCAATATATAGTTGAGGTAACGGCAAATGATAATACCGCTCCTAATACAACCGATAGCCAAACAATTACGGTTAAAATTACAGATGCCAGTTACTTTATTGCCAAATGGAGAACAACAAACCCAAACGAAACCATTACCATACCTACTTTTATTGGCGAAACGTATAACTACGATGTAGATTGGGATAATGATGGCGTTTTTGAAGATGCTGCAAACACAGGTAATACATCACATACGTTTAGTGTACCAGGAGATTATACGGTAAAAATAAAAGGTGCTTTTCCAAGAATGTATTTTAATTATGGAACAGGTAATGTTAAAATTAGATCTATAGATCAATGGGGAACTGGTATTTGGACCTCTATGGAAGTCGCATTTGGAGGTTGTTATAATTTAAGAGTAAATGCGTACGATGCACCAAACTTATCTGTAGCAACAAGTTTACATAGAATGTTTGCTGATGGATCTTTTGTAAATGGAGATTTTAGTAATTGGGATACTAGTAATATAACCGATATGTCTTCTATGTTTTATTACGCCATACGTTTTAACAAAAATATTAATTCTTGGGATACGTCAAACGTAACAACTATGGAAAGCATGTTTTTTAATGCAAATGCTTTTAACCAAGATCTAAATTCTTGGAATGTTAGTAATGTAACAACTATGAAATCTATGTTTGGGTCAGCAGATAATTTTAACGGCGCAATTGGTGCTTGGAATACTTCCGCAGTTACTAATATGGAGTATATGTTTAATGGCGCAAATAGTTTTAACCAAAACATTAATGCTTGGGATATTACTGCATTAACCTCAACACGTTCTATGTTTCAAAACGCAAACGATTTTAACCAACCTCTTCATAATTGGATCACCAGTAATATAGTAACAATGACAAGTATGTTTCAATCTGCTAATAGCTTTAACCAACCTTTAGACGCTTGGGACGTTTCTTCTGTAAAATACATACAAGGTATGTTTCAAAATACACAAGCCTTTAATCAAGATTTAAATAATTGGGATACTTCCGCATTTACACATATAAACAGTATGTTTAGAAGTAGTGTTTTTAATGGTAATATTAGTTCTTGGGATACTTCATCGGTAACAACTATAGATGGCGTTTTTAGGGATAATCTAGTTTTTAATCAAAACATTGGTGCTTGGGATACCTCTTCGGTTACACAAATGCAAAGTACGTTTTTTAACGCCAGAGCATTTAATCAAAATATTAATAATTGGAATGTGTCTGCTGTTACTACTATGCAAGGTATGTTTCTACATGCACGTAAATTTAATCAAGATCTAAGTGCTTGGAATTTTGGGACTGGCTTAACTACTTTAACCGAAATGTTTAGGGATGCTAGAGCATTTAATCAAAATATAAGTAGTTGGGATGTGTCAAACGTTCAAAGTTTTCAAGGGATGTTTGAAGGAGCAATCTCTTTTGATCAAGATTTAAGTAATTGGAGTGTAGAAACACCAACAAGTTGGCCCGATTTCTATAAAATGTTTCTTGGCGCAAAATTATCTACCATAAATTACGATGCTTTATTAGTAGGTTGGGACGCTCAAAACTTAAATCCTGGGATTTATTTTTCAGGCGGAAACTCGAAGTATTGTAGTGCCAATGCACAAACGGCTAGAGCAAATATGATGGCCGCAACAGGTGCTGGTGGAGATAATTGGACCATTACAGATGCAGGTTTGTGTGCTGGTTTAAGTTTTGGTAGATTTACAACAACAATCACGGTAGTAGAAAACACCACATTAGTGCCAACTTTTGCAGCAGTAGATCCAGAAGGAGATGTAATAACTTATACCATTACTGGTGGAGACGATCAAGCAAAATTTAATATTGTAAATGCTACAGGAGTTTTAAATTTTAATACCGCTCCAGCTTTTGATACACCAACAGATACCGATGCCAATAATGAATATTTAGTAACAATAACTGCAACCGCCAATGGAGATACAGCAACACAAGCCATTACGGTAATTGTAGCAGAAGAATTAATGTTATGTTCTATTGACACTATAGATCCAGTAGCAATTACACAAAACATTACGGTACAATTAAATGCTTTAGGTATAGCTACAATAACACCAGCAGATATTAATAACGGTTCAACCGACAACTGTTCTATTGCTAGTATGAGTTTAGATAAAACCACATTTAACTGTGCGAATATTGGCGATAATACGGTAATGTTATCCGTAGAAGACTTAAATGGTAACATTAATATTGCGCCAGCAACGGTAACAATTGAAGCCGTAGTTTCTACTTTTTCTAGTGGCTGGGATATTACTCCAAATTTAGGTTCAAAAATAATGTTTAATTTAGATTATAATACCAGTACTTTTGGAAACATAACCGCCTGTACCTGTGAAGTTTCCGCAGGAAGAACCCTTGTTGTTAATCCTAACGGATTTCTGAAAATTTATGGCAATATAGTTAATGATGGTATTATTGAAGTACAACATCAAGGGGCTGTAGTCCAGGTAGATGATTTAGCAACAAATACAGGAACAGGTGTTTATAAAACATTTATTGAAACTACGCAATTAGATGATGCAGATCGTTTCACCTATTTTTCATCACCATCAGATAATGCAACTTTACAAGTATTTAGTTCTTGGGCAAATATGGGTAACATCTGGGATTTTAATACCACAACCCAACAATGGCATTTATTAAATGGTACAGAAACGACGCAAAAAGCAGTTGGTTACGCTGTTAGACCTGCTACAACAAATACATTTCCGTTTAACGGTAATGTAGAATTTAACGGCGCATTCAATAATGGCGTAGTCACAAAGCAAATCATTTATAATGTAGGAGGAAATGATGATGATAATAATTTAGTAGGTAATCCGTATCCTTCGGCAATTGATGCTGCCATGCTTTTAAATAACAATCCAGGAACCAATGCTTTTTATTTTTGGACACACAAATCCGTTTTGGGTGCAACTGGTTATTTAGGCGATGATTATGCTATGTGGAATAATTTAGGAGGAATAGCATCTGCATCTGGCTCACCAGCGCCATCAGGCTATATAGCATCGGGTCAAGGATTTTTTGTAACAGCAACAGCATCGGGTAATTTTACCTTTAACAATGCTTTACGTGTTACCGATAATAATACTAATTTTCAAAGAACAGCCAATAACAATGACGATAAAATTTGGATCAATTTAACCAACGATGAAAATTATTTTAGTCAAATATTAATAGGGTTTATTAACAATGGGTCTATTGGTTTTGATGCAACTTATGATGCAAGTAGAATAGCATCAGGCTCTGTAATCTCTTTTTATACCATTGCACAAAATAATAATCATTATGGCATTGAAGCAAGACCTTTATTAACCGATGATACAACCATTCCTTTGGGTATTGATTTATCAACAAATTCATCTGCAAATTTTAGTTTTAGTATCGATCGTTTTGAAAATTTAGCAGATGTTACCGTTTATTTAAAAGACAATTTATTAAATAACATACACAATTTAAATGTGTCGGATTATAATTTTACGATTTCAAGTGATGGCGAAATAAATACTCGTTTTGAACTCGTATTTAGTCGATCTGCACTCGGGAATTTAGAAAATGAGCTATTACATACCGAATTGAATGTGTTTAATATTGACGCATCAACTATTGGAATTAACACCAACAATAATGCACTTATTAAAGAGTTGAAAATATACGATATGCTTGGAAAATTAATTGTAGATAAGCAACCTTTAAAAACATCGTTTGAAATTAATGTGAATTTAAATACAGGAACTATATTACTTGTAAAAGCACAATTAGAAAACGGAAGTATACTGCATAAAAAAATGATAAAATTTTAGCGATAAAAAATTGATTAATAGTTAAGTAAGTTTAATTACGATGCCATGTCTGATTTTTTTCGGAAATGGCATTTTTTAAACTCAGGGTATTCCTTGAAAAGTAAAATTCAGGGAATACCCTGAATTTTTTATAAATAAGTCATTATACCTTTGACAATATTAATAACCAAAATTTTATATTATGAAAAAATTATACTTTTTAATATTTCTAATGGTGTTTTCAATACAGGTAAACGCACAATTTATCACCACTTGGCAAACCACCAACCCAAATGAATTAATAACCATACCTACATTCTCTGGCGAAACTTATGATTATACCGTAGATTGGGGTGATGGTAATACAGATACCAATGTTATAGGAGATGCCACACACACTTACACCAATGCAGGCACCTATATAGTATCAATTACAGGAATATTTCCAAGAATTTTTTTTAATAGTTATTATGGTATTGGCAGCATACTATCGGTAGAACAATGGGGAACAAACCCTTGGACTTCTATGGAGTATGCCTTTTACGGATGTTACAACTTAGCTATTAATGCTTTGGACACGCCAAACCTAACCAATGCTACTAATTTGGCATATATGTTTCAAATTTCACAAGATGCTATTATAGATAATCACCCAAGTAATATAGGTACTGGCACAGGAAACTGGAATTGGAATACAGCTACAATTATACGAATGGAAAGTATGTTTTTTGGCGCAACTAATTTTAATAAAGACGTTGGTTCTTGGAACACATCTAATGTAACAAATATGGAAAGTATGTTTGGAACATATTTTGGTTCAATGACATTTAATCAAGACATTGGTAATTGGGATGTTTCATCGGTTACAAATATTGGATTTATGTTTGATAGTAATCCTGCTTTTAATCAAGATATTAGTTCTTGGGATATTTCTTCCGTTTGGTATTTAGGTAGTATGTTTAGAGAAGCATCGGCTTTTAATCAAAATATTAGTTCTTGGGATACCTCATCGGTTACTTTTATGGCAGGCGTTTTTCAAGGAGCAAGCTCTTTTAATCAAGATATTAGTTCGTGGGATACTTCTTTGGTTACTCGAATGGATTTAATGTTTTATGGAGCAACTAATTTTAATCAAGATATTGGTTCTTGGAATACCCAATCGGTTAATAGAATGTATGGTATGTTTAGTGATGCTACTAATTTTAATCAAGATATTAGTTCTTGGGATACTTCATCAGTTACTGAATTTGCCAAAATGTTTCATGGCGCTACCAATTTTAACCAAGATATTGGTTCTTGGGATACTTCATCAGTTACTGGTTTTGCTCAAATGTTTGAAGACGCAAGTAATTTCAACCAAAACCTTAATGCTTGGGATACTAGTGCAGCAACAGATATTGCAAATATGTTTAAGAATGCTAACTCTTTTAATCAAAATTTGGATGCTTGGAATGTTGAAAATTGTGGTGGATTTGGTAGCTTTTTAGAAGGAGCAACACTATCTATTGTTAATTATGATGCTTTATTATCTAGTTGGGCTAATCAGACCTTGGTTCAGTATTTGTACACTTCAGGTGGAAATTCAAAATACTCGGCATATGGAGAATCTAATAAGCAAGGAATTCAAGACACCTTTTATTGGGTAATTACCGATGGAGGTCTTAGTGCCACATTAGAATTTGGTAGAAATACCGAATTAATTACCATACCAGCAAACACCGTATTAGTACCAACATTCCCAGCAGTAGATCCTGAAGGCGATGCCATTACCTATGCCATTACAGGCGGAACTGATGCAGCACTATTTACTATAAATACAACAACTGGCGTATTAGAATTTTTAACGATTCCAACTTTTGCAAGAAGTGCTAATAACACCACAACAGCCAATGAATATGTGGTTGAAATAACGGCATCTGCCAATGGAGAAACAGATATGCAAACCATAACGGTAATTGTTTCACCAACCTCGACTTTAACTACCGAAAATGAATTATTAACTACAGAGAACACCATATCTATTTACCCAAACCCAGTTCAAGATAATTTTAAAATTAGATCTAATAAAGCGTTAGACAATGCTTCAATAAGCATCTATAATGCTTTAGGAAAAAAAGTAAAAACAAGCAGTCATTTAAACGAGAAAATAAACATTGTCGAGTTGCAAAGTGGCATTTATTTTTATAGCATTAGTAAAGATAAAAAAGTAATTTATAACGGAAAAATCATTAAAGAATAAAAACAATGAAAAATTCGATATTAAAATTCCTGATTATTATGATAAGTTTTTATGGCAATAGCTCTTGCTCACAACAAACAAATAATAGAGTAAATTATAATTCCATCGGCATATCATTTGCAATCCCAAAAGGATGGGTTGGTCAAGAAACACAAACAGGCTATATACTAAAGTCAAATACAATGGCAGGTTTTATATTAATTAATAAAAATAACACTAATGATATTAATACAATGTTTTATGAAGCACAACAGGGATTTGTAAACGACAATTCAAATTATTTGCAATTAGTTGGTAATGTAGAAAATTTTAATAATACAGGTGTAGGAGCAGAATACCATGGTGTAATGGAAGGTGTTCCTGCCAAAGGATATATGGTAGGGGTTTTAAATAATAGAGGACTTGGAGTTTCAATTATGGCAGTTACAACATCAGAATATTACTCAAGTGCATATAGACTATTGTGTATAAATATTGCTAACTCTGTTCAGCAACAAATTACAACAAATAAAACACAACAAATAGTAAATAGAACTACAAAAAACCAAACAGAAGAGCTATTTTCAGGTGCAAGATTAACATACTATGATACTGGCGATGGCTATGGAACAAAAATAACTATCAGTTTATGTGAACAAGGTTTTTTTAATCATTCTAACTATAGCAGTATGGCAGTAGATACTAATAATGTTTCGGCAGGCTATGGCGAAAACTCTAAAGGTTCAGGACAATGGTCTATTATCGAAAAAAATAATCAATTACCAATATTAAGATTACAATTTTATAATGGTGAAGTCTATGAATATTATATCACATTAGAAAATAGAAAAACGTATTTAGATAATTATAGATATTATAGAACTTATGGCGAAGATGGAGCTTGGTGCAATTAACAAAACGTAAATCAAAAATTAAACGTTTATTAAAAAAGAAATCATTATTTTTAACTACCTTTAACCAACTAAAAATCAATATATTTTGAAAAAAACAATAACTTTTATCCTCTTTCTTTTTTTAAGTTTTTATTTGTTTGGGCAAAAGGATACTGTTTATATTAATGAATTATTACAAAAAGCAAACAAAATCACCAAAAGCAATAGTTCTAAAGGAGACTCTTTATATCAAGAAGTTGTGAAAATAGCAACAAAAAACAAATATTTAAAAGGGAAGTATTATGCTTTGCGAGAACTTGCCTTTATTAATTATAGAAGTAGTGATTATAAAAAAGCGGTGCATTATTTTGAAAAAGCAATAGAAAATGAAAGTTATGTTAAAGATAGAAATCACGTTGGGCAAACATATTTTAAATTAGGAACATCCAATCTTTTTTTAGGAGAACATAAAAATGCCACCAAAGCTTATCTAAAAACGATTGACCTTTTTCAAGAAACAAAAGATACAGCAAATCTTATAAAAGTATATGATAATTTTGGAGTTTTGTATGGAAATATGAATAATTATAAAAAAGCAGAAGAATATAAAATTAAAACAATTGCCTTAGCTAAAATAATTAAAGACACCTTTTTAATAGCATCAGGTTCTTTAAATTTAGGAACTATATACGCTCAAACAAAACGTTTAGACAAAGCTTATGAACAATATATGATTGTAAAATCATTCTCTAAATCTTTAAAAAACGATAGAATTAATCATCACCTTTATAAAAATTTGGCACGTTATTATTCTGAAAAAAATAATATGACCGCTTGTTTAGAAAATGCGCTTATTGCGAAAAAATATTTAAGATATTCTAAAAGCAAGGTCGAAAAAGCATATTTCGATGCCTTTTTAGGAACAATATATCAAGAATTAAAACAATATGATAAAGCTGAAAAACACCTGTTAAGTTCTTTAAATGTCTCAGAAAAATTAAAAAGTGAAACCTTGCAGTTAAATAGTTTAAATCCATTAGCCGAAATTTTTGCATATAAAAAGGATTATAAAAAAGCATATAATTATTCGAAAAAATATTATAATCTAAACGAAAAAACTAGAAGTAAATCTAATAATAAAATAGTTACAGAATTAGATGCCAAATACCAAACCGAAAAAAAAGACAAAGAAATTGCAAAACAAAATTTACAACTACAACAACAACAAACACAAAACAACTATATGAAAGGCATTGCACTTTTCTTATTCATAGGCTCTATATTAACTTGGTTTTTGTTTCAGCAACGTCAAAAACGAAAAAATCAAGAAATAACAACCTTAAAAAGAGAACATCAAATAAAAACCCTAGAAACCTTAATAGAAGGCGAAGAGAAAGAACGCTTACGTATGGCAAAAGAATTACACGATGGTGTAAATGGCGATTTATCGGCTATTAAATTTAAATTATCCACTTTATTAGAAATGAATAACTCTGTAATTAAAGAAGCCATTACAATGATTGATAATTCGTGTAATCAAGTACGGGCAATTTCGCATAATTTAGTGCCACCATCTTTAGAAAACTTTAATCTGATAGAAGCTGTTGCCGAATATTGTCATAAAACAGACGATTCGCATACAGAAAAAATCACCTTTCAACACCTTGGTAATGAAATAGTAAAAATAACGAAAAAAGAAGAAATTAACCTATACAGAATCATACAAGAATTGGTGTCTAACAGTTTAAAACACGCCAAAGCAAGTCAAATAGATGTGCAAATAAGTTGCCAAAACAAAATACTGCAAATAACCGTAGAAGATAATGGTATTGGCTTTGATAAAAAACATAGTGCCAACAAAGGCATTGGCTTAAGTAACATACAATCTCGTATAGGCTACTTACAGGCTACTGTTGATTTTATTTCGAACAAACAAGGAACTTCGTATATTATTGAAATAGATAAAAATTAAAGTATGGAAACAACCAGACTCGCCATAACAGATGATCATAAAATGGTTTTACAAGGTATTAAAACAATGCTTAACGGTATTTGTGAAATAAATATTGTTGCTACTTATGAAAACGCAACCGAAACCCTTAAAAATATCGAAAAAGACCTACCAGATGTTTTGTTGTTGGATATTAATTTACCTGATATGAATGGTATTGATGTCTGCAAATTATTAGTAAAAAAATATTCGAATTTAAAAATTATAGCCTTAACTAATTTTGACGATATATCCTTTACCAAAAGGATGTTAAAAAATGGTGCTCACGGTTATTTATTAAAAAATACTGATAAGATCGAAATCTTAGAAGCCTTAAAAACGGTACTTTCTGGTGAATTATATATTCAAAAAGACATTCGCAGAAAATTACTAAATCAAACCAGTAAAAAAACAAACAACAATGGTTTAAAACCAAATTTAACACGTAGAGAGCAAGATGTCCTCCAAGCCATATCCGAAGAACTAACCACACAAGAAATTTCAGAAAAATTATTCATTAGTCCTAAAACAGTGGAAACACATCGTATGAATTTAATGAGTAAACTAGGTGCAAAAAACAGTGTTGGTATTATTAAAATTGCTATGGAAAAAGAGTTGTTGTAAGCGTTATTACTCGTAACTTTGCATTTTAATAATCACTATATGCAAAATATTTATATTTCCTACACATTTACAATAACACCAAGAGATCCAGCAACCGAAATACTAATTGCAGAGTTAGGTTATGCTGGTTTTGAATCTTTTGTCGAAAACGAAGAAGGCGTTATTGCGTACATTCAAAAAGAAGATTATAAAGATGCTATTTTAAACGATATCTTTATATTAACAAACGACGAATTTAAAATTGAGTTTATAAAAGAAGAAATAGAACAAGTAAATTGGAATGCCGAATGGGAAAAAAATTTCAATCCAATATTGATTGAAAACACCGTTTATATTAGAGCACCATTTCACGATAAACTACCAAGTATTAAATACGATATTGTAATAGAACCTAAAATGAGTTTTGGTACTGGCCATCATCAAACAACACACATGATGGTTAAACACTTGCTAAATTTAGATTTAAAAGACAAAACAGTTCTTGATATGGGTTGTGGTACTGGAGTCTTAGCTATTTTAGCTGAAATGAAAGGCGCAAAAAAATTAGATGCCATTGACATTGATAATTGGTGTTATTTAAATTCTATTGAAAACATAGATCGAAATAATTGCACCAAAATTTCTGTTTTTGAAGGCGATGCATCGCTGTTATTAAATAAAAAATACGACATAATTATTGCTAATATCAATAGAAATATTTTAATTAATGATATGAAAACTTATACCAATTCATTAAACGAACATGGTGTGATTTTACTTAGTGGCTTTTACCAAGAAGACATTCCACTTATAGATGCCGAAATTTCAAAATACGACTTAAAATTGCAAACCATCGAAGAAATGAAAAACTGGGTAGCGCTAAAATATCAATAAAATGACTTTATTTATTAACCAAGCTATAAATTTGATAAACGTAAAAATGGTACAAATTTTGCGATATTAAAAATATTATATACTTTAGCAGAACAATTAATAAAAATGAGTACAAAAGAAAAAATTCAAGAACAAGTTGATGTATCTATTTTAGAGCAAGAAGTTCCTCAATATGAAATTATTTTATTTGATGATGATTTTCATACATTTGATTACGTAATAGACTCTTTAATTGATGTTTGTGAGCATACTTTAATACAAGCGGAACAATGCACAATGTTAGTACATTACAAAGGTAAATGTGGTGTAAAAACAGGTGAATACAAAGAGTTGGAAACGAAATGCTCTCAGTTGTTAGAGCTTGGTTTAACAGCAGAGATTGTTTAAGCAGTAAAATAAAATTAAAATCATTTTTAAGTAACAGTGATTATCTACACAAAAAGACAATGTAAAAAATATATTGCTATCGCTTTGTTTTTTGTTATCATTATAAATAATAAATATAAAGGTAATAAAAGTCTTTTAAATCACGAAAAAATACATCTTCAGCAACAGCGAGAATTACTTTGGTTGCCTTTTTTTATATGGTATGCAGTCGAGTTTGTCATCAATTACTTTAAATATAAAAATTGGCACAGTGCGTATAAAAACATTTCTTTTGAAAAAGAAGCGTATTGTAATGAACATGATTTGAGTTATTTAAAAACCAGGAAGTACTTTAGCTTTGTAAAATATTTCTAATTTGATATTAAACCATAATGATGCAAGAGTAATTATTTTTATTTATGTAATGTTCTCATTAAAAAATTATCTAAGTCGAGCATTTGTTTGTATGCCATTTTTTTGCCGTATTGACCAATAAAATACATGGTAATCCAAATTATTGGTATTACAATAAGTATTCCTTTATAAATTTGATAGTCTTTATCCATACTCCATTTTACATAAAAAAGAACAAAATCAATAATGAAAATTAAGGCAAGAGCAAAATGAATAAACATAAAAAATGTCCAAACTTGAGGTTTTGGACCTAAAATTCCTTTCACAATTGTTTTATTCTCAATATTTTTAATAACTTCAATCTGTAATTGTGGTGACCAAAAATGACTTTCAACTTTTGGCACATCTAAAAAAATTAAATTACCCGATTGTTTAGAGCAATATTTACATTCCACATCATTTATATTGTCTTTAAACTTTTGAAGAATATCTTCTTGCGACTCATTAAATTCCATTTTAAAACGAGGTTTTAATAAAATTTTATTAATTTCTTCGCCGTGAATTGGTTTATTCATATAAGTAAATTTTAATTGAATTAGCGTATAAAAAAATCAAACTGCCAATAGTTTGGGTTAAATATATAAAAAATAGAATAAATTAGATGTTGTTTTTTTGATAAAACATGTAGTATGTGAATTGTTACGACTTGTAATTTTTTTATAAGCCTTATAAATACTTGATTTATTAGTAAGTTGCTCTTTTTTAACAAAGATTTAATACAAAAGGCTAAAATCAAATCAAGTTAGTAATATACTTTTGTTTTTAGTTTTAATAATTCATTTATTAATATTACTTTTGCAGAATGAAACGTTCGTAACGAATAGTTTGATGTTTGTTAGGTAATTATAATCAATATGATAAATTCCTAATTTAAAAATAGAAGCGAGTACATGAAAAAAAATATTTTCTTATTAATAGTAGTCATCGTGTTATCATCTTGTACAGGATACAATAAGGTGTTAAATAAAGGCGATGTAAAAACGCAATATAAATTAGCTCAAGAATTGTTTGAGCAAGAGAAGTACTCTAAGGCAATAACGTTATTCGAAAAAGTAGCGCCATCTTTTATAAATAAGCCACAATTACAGCGCTTAAGATATATGAATGCGATTGCAAATTATAAAATGAAAGATTATGAAGTTGCTTCATATCATTTTAATCGCTTTATCACAAACTATCCACAAAGTACAAAAATAGAAGAAGTCTATTATTTAAATGCGCAAAGTTTGTTTAAACAATCTCCAAGATCAAGTTTAGATCAAGAGCAATACACAATGAAAGCATTAGATGCTTTACAAACTTTTTTAGACAGATATCCAGATTCTAAATATACCAAAAGTGTAAATAATCAATACAAAGAATTGGTTAGTAAGTTGAATAAAAAAGCCTACGATATTGCTTATTTATATTACAAAACAGGTAGGTATAAAGCAGCTATTGTAGCATTTGATAATTATATTTCAGACTATTTAGGGTCAAAATATAAAGAAGACGCTTTGTTTCATAAATTCAAATCAGCCTATTTTCTTGGGATGAAAAGTATTGAATATAAAAAATTAAAACGTTTGCAAGATGCTAAAAAAGCTCAAAAACGTTATTTAAAATATTACCCAGATTCTAAATACACAAAAGAATCTAATGATTTGTTAGAAAACATCAATAAAGAAATAGAAATTATAAACGCTCAGACTACCACTGAAAAATAAAAATATAATTATGGATTACAAAAATTCAGAAGCAGCAGATTCAACAATAACGTATAATAAAAATAACATTTCAGCACCAACTGAAAATATTTATGAAGCTATAGCAATTATTGCTAAAAGAGCTACTCAAATAAATGGTGATTTACGTGCAGAATTAGTTGAAAAATTAGAAGAATTTGCTACTTATAACGATAGTTTAGAAGAAGTTTTTGAAAACAAAGAACAAATTGAAGTTTCTAAATTTTACGAACGTTTACCTAAACCAACTGCATTAGCAGTTGAAGAATGGTTAAACGGTAAAGTTTATTTTAGAAACCCAGAAGATACTCAAAGCGAAGAATAATGTCAATATTAAGTGGTAAAAAAGTACTACTTGGTATAAGTGGTGGAATTGCTGCTTACAAAACGGCAACTTTAGTAAGGTGTTTTGTAAAAGCAGGCGCAGAAGTCAGAGTAGTAATGACTCCTGCATCTAAAGATTTCATAACTCCTTTAACATTATCAACACTTTCTAAAAACCCTGTTTACTCTTCTTTTTTTGATAATGACAATCAAAATAAAGTTTGGAATAATCACGTAGATTTAGGTTTGTGGGCAGATTTAATGCTTGTAGCGCCTGCAACAGCAAACACCTTGTCAAAAATGGCTAATGGTATAAGCGATAATTTTTTATTGGCTTGCTATTTGTCTGCAAAATGCCCAATTTATTTTGCACCAGCAATGGATTTGGATATGTATAAACATACATCTACAAAAAAAAGCATTGCTAAACTGCAAAGTTTTAGTAACAATATGATTCCTGCTGAAAGTGGTGAGTTAGCAAGTGGTTTAGTTGGCGAAGGCAGAATGGCTGAGCCAGAGAATATAGTAGCCTTTATTGAAAATGACATACTGTCTAAATTACCATTAAAAAATAAAACTGTTTTATTAACTGCAGGTCCAACATACGAATCAATCGACCCTGTACGTTTTATCGGTAATCGATCAACAGGTAAAATGGGCTATGCATTGGCAAATACAGCAGCAAGTTTAGGCGCTAAGGTTATTTTAATATCTGGACCTTCTTTTGAAAAAGTTAACAATTCATCTATTGATATTATTAAAGTAGAAAGCGCCGATGAAATGTATAATGCAGTTCATCAATATTACGATGATGTTAATATTGCTATTGCTACCGCAGCAGTGTCTGATTATAAACCCGAAAGTGTTGTTGACAGAAAAATAAAAAAGAAAGATGCAAAATTACAAATAGATTTAATACCTACTAAAGATATATTAGCGTCAATGGGTAAGACTAAAAAAAATCAATTTTTAGTAGGTTTTGCTTTAGAAACTAACGATGAGTTGGTAAATGCACAAAGTAAATTAAAGCGAAAGAATTTAGATATGATTGTACTTAATTCCTTACAAGATAAAGGCGCAGGCTTTGCAACTCTAACGAATAAAATTACGATAATTGATAAAAATAATTCAATAAAAGAATTTGAATTAAAATCTAAAGAAGCAGTTGCCAAAGATATTTTTGATAGTATATTAAATAAATGTAATATAAAATAGTTCGATTCGTTATAATAAATACTACATTTGAAAAAGTTAACAAAATACAATATGCAAAAACTTATATTTATATGCCTGTTTTTTTTAGGATGGAATTATGTTAATTCACAAGAACTAAATTGCAATGTTACTGTTGTTTCAAGTCAAATTTCAGGCTCGAATAAGCAAGTTTTTAGCACTTTAGAAAAAGCAGTGAGCGATTTTATGAATAATAATAAATGGACAAAAATTGCTTATAAAAAACAAGAAAAAGTACAATGTGCTTTGATAATAAATATTACAGAGCAGTCAGGATCTAATGATTTTAGTGGTAGTATTCAATTACAGGTTGTTAGACCGGTTTTCGACTCTACGTATCAAACACCAATACTTAATTATAAAGATGATGATGTAAGCTTTACTTACGAAGAATTTCAACCCTTACTTTATAATGAAACAAATTACGAGTCTAATTTAACATCGTTATTGTCATTTTACGCTTATGTAATTTTAGGTTTTGATTCAGATAGTTTTGCAGAAAAAGGCGGCGATAAATATTTTAAAAAAGCCGAATCTATTGTTGCTATTGCTCAACAAGGCGGCAAAAAAGGTTGGAGTTCATTAAGTGGAAAGAAATCAAGATTTGGACTTATTGATCAAATGTTAGATAATGCCTTTAGTGTTTATAGAAATATGTTATATAATTATCATATTAAAGGTTTAGATTTGATGTTTAAAGATAAAGAATTAGCAAAAAAAAACATGGCTAAATCAATTATTAGTTTGCGTAGTATTTATTCAAGTAGACCATCATCTTTGTTATTACGATTATTTTCAGACACAAAAACAGAAGAAATTAAATCAGTTTTTAAAGATGGACCAAAAATCGATACAGTTGATTTAAAAGAAATGTTAATGAGATTTATTCCTGCTAACAATGAAAGTTGGAACGCTATTAAATAATTAATAATAAAGGTTAATACAATGCTTTTAAGTCTTGCTATAAAGAATTTTGCACTAA
>Ga0256840_1002286_pt1 | contig 17045 bp, 12 predicted proteins | sample 355202metaG_FD_185969 | JGI IMG/M metagenome (GOLD analysis project Ga0256840, IMG submission 185969) | Hydrothermal vent microbial communities from Mid Atlantic Ridge, Atlantic Ocean - 355-202 | ecosystem: Environmental > Aquatic > Marine > Hydrothermal vents | place: Atlantic Ocean: Mid... | reverse complement strand
ACATAAAATAGCAAAATAAACATCTAAAATCAAAAATTTTAATACCTACTTTTGGGTAAACAAATTTGAGATGAGAAATACAAAGCCTTCATTTGAAAAGATAATTCCAGAATTTGGTACTTCTATGCGAGTAAAGCAACATACTAAAATGGTTGAAAACAAATTACCCTTTTGGCATTTTCATCCTGAACTTGAATTGGTTTATATAAATAATGCAAAAGGAAAAAGGCATATTGGAAGCCATTTGTCTTATTTTGACAATAGTCAGTTAATTTTAATTGGGGCGAGTTTGCCTCATAGTGGTTTTACAGATAGATTTACAGCTACAGGATCAGAAACTATTATACAGTTTAAAGAAGATTTTTTAGGAAATGATTTTTTAAATATTCCTGAAACAAAATTAATTAAAACCTTATTTGAAAGAGCAAAAAAAGGAATTCTTTTCTACGGAGTTTCAAAGGATACAATAGGTCCTAAAATTGAAAAATTATTAAACAAAGAAGGTCTAGAACGTATTATTTATTTTTTAGAAATACTAAAAGATTTAGCTTCCTCTAAAAATTATTCTTTACTTAATGTTGATGGGTTTGCTTTTGAAATAGAACCACAAGACAATCAAAAAATTGATCATATTTTTGACCATGTAAGTAAAAACTTTAAACAAGCAATACCCTTAAATGAAATTTCAGATAAAGTAAGTATGACAGTTCCTGCATTTTGTAGGTATTTTAAAAAATCTACAGGAAAAACATTTACTCAATTTGTAAATGAGTTTAGAATTGTACACGCAACAAAATTATTGGCTGAAAACCCAACCAGTATTACAGATATTTGTTTTGAAAGTGGTTTTAATAATTTTTCTCATTTCAATAAATTATTCAAAAAATTTACTGGTAAAAGCCCTTTAAAATATAGAAACGAAATGAAACATTTAGTTGAACAAAAGTAATAGACAAATATTCAATTATTTAATAGCAATAACATAAGGCATTCTAGCCTGAATTCCTTCAAGTTTAGAAAATTGCTTTATGGTTTGGTATATTTTGTAATTTGACTCACCAAGTTCTTCTATTAAAACTTTTTCTTTCGTTTTCATAAAAGGAATATTGTTAAATCTATCTTCTAATTCTATTTTATAACTTGGATAATTACGTACTTTATAATCAGTGATTTCTGCTAAATCAGCAGCATATAAAATAGCATCATCCAAATTCCCTAATTCATCCACTAGTCCATTATTTAAAGCATCAACTCCACTCCAAACTCTTCCTTGAGCAATACTATCAATAGCTTCTATTGTCATATTTCTTCCTTTAGCAACTCTTTCTAAAAATGTAGTATAAACTGCTTCAACACCTTCAGTTGTAACCAATCTAAATTCATCTGTCATTGGTTCAAAAACGCTATAATTTGCACCTTTATTCGTACTTACTTGTTCCGCATTAATTCCAATTGTTTTTGCTAAGTTGCTAAAATTGGGAATCACGCCAAAGACACCTATAGAACCAGTAATGGTAGTAGGTTCAGCAAAAACTCTATCAGCATTACAAGATAAATAATAACCACCAGATGCGGCAACATTCCCCATTGAAACAACCAATGGTAAAGTTTGTTTTGTTAATTCTAATTCTCTCCAAATTAATTCTGAAGCTAAAGCACTTCCTCCAGGTGAGTTTACTCTTAAAACAATGGCTTTTACTTTTGAATCTTTTCTAGCCTTTTTTAAAGCTTTTATAATTAAATCTTGTCCTATTGAATTTTCATCACCTTTACCATAAATAATTTCGCCTTGTGCATAAATAACTGCAATTTTGTTAGAAGCCGTTGACTTTATTCTTCCTTTTCCAAGTGAAATATAATCTGAAATAGAAATTTTATTTAAATTATCTTCCAAAGCAATTCCTGAAGCAATTTTTAATTTATTGTCATATTCATCCACATAAATTGCTTCATCTATAATTTTATTTTCGATTGCTAATTTTGCATTTCTTGCCAATAAATTATCGGCAACTAAATTTAATTTTTCAACAGTTAATTTTCTACTATTTGAAATATCAATAATCATTTCATCCCAAATAGATTTTAAAAATGTTGTAACTTGTTTTCTATTTGCATCACTCATTTCATTGTACAAAAAAGGTTCAACGGCACTTTTATATTTTCCGTGTCTAATTACTTCCATTTTTACACCTGTTTTATCTTCTAAGTCTTTATAAAATAAAACTTCAGAAGACAAACCTTTAAAATCAACGGCTCCAACTGGGTTTATAAAAATAGAATCTGCTACAGAACTAAAATAATAGGATTTTTGATCATAAATATCTGCATATGCTTTTATAAATTTTCCTGATTCTTTAAACTCTAACAGTTTATTCCGAATAGCTTGCGTTTGAGCAATACCAGCATTAATACCTAAAGTTGTAATACTTATTCCTTTAATATTTTCATCATCTTTCGCATTTTCAATAGCATTTAAAATTGAATTTAAGCCAATCTTATCATCGTCAAAACCGAAAATTTTATCAAATGGATCATCACTTTTTGGTGCATAATCTTTAACCAAAGCTTCTAATTTTAATTCTAAAACCGAATTACTTTTTAAATTTACGGTTTTAATATCTCCAACGGAAGATGCCATTACTGAAATAATACCAAAGAATAAAAGTAATATTATACCAAAAACAATAAATGTTCCTAAAATTGAAGCTAATAAATTCTTTAAAAAGTTCATAATTAAAAAGTTGGATTTATAATTTAAAAAATATAAAATGTTTATAAGTTGAGCCACAAATATATGTATTTAAATGATACTTTTCTTTTCTTTGTATTTACATTATGCATATAGCCAGAACTACATATTTATCCTTAGGAAGCAACCTTGGAAACAAGTTTAAAAATTTACAACAAGCCATTGATTTAATTGATGAAAAAATTGGCTCAGTTGCTAAAATTTCATCGGTTTACAAAACGGCTTCTTGGGGTTTTGATAGTGACGATTTTTATAATGTTTGTATTCAGGTTTCTACAGGTTTAAACCCTGAAAATTTAATGAAAGAAATTCATAAAATTGAACTTTCTTTAGGGAGAAAAAGAACTTCAGAAAAGCAATATAAAGCCAGAACCATAGATATTGATGTGTTACTTTTTGAAAATGAAATTATTTTTTCAAAAGAATTAATTGTTCCTCATAAAGAGATGCTTAACAGAAAATTTGTGATGGTTCCTTTAACTGAAATTGCTCCAAATTTAATTCATCCCATAGAAAAAAAGCGTTTACAAGTGTGTCTTACAAATTGTATTGACAAAAGCGAAGTTGAAAATACTTATTTAACATTGAAAAGACCTATTTGCTTATCTGAAAAGTTCAATTATATTGCTATTGAAGGAAATATTGGTGCTGGAAAAACTACGTTAACTAATATGATTGCTGAGGATTTTAATGCCAAAGTTATTTTAGAACGCTTTGCAGACAATCCTTTTTTACCTAAATTTTACGAAGATAAAGAACGCTATGCATTTCCTTTAGAAATGAGTTTTTTGGCAGACAGATATCAACAACTTTCAGATGATTTAGCGCAATTTGATTTGTTTAAGAATTTTATAGTTTCTGATTATTACATTTTTAAATCACTAATTTTCGCTCAAGTTACCTTACTAAAAGAAGAGTATTTTTTATATCGAAAAATGTTTGACATTATGTATAAAGAAATTTCTAAACCCGATTTATACATATACCTGTATCAAGAAACACCTCGTTTATTAGAAAACATAAAGAAACGCGGCAGAAATTACGAACAAAATATTGCTCCAGAATATTTAGATAAAATTCACAACGGTTATGCAACTTTTATAAAAACTGAAGAAAATTTAAACACGCTAATTATTGATGTTTCTAATAAAGATTTTGTTCATAACCCAGAAGATTACAAAGAAATTATTGAACTTATTAAAAATGTAGAATAGATTTTTGTTTATCATTCCTGCCAAGGCATAGATTAATAAAAATAGCTACAAAAACAACCAACCTTACTACTATATTAAACTTCTCATTGTCAGTCTGAGCTTGTCTAAGACCTTTTATAAAATTACAATTAAAAAACACTTCGACAAGCTCAGTGTGACAACATCAATAAAAATTTTATTTCTTTTTTAATTCTAGTTTTTCAGCAAAATAATCACAAAAATCTTTCATAGTTGCAGTCATTTTAGCATCATTTGTAGCGCGCTCAAAAGTATCAGCCATAGATACTAATGTTTGATGAAAAAACTGTTTCATTTCATCAATTTGCATCTCTTTTGTCCACAAATCCATACGGAGCGTATCTTTTGTTTTAGCATCCCAAACGGATAATATTACCGCTTTTGCTTCTTGGTTAATAATAGCACTATCTTCCGCCGTCCAATGCAATTTTTCAGGAATTTTATTTTCGTCTAACCCTACTGTAATTTCAATTTTTGAAGTGTTCTTTACTGCCATTATTTTTTTGGTTTGTATTTTGATTTTTTAAATATTTCTTCAGCATTTATTTGTAAAAGCTGTTGCAAAGTTACATCATTATTTTTCATATAAGAACGTACAATTTGCCAACCAATATAAACGCCAACGCTACCTGGTGACTCTTTATCAATATCAATATAAAATTTTGAAAAAGGAGCATTCGCTATAAAACGCGTATATAAATTAGAATCTGTGCTATACAGCAATTTATTTTCAATAAAGTACTTCCATAATTGAGATTCATTGGCCTCAACCCAATTCAATTTTTCAATAGTATAACCCATTTTTTGAGCATCAGAAACTAAAGGTAAATAACAATCTATTAGATACATTTTCTTACCTTCATTAATCATTACATCAATAAACTGGCGACTTTTGCTTGGAATAAAATAATGTTCACTAATACTTTTAGCCATATCAACAATCAAATGTGATTTGTCAAAATTTTGAGCTAAATACAACGGAAAATCTTTGTAAACTTCACTATCTTTTCCCAAATACATATCTAAGGAAACAAATAACAAACTATCTGCATAAACTACTTTATTCTGGTAATCTAAATTTGTTATTAACGTTAAAATTTTAGGTAATTTAAAACTGGGTTGATAATATTTTACATGCTTAAACAATTCTTCTATTTGAAGTTTTTCTGATTCAAAATTCCCAAAAAGTTCTTGCGATTTTTTAAACAATTCAGCTTCATTTTTAATTTTATTCAACCAAATACTATCATTTTGAGGTGGAAATAAATAAGGATATTCGTTTTTAACTGTTGGAAGCGTTTCCTCATTCGCCTTATAAAATTTTTGTTCAAATCTATCAACAGAAACATCTACTTCAATATTAGAAACATCCACTGTTTTTATAATTTTATTTTTACAGGAAACTATCGCTAATAAAATAATTACCAGAACAACTAATCTCTTCATTAATTTCTATATTTACACGTCTATTTTTTAAAACGCTAAAATTACTAAAAAAGTTTAAGTATGAATACAGAAAAAGTTGTTGATTATATTGTTGATTGGTTAAAAAATTATGCTACAACTGCAAAGGTGAATGGTTTTGTGATTGGAATCTCTGGCGGAATTGATTCTGCTTTAACTTCAACACTGTGTGCAAAAACAGGGTTCCCCTTACTTTGCATTGAAATGCCAATTCATCAAAAAGAAAATCAAGTAACGCGTGCATATGATCATATAAATTGGCTTCAGAAAAATTTTAAGAATGTAGCTATGAAACAAGTAAATTTAACGCCTGTTTTTGATAACTTAATTGCATCGTTTCCGCCTGTTGATGATGAAGAACAGCGTTTAATGTCACTTGCGAATACGCGAGCTAGACTTAGAATGACTTCGTTGTATTATTTTGCTGGAATTGAAGGTTATTTAGTTGCTGGTACTGGAAACAAAGTTGAAGATTTTGGTGTTGGCTTTTTTACAAAATACGGTGATGGTGGTGTAGATATAAGTCCAATTGCAGATCTAATGAAATCTGAAGTATATGAAATAGCAAAATATCTAGGGATAAATTCGGACATTATAAAAGCACCACCAACTGATGGACTTTGGGGAGATGACAAAACCGATGAAGATCAAATTGGCGCAAGTTATAATGAATTAGAATGGGCCATGAAACAAGATGAATCTGGAAAAAAGGTTGATGATTTTAAAGGAAGAGAACAAGAAGTTTTTACAATTTACAAACAAAGAAACCGAGCTAACAAACACAAAATGGACCCTATTCCTGTTTGTGAAATCCCAAAGGAATTGAAGTTTAACTAACAACAAAAATTAATATAAATTCTCAAATGTCAGGTCGAGCGCAGTCGAGACCTCTTTTTTAACAACTTTGTAATAAAATAACCTCTTAACTGTGCAAGAGAAGACACTATTTTAATTTTTGTTATATATGAATAAATTAGACTAAAACAAAAAGCTATGAATTGGATTTTAGGAGTACTATTTATTTTAATCATTCTATTTCTATATAGTAACTATTCCAATAAAAAAAAATTAGCCAAGCTAAAAAAATGGCTTATTGAAAATTGGGGAAAACCTAAAAGTAATGATTATTTTAATTTTTATGTTATTGGTAAATATTTCGAAAATAATGAACATAAAAAACAAGCATACCACATTATCTCAGAAAAAGTTAAAATTGATTTAGATATTGATGAACTATTTAAACTTATTGATAGAACTTCATCTAAAATTGGTCAGCAATATTTGTACTTTAAATTAAGAACAATTGGGAATATTGAGAATTTATTAAAATTTGATGTATTAAGTAATTTGTTTTTAAACAATGAAACATTAAGACTTAAAAGTCAATTAAGTTTATCCAAAATAAATTCTGACAATTCTTATGATTTAGAAAAACTTATAACGGATAAACCAATTGAAAAACCTACCTATTTAAAATTTATTTATGCTTCATCGTTAACTTCAGTATTGCTCATATTTCTTACTTTTTTTAATCCTGTTTTTTCTCTTTTTCTACTTCCTATTTTTTTTATAAATACCATCTTTCATTATAAAAACAAAGAAAACGTAACGTATTACACCAATGCTGTTTATCAACTCTCTAGAGCATTAAAAGTAAGTAAAGAGCTTTCATCATTTGAAGAAATTAAATCACATTTTTCTGATTTATCTTTTATAAAAAAAGTAAGTAAGATTCAAACAAAAACCGAATTTATTGGGTTTGAAAAACAATTAACTAATGAATATGCATTAATTTTCTGGTTCATTATTGAATTGATAAAAATTCAATTTATGGTTGAATATATTCTCTTTTTTAGTTTCATTGATTCTATCACTAAAGAAAAGGATAATATTGAAAAAATGTTTTGCTTTATCGGTGAAATTGATTCAGCAATTTCAACGGCATCACTAAAAGCTGATGAAAATATAATTTGCACACCTAATTTCACAAAAGAAAAACAACTTAATTCAGCAGAAATTTATCATCCTTTAATTGATAATTGCATTACAAACAACATAAACTTAATTAATAATAGCATGTTATTAACAGGCTCTAATATGTCAGGTAAAACTACATTTATTAGAACCGTGGCTATTAACAGTATTTTGGCACAAACTTTAAATATCTGTTTTGCAAAAAAATATACTGCTCCTTTTTATAAAGTGTATTCATCCATTAGAATCACTGATGATTTATTGGATAATACAAGCTATTATTTAGAAGAAGTATTAACTGTAAAAGAATTAGTAGATGCTGCAAAGAATGAAGATAACTGTTTATTTGTGCTAGATGAAATTTTTAAAGGAACAAATACTATTGAACGAATTTCTGGCGGTAAAGCCATTTTATCATACCTTAATAAAAAAAAACATACGGTTTTGGTTTCAACTCATGATATTGAATTGACAGATTTATTGGTGAAAGAAAATTACGAATTATTTCATTTTAGCGAGCTTATAGAAAATGAAAAATTATTTTTTGATCATAAATTAAAAGAAGGAAAATTGAAAACTAGAAATGCTATAAAAATTTTAGAATTGTACAAATATCCATCCGAAATAATTGAAGATGCACGTAAAACAGAGGAAAACAATTTTAGTTAAAAATTAAACCACTCTTCCAAGTCTTTCAAACAAACGTACTTTTAGATTCGTATAAAGCATACTCGCTTCCATATTTTCAGTTCGTTCTTCTTCATTTTTATAATCTATAAATGACAAAGAGCTTATTTTTTCATTTATAAGTTCACGGCGTAAATTATAGATAGCATCCATAACTTTTTTAGAAAGGTCTTTTTCTTTACTTTTAACTTCAATTTGTTTTCGTTCCCAATTGCTTAAGGTATATTTTTCATCATCCATTAAAATATTGGTCACCAAATGGGCTATTTCAGTGTTTGAATGATTTATGAATGAATCAACCTTTATTATTTCATTTTGATTTAACTGAGCTATAATTTCAAAATAAATTTGCCTAAAAGTCTCATCTGTAAATTCAATTTCATCTTCTTGTAAATTTAAGTAAATTTCATTAGAAACTGCATTTGAAAAATACTCTTTTCTATATGGTTTCTCTTTATTAGTATCGGCCTCTTCACTTGCAACAAAATCTTCAAAATCAACTTCATTATTACCATACAACAACAAAATTTTTATAATTTCTCGTTCATACTTATTAAGTTCGTTTACTTTTTCAAATTGAGGTGTTTTTTGTAAAGCCATTTCTGGATACAACACATCTAAAGGCGGTTGACTATGATCAGTTTTTTTTAAAGATTCTCTTTTTGCTTTATTAAAAAGTTGTGCCAACTCACTAAACAACACGGTTTCAGAAATATCCATAATTCTTGAACACTCTTGAATGTAAACTTCACGTTGAATACTGTCTGGTATTTTAGAAATACTTACTACAATATCACGAATTAATCCTGCTTTTTTAACAGGATCATTTTTCGCTTCTTCCATCAATAAAGACACTTTAAAATTGATAAAGTCTTGCGAATTATTTTGTAAATATTCTTTTAATTCTTCTTCGGAAACTTTTTTAGAAAAACTATCGGGATCATCGCCATCAGGAAACATAAGTATTCTTACATTCATTCCTTGTTCTAAAATTAAATCGATTCCTCTAATAGAAGCTCTTATCCCAGCAGCATCGCCATCAAAAAGAATGGTAATATTTTTAGTAAGTCTATTTATCAATCTAATTTGATTCTCAGTAAGTGCTGTTCCAGATGAAGAAACCACATTTTGAACACCTTTTTGATGCATAGAAATAACATCTGTATAGCCTTCAACTAAAAAACAATTATCTTCTTTTGCTATATGTTGTTTTGCATAATGAATTCCATACAAAACATTGCTTTTATGGTAGATATCACTATCTGGCGAATTTAAATATTTGGCTGCTTTTTTATCGTTTGTTAAAATACGACCTCCAAAACCCAAAACTCGCCCGCTCATACTATGAATAGGAAACATGACACGCCCTTTAAAACGATCAAATTGTTTGGTGCCCGTTGTAGTCTTTACATCTTGTTTAACAATACTAAGTCCAGTAGATTCTAAATATTTTAAATTGTATCCTTTATTTAAGGCTTCTGAAGTAAAAGCTTCCCATTCGTTTAAAGAATATCCTAATTGAAATTTTTTAATAGTTTCATCCGTAAAACCGCGTTCTTTAAAATAACTTAAGCCAATTGCTTTCCCTTGAGGATCTTCTAATAAATTTTTATGAAAATAACTGCTTGCAAATTCGGAAACCAAAAACATACTTTCACGTTCATCGGCCTGCTCTTTTTGTTCATCAGTTTGCTTGGTTTCATCTATTTCAATATTGTATTTTCTTGCCAAATACCGAATAGCTTCAGGGTATGAATAATGTTCGTGTTCCATAATAAATGAAACTGCATTTCCACCTTTTCCTGTACTAAAATCTTTCCAAATTTGTTTCACTGGCGAAACCATAAATGAAGGAGAACGCTCATCAGAAAACGGACTTAAGCCTTTCCAATTACTTCCTGCTTTTTTTAATTGAACAAATTCACCAATAACCTCCTCAACACGGGCAGTTTCAAAAACTTTATCTATGGTATCTCTAGAAATCAATATGGTTATTTTTTGAAGTTTCTAAATTACAAAATTTAGATAAAAAATTAGAGATTGTTTAAATAAAACTAAAATCCGTCATTCTGAACTTGTTTCAGAATCTCAACATATTGAATGATTATCATTATGAGAACCTGAAACAAGTTCAGGTTGACGAGTGTTTATTTAAACAGCCTCTTAATTTTATGTTATTTTAAATTTTAATATTTACGAAACCGCTTTTAATCTTTTTAAAGTAGACTGGTTTATTCTGTCTTCAGCGTATTTCTTAGTGATTTTTAATTCATTTTCTTCAGTTCCTGGTAACTCAAACATGGCATCGGTTAAAATTGCTTCACAAAGTGAACGTAAACCACGAGCTCCTAATTTGTATTCTATAGCTTTATCAACTATATATCCCAAAGCTGTTTCATTGATTGTAAAATCAATCCCATCCATTTCAAACAATTTTTGATATTGTTTTATGATAGAGTTTTTAGGTTCGGTTAAAATGGCTCTTAAAGTTTCAGCATCTAACGGATTCATATGTGTTAATACCGGTAAACGACCAATAATTTCAGGTATTAAACCAAATTCTCTTAAATCTTTTGGAATAATATATTGTAACAAATTACCTTCATCAACTTTATCTACTTTAATAGATGCGCTATAACCAACTGCTTGCCTATTTAAACGTTTTCCAATAATTTTATCAATTCCAGAAAAAGCACCACCAGCCATAAATAAAATATCTTTGGTATTTACTTCAATAAATTTTTGATCTGGATGTTTTCTTCCTCCTTTTGGTGGAACATTTACCACTGAACCTTCCAATAGTTTTAACAATGCTTGTTGAACTCCTTCACCTGAAACATCTCGTGTAATTGAAGGATTGTCTCCTTTACGAGCTATTTTATCAATTTCATCAATAAAAACAATACCGCGTTCAGCTTTTTTCACATCGTAATCTGCAGCTTGTAATAAACGTGTTAAAATAGTTTCAACATCTTCACCTACATAACCTGCTTCTGTTAAAACAGTAGCATCTACAATGCAAAACGGAACATTCAACATTTTTGCAATAGTACGCGCAATTAATGTTTTTCCTGTACCAGTTTCACCAACAATAACAATGTTACTTTTTTCAATTTCTATTTCCTCTTCATCTTTCGATTTAGGTTGTAATAAACGCTTGTAATGATTGTAAACCGCAACAGACATAACACGTTTCGCTTTATCTTGCCCAATCATATACTCATCAATAAATGCTTTTATTTCTTTGGGTTTTTTTACAATTAATTCAGACGTAAGGGTAGATGAGCTTTGTTGAGCAATTTCTTCCATTACAATTCCATGTGCCTGTTCTATACATTTATCACAAATATGTGCATCTAATCCTGCAATTAGCAAATCAGTTTCTGGCTTTTTTCTACCACAAAACGAACATTCTAAAACTTCATCTTTTGCCATTCTAATAGTTATTGGTTTAAGTTATTAGGATTAAATAGTTACTTTATAACTAACACCTATTTATTTTCTTACTAAAATTTCATCAATCATACCGTAGGTTTTAGCTTCATCAGCTTTCATCCAATAATCACGATCTGAATCTGCAGTCACTTTTTTCATTGTTTGTCCAGAGTGCTTAGAAATTATTTGATACAATTCATCTTTTAATTTCATAATTTCACGAGCCGTAATTTCAATATCACTAGCTTGTCCTTGTGCGCCACCTAAAGGTTGGTGAATCATAACACGTGAATGTGGTAATGCTGAACGTTTTCCTTTTGTACCAGCACACATTAATACAGCTCCCATAGAAGCAGCCATACCTGTACAAATAGTTGCAACATCTGGTTTTATAAACTGCATAGTATCATAAATTCCTAATCCAGCATATACGCCTCCACCCGGAGAATTAATGTAGATTGAAATATCTTTTGAACTATCTACACTTTCTAAAAACAACAATTGTGCTTGTATAATATTTGCTACATTATCATCAATTCCACTTCCTAAAAAAATAATTCTATCCATCATTAAACGAGAAAACACATCCATTTGTGCTACATTTAATTGACGTTCTTCAATTATATATGGTGTAACGCTACTTATCAATTTATCGTAGTGCATACTATTAATTCCTTGATCTTTTGTTGCAAATTTTTTAAATTCTTTTCCGTAATCCATTTTACAGTTTTTTAAAATATTAGGTGTGCAAAGATAAGAAGTATTTTATTAATAGTTGAGTTGTAAATTCATAAGGAATTCCTAATTCTTAAATTGTAATTAAAAATTGTTAGCGGTTTCTATGTATATTTGAAATTTAAACTATTTTTTAAAATGAAAATCCCTTTTTATTTAATTGCCTTATTACTTATAATTCAATCTTCAATTACTGCTCAAAGCTACAAACAACGCTTTAATACTATCGACATACAACACTATAAATTAGCAATTATAGTAAATGATACTACAAATAGTATTGATGCTACTATGAATGTTTCTTTAAAATTCAAAAAAATAGTGAATGAATTTCAGCTTGATTTAGTGAATAGAGATAGCATTAGTGGATTAGGAATGGTTGTAGATTCTATTTATCAAAATAATGTAAAAGTTTTGTTTACTCAGGAAAACAACAAAATCTCAATTCAACCAAAACATCCTTTTCCAGGTATAGAATACACTTATAACATAAAATATCATGGAACCCCAAAAGATGGTTTAATTATTAGTAAAAACTTGTACGGAGATCGCACTTTTTTTGGTGATAATTGGCCAAATAGAGCGCATAATTGGTTTCCTTGTGTAGATCATCCTTCTGATAAAGCTACTGTTGAATTTATTATTAACGCTCCTAATTATTACCAAACAATCGCCAATGGTTTTCAGGTTGAAGAAACCAATATAAATAACACACTAAAACAATATCATTGGGAAACTGAGGTGCCTTTACCAACTAAAGTAATGGTGATTGGAATTGCTAAATTTGCGGTTCAAAATATTGGTGAAACACATCATATTCCCGTTTCAACTTGGGTGTATCCACAAACAAAAGAAGCCGGTTTTTATGATTTTTCCACAGCAAAACATATTCTTGATTTTTTTATTGATAATATTGGTGAATATCCCTTTCAAAAATTAGCAAATGTACAGTCTAAAACGCGTTATGGAGGAATGGAAAATGCTGGAACTATTTTTTATTATGAAAAATCTGTTACAGGAAAACTTGAACACGAAGATTTAATTGCACACGAAATTGCGCATCAATGGTTTGGAAATTCTGTTTCAGAAATTGATTGGCCTCAAATATGGTTAAGTGAAGGTTTCGCTACTTATTTAACTGATTTATACGTTTTAAAAGAAAAAGGTTCAACAGCTTTTTTAAAAAGAATAAAAGAAGAACGTGAAACAATTTTCAACTTTTATAAAAGAAAACAAATACCTGTTATTGATACTAAAAACAACAATTTAATGAATTTATTAAATGCTAATTCTTATCAAAAAGGCGCTTGGGTTTTACATATGCTTCGAAATAAAATTGGTGATAAAACTTTTTGGAAAGGGATTAAAACATATTACTCAACCTATAAATTTAGCAATGCTTCTACAACCGATTTTAAAAATGTAATGGCTGAAGTCTCTGGTGAAAATCTAGATGTTTTCTTTAATCAATGGCTTCAAAAAGTTGGACACCCAATTTTAAAAACCAATTGGATTTATAATCAAAATAAAATTAGAATTATGATTGAACAAACACAAGAAACCCTTTTTCAATTTCCACTTGATATAGAGTTCATTTATAATGATGGTACTTCAGAAATAAAAACCATACAAATTACAGATAAAAATTCACCATTTGTAATTGATGTAAATGGTGAAGTAAAAAAAATAAATTATGACCCAAATACCTGGTTGTTATTTGAATTAATAGATTAATACATCGTAAAAAATTACTATTATCAACAACTTTTCAGCTAAAAACCATGAGATTCCTGCCTTCATAGGAATGACATAAAAATTTGCATATTGCAACTTTTTAACCATTTAACTTATTAACTATTTAAGTATTACATTTGCAAAAAATACAACAATGACTTTTTCCGATTTAAACTTGAACCGATTTTTATTAGATGCTTTAGATGAAATGGGGTTCACAACACCTACTCCTATTCAAGAAAAAGCTTTCCCAGAAATTATGAGTGGTAAAGATATGGTAGGAATTGCCCAAACCGGAACTGGTAAAACATTTGCATACCTTTTACCTATTTTAAAACAACTTACGTTTTCTACACAAAAATATCCACGTGTTTTAATAATTGTACCAACACGTGAATTGGTAGTGCAAATAGTTAAAGAAATTGAAAATCTTACACCTTATATTAATGTGCGATTTGCTGGAGTTTATGGAGGTACAAACCTAAATAAGCAAAAACAATTAATATACGAAGGTCAAGATATTTTAGTAGCAACTCCAGGTCGTTTATTGGATTTAGCACTGGATGGTATTTTAAAATTAAAGCATATTCAAAAGTTAGTGATTGATGAAGTTGATGAAATGATGAATCTTGGTTTTAGACCTCAATTAATTACCCTGCTTGATTTGTTACCAAAAAAACGTCAAAGTATTTTATTCTCAGCGACTTTAACCAAAGAAGTTGAAGGTTTATTAGATCAGTTTTTTAAAGCTCCTGTTAAAATTGAAATAGCAAGTAGCGGAAGTCCACTAGATACTATTGAACAACTCGCCTATCCTGTTCCAAATTTTTATACCAAAGTTAACTTTTTAGTACACTTACTAAAAGATAAAGAGACATTTAAAAAAGTATTGGTATTTGTAAAAAATAAAAAACAAGCAAATATTTTATTTGAAGAATTAGAAATTTTAATTCCTGGGAATACAAACGTAATACATTCAAATAAAACTCAAAATTATCGTTTACGTGCGGTAAATAATTTTGAAAAAGGTTTTTTTAATGTGTTAATTGCAAGCGACATTATTGCTCGTGGTTTAGATTTTACAGATGTAAGTCACGTAATTAATTTTAATATCCCTGAAGAACCTGAAAATTATATGCACCGAATTGGTAGAACAGGTAGAGCAGAACAAAAAGGAACTTCCATTTCATTTTTCACAGAAGACGAAGCTGACTATTTAGGCGAAATTGAGCTTTTAATGAATACCGAAATTGATGTGTACGATTTACCTGAAAATATTGAAATTTCTACGCAGAAGATTGACGAGGAAATGCCAAAAGTTGAGCCAGAAAAAACTGGTAAGAAAAAGACAATTACTCAACCTAGCGGGGCTGCTTTTCATGAGAAAAAAGAGAAAAATAGTAGAGTGAATTTAGGTGGTTCTTATAGACGTGAAATTGCTAAAAAATATAAAAAACCTAAAACTAGAGGGCAAAAACGTAAATAATAGCAGTCACTGCTGGTTTTATTTTTCGGGATAAAATGTGGCAGTCTCTCAAATACTTTAGAGATAACTTCAGTCGTGCCTCCTTCGTTATGATGTAAATAACAGGAAACTTATTTTAAGTAAAAGAGTTTTACAACTATTTTACTTTATCAATTTTTGAGCTTTTTGTTTGATAATTATTTCAACGGGTACATTTTGAATTTTACTATCTAGCCACGATAAAATATCTAAATATAAAAACGCTCTTTTTTCATAAGGATGATGTTCAAACGCGCTTAATTCTTTATGTAATTTAATAAATGCCTTATGAAGATCTTGTGGGTAAATGGTACTTAAATTTTTTAGAAATGAAATCATTTTACGTTGTACTTCGTGCAAATCATTCATCTTAATTAAAAACTTATAGGTAGAAATAATAAGCTTATCTATATCATAATCTAAACCAGCATCATAGTGTGCAACCAAATTTAAAACACGTGTAAAACACAATAAATCTTCACGCATTTTTAAGTCTTTATTACTTATAATTTTTTGTAAATAAAAAATACATTCTTCATTTCTGCCTGCTCCAAAATACATACACGCAATTTTATAATAAAAAACCATGATATGGTGTGCATCTATTTTGGTTTCATACTGTTTTAAATCTTCTAATAATTTTTTAGTATAAGTTATACCTTTATTAAATCTACCTTCTAAAAAATAAAGATTTAATTTATTTTGAGAATAATATAAAAAAGTTAATGTTGTTGTATTTTCATTTAATGCAATATTACCATTTTCAATATCGAAATTTAATTTTTTAAGTACTTTATTAAACTTCGTTTTATGTTTAATTAAATATAAAGATTCTAATAAATAATTGACTCCTTTCAAGTAAAAAACTGGATTGTGAATTTTCATTTGAGGATTTTCTTCAAACAAGTCAACCCATTTTTGAGAATATTTATAACTTAAAACAAAATCTTGCATTATTAAGCTATGCCATAAATAGGCTTTGTATAGAAATAATCGTTCTCTAAATCCTAATTCAGATAATTTATAACTTGGTAATTTTTTTTCAAAATATGCTGTTACTTTTTTTGAATCAACATCATCTTTCACATATCCTTCTTTTAGCATTAAACTATACAATTGTAGTGAAAGATTAGACAATTTACTAGTTCTTATATTTATTAAACTTAACTCTTTAGCTTGTTTAGAAAGTTCATCAGCTCTATTGCTTAAACTTCTTGTAATGTATTGAGATTCAATAACTTTTTCAAATTCAACTATTTCATAAGCTAAATTATTTTCCATATTATTTAACGCTAATTCTTTCGCTTTATCTAATATTTTTAAGCTTTGTTTGTACAAACCCTTGTTATATAATATTGCCGCAAAATCAGATTGTTCTCTAATTTGAGATCGCACATTTTGATGTACAGGATTTAAGCGCAAACTCACCAAAATTTGTTTATATAAATGCGCTTTAGTATTTGATATTTGTTGCTTTTTAATATTGGTTTTCTTTAAAATTAAATCATCATCAAAAGCACTTACTTTATCT
>Ga0256840_1002285_pt1 | contig 17066 bp, 15 predicted proteins | sample 355202metaG_FD_185969 | JGI IMG/M metagenome (GOLD analysis project Ga0256840, IMG submission 185969) | Hydrothermal vent microbial communities from Mid Atlantic Ridge, Atlantic Ocean - 355-202 | ecosystem: Environmental > Aquatic > Marine > Hydrothermal vents | place: Atlantic Ocean: Mid... | reverse complement strand
TTCATCTTATCCATGCTATCCATGGCTGACTTTTTTCCTAAAACTTCTAAGTACTTGCCCACTAAGACAAACAGAATAATCATCGCCACCGAATCAAAATAACTCTTTCCGTCTGCACCAAACAAAATAGTAAGCGAATAAATATAAGTAATGGTAGCCCCACCAGCGACAAGTAAGTCCATATTAATAATTTTGTTCTTTAATCCATAGTATGCCCCTTTAAAAAAGACCCAACCAGAGTAAAAAAGCACCATGGAAGAGAAGAGAAACTCCACCATGTGAATCATATGTAACACTTCAGTATCCATGCCTGAAAAGTACCCTGCGTATTTGGCTACGTCTATCATCATGATGTTCATTACCCCAAAAATGGCAACACCCACACGGGTGATGTAGTCACGTTTGGCATCAACTGATTGTTGAGAAGCTTCATTAAAATCATAAGGGTAAGCGTTGTAACCTACCGAGCGAATTTTTTCTATAAGCGAAGAGAGTTTTACCGTCTCTTCATCCCAAATCAATTTGGCTTTGTTGTTTGAGAAATTAATGCTCACTTCAAGCACTCCCTCCATTTGATGGAGTATCTTCTCATTGAGCCAAATACACGCTGAACAGTGAATCCCCTCTATCACCAAATCGACCCTAGAGAAGCCCTCATTGGTCGTTTTAATGTAACGTTGCTTAAAGCTCTCCAAATCAAAATTGCTACTGTCATTACCACTCTCAATCGGTGGGGCAATGGTGTCGTTACGCATTTTGTCGTAAAAATCATCTAAGCCATCCTCTTTGAGTAGATGATAAACCCCTTGACAACCATTACAACAAAAATGTAGCGATGGTGCTTCTTTTATCATCACTGATTCATCAAACTCCAGTTGACAATGGGTACATTTTACATTAGACAAGTTAAACCTTTTAAATAGTTTTATATTATAATTATTATAATTTAAAGATATAAGTAGAATTATAGCTTCTTTTCACTATAATCTATACATTATAACGAATTGAAACACTCAAAAAGGAATAAGCATGGAAAGTGAAACACTCCAACAAGAAGAGACCAACAACGCTACGACTAGTACCCCAAAAAAAAATAAAGCCAAAGAGAAAAAACAACCGTTTAGAATTAAACGTTATTATGTTTTTGCACTCATTACCTTTTTTACTTTACTCTTACCATTTATCACCATTGATGGGAACCAAATCTTTTTACTCTCATTTGACCATAAGCAACTTCACCTCATGGGAACAGTTTTTGACATGCAAGAGCTTTACATGATGCCATTTTTACTCATGCTTCTCTTCATTGGTATTTTTGCAGCTACGGCAATGGGTGGGCGAGTCTTTTGTGGTTGGGGTTGTCCTCAAACCATCTTTAGGGTTATTTACCGTGACTACATTGAGACCAAGCTTTTAGGTATGCGTAAACGTATCTCTAACAAACAAAAAGAGCCTGATTACAAAAAACATGCGGGTAAACGTATGATTGCCATTGCTATTTGGACAGTTCTTTCATTTGTGGCTGCTGCCAACTTCATTTGGTTTTTTGTACCCCCTGCTGATTTCTTTACTTATATTCAAGACCCAATGGAACATATGGTTGTTATGGGTATGCTACTTGGCATTGTTGCTTTTCTTGTTTATGATGTCATTTTCCTTAAAGAAGATTGGTGTATTTACATCTGTCCTTATTCAAGAATTCAATCGGTTCTTTATGATGAAAATACCCTACAAGCCATCTATCACCCAGGTCGTGGGGGAGAGATTTATGATGAGAACAAAGAGAAAATAGTCTTTAAACAAAAAGATTTACCTGAAGAAGAAAATGAATGTACTACCTGTGAGAAGTGTGTTACTGTTTGTCCAACGCACATTGACATTAGAAAAGGTACACAGTTAGAGTGTATCAACTGTTTAGAGTGTGTTGATGCCTGTACCACCGTCATGGGAAAACTCGGCAAAGAATCATTGGTACAATGGTCAAGTAACAACGAAATATATGAGGGAAATAAAACCAAACTCTTTAGACCTATTACCTATATGTACGCTGGTGTTTTAGCCCTTATTACAGTGGTAATGATTATGATGGGCGGGACAAAAGAGTATATGATTTTAGACATTAACAAAGGAAATAGACTCTATAAAATAGAAGATAAAACCGTAAGTAATGACTACCTTATGTTCTTTAAAAATACCGAACCTAATACCCATACCTATAAACTTGAAGTGGTGGGGAAATATGCAGATAAAATAGAGATTAAACGCTTTAAACAAGCAACGGTTAAAGCAGGAAAAGGGACAAAAGAGGTCTTAATTCTCTCTACTAATCAAAACCTTAGCCAAGAGAAAAATGGGGACTCAATCCTATTGGTTAAGTTACATGCCTACTCAACAAGTGAACCTAAACGTGTCTTTGTAGATAAAGAGTTGTCTTTTGTCTATCCAAGTGTTGATAAAGTAAAATAACTTCTCTCTCCTTTAGCAAGAGCCTTAAAAGGCTCTTACTCTACACTAAAACTCTATAGGTTATGAATGAAAGTATCCAAGCTGTCAATGTGGTAAAGACAAACAGATATGCCAAATACTTATAGCCTCCAGCCTCTTTCGCAAAGACCATTGAAGCTGCCAAACATGGCAGGTAAATCATCACAAAAACAATGAATGCCATAGCTGAGGCAAATGAGATATTGGCTCTTAGTTGCTCTTGAAGTGAAACTGTTCCCTCATCGACCTCATCGCCAATGGCATAAAGTACGCCCAAGGTTGAGACCACTACCTCTTTGGCTGCCAATCCTGTCTCTAGGGCAACCGTCATTCGCCAATCAAAGCCCAATGGTTCAAAAATTGGTTCAGTCGCTTTACCAATTTGTCCCAAATAGGAATTTTCAAGCTTTTTAAGTTTAAGTTCATTCTCTAAACTTTTAACCAATACGGCATTGTCTCCTGCTGCCTCTATTTTGGCTGAAAATTCACTCTCAAAAAGGGGCTGTTGGGGATATGTTGAAGCAAACCAAATGAGCATGGAAGCGGCTAAAATAAATGTTCCTGCTTTTTTAAGGTAGCTTCGTGCTTTGTTGTAAACCGTATGCCAAACGAGGGAAAATGAGGGCATTCGATACTTTGGCATCTCCATTACAAAAGGTTCTGCTTCTCCTTTAAAGACAAAAAGTCTAAGTGCTTTTGCCATAATCAAGCCTAAAAATGCCCCTGCAATGTAGATAAGAAAGAGAATGTTACCTGCCTCTTGGGGTGAAAAAAAGACCCCCACAAAAAGAACATAGACAGGCATTTTTGCCCCACATGACATGAAGCCTATGATAAAAAGTGTAATGAGTCGGTCTTTCTCACTTTTGAGCGTTCGTGTGGACATATAGGCAGGAACGGAACAGCCAAAACCTGTCACCAAAGGGATGAAGCTTTTACCATGCAGTCCAAATTTATGAAAGAACCCATCGAGCAAAAAAGCGACTCGGCTCATGTAACCTGTGGTTTCAAGAAGCGTAATTCCAATGTATAAAATGATAATATTTGGCAAAAAGAGCAAGACAGCCCCCACCCCAGCGATGATACCATCTACCACCAAAGAGCGTGTGGCATCATGAGGGATGAGTGAACCAATCCAATCACCATACGCCCCAATGGCTGCGTCTATCCACTCCATCGGAATTGAACCAATCTCAAAAGTGAGTTGAAAAAGCCCCCACATCATAAAGAGAAAAATAGGAATACCAATAAATTTGTTGAGTAAAATCGCATCTATCTTTTGCGTACGGTTCTTAAGCTCTTTTTTCTTTTTACTTTTAACCGTCTCCATACGAATACCTCGTGCAATGGCGATGTACTCATTGGCTTTAATGTCCACCATATTTTTGGTCTCATGATGGGTATAGATATGTTCAAGTGCGGCGACAATACGTGGTTGAAGTTCTATCATAATGGGATGGGTATGTATCTCTTCATAGAGATGTTTGTCTTCAAGTAAGATACGTAACGCAATCTCACGTGAACTCAAATCTCTTAATTTAAAGCCTTTGGCTTCAAGAAAAGAGGAGAGTTCAAAAATTTCCTCTTCAAAAACTTCAGAGTAGACAATATTAGAGCTACGTCTGCGTTTGCTATCAAAGCTTTCATGTATGGCATGTAAAAGCTCCTCAACCCCTTCTCCTGAATTGGCAGAGACCAACACCACAGGCACACCAACAATCGCTTCTATCTGTTTAACATCTATCTCTAAGCCCTCTTTTTTAAGCTCATCTGCCATGTTGAGGGCTAACACCATCTTTTTGTTAAGTTTTAAAAGCTCTAATGTTAAGAGTAGATTTCGTTGTAAATGGGTGGAGTCTAAAACATTGACAATAACATCATACTCCTCATTGAGCAGATAGTTATGTGCCACTTTCTCCTCTTGGGTAAAACCACCAATGGAGTAAGTTCCTGGTAAATCTACCATTTCTAGCGTGTGTGAATCATGATGAAAGGAGACCTCAGTTTTCTCGACTGTTACCCCTGAAAAGTTCCCGACTTTAAGCGAGTTTGAGCCAGACATTGTGTTAATGAGCATGGACTTCCCAACATTAGGCTGACCTGCAAGTACTACTTTAATGGTATCCATTACTTTTTCTCCTCTAACATTTTTTCATCTATTTGCATCTCAACTTCTATCTTTTGGGCTTCACTCATTCTAAGTCCTATGAGTGTGTCATCTGCTAGGATCTCAACCGTCTGTCTTCCCAAAGAACAAGCCTCAATACTGATGGCTGCTCCCTTAGTAATCCCAAATGAAAAGAGCCGACCTTTTAACGCTTCATCATTGCCTATGTTGGTAATGATGGCGTGGTCACCCTTATTTAATTCTGAAAGTTTCACTACTTATTTCCCTTCTATTTTAAAAATGATAATTGGCAAAAACACGTAGATGTTTTGCATCGTCCTCATCCACATGAGAAGCTTTTAAGTTTGAGAAAACACCATGAAGTTCTAAGTTTTTATTGAGTTCATAACTCATCACCCAATCTACTTCAGTTGCTTCTTCTCCTTGTTTATCTACCAATGTGACTCTCCCTAAAGCAAAAGTAAGACCCTCTAAGCGACTACTTGTTGGGGCATATTCCACCCCATACCAAATCGCTTCTCCATCTGCTCCTGCATTGTCCACAATGAGATATTCGGAGTTGGAGTAAAAAGGTCCTCCTCCAAAACCAGAAGTCACAGCATTGCCCTCTACTTTAGTATAAGCACCCGAAAAAGTCAAGCTCATTGGGTCAAGAGCAGCACTAAGTGTAATGCCATAGAGTTTAGCGTTACGCTCCTTACTATAACTTTGATGTGCATATTGAAGCCCTATGCCATAACTCATGTTTCTTATACTTTTTTCATAATCAGCTTCAAGAAATGCAATTCTATCAACTTGGGCTTTATGTAAACGATAATACCACCCTTGTAGCTCCAAATCTTCTACACCTGCATAGCTTACACCCACTACTTGTACCCCTCTTTGTCCATTTAATGCTGTAAACTTGTCTACCACAGAAGCATCTACCCCTGCCATCTCTCTTAGATGTCCAAAAAAGAGTCTTGTATCGTCAAGTGTAGTGTTTTGAAGAATTATCGCTTCAAAAGTGTTAGGAACCATTCCAATATCATCTATTTGTGCAAAAGGGGTATCTATCTCTTGTCGTCCTATTCTGACAATATTTTTCCCAAATTCAGATTGAAGATAGGCTTCTCCTAAAATAGCATAGGACTTATCACTCTCTCCACGTAAAGGGACTAAGCCTCCATTGTCATCATGAACAAGTGCATTAGATGAGTAGAGACTCGCACCCATACTCACACCCTCCATTGCTCCTGTTTCAAGATGTAATTTCCCACCAAGGGCATCATCTCTATAAACTCTGTCATTACTTACATCATGAGATTGATACGTCCCTCGTACATATCCCTCTACGCTTGTTTGACTCAAAGCCTCTTCTAAAGAGGAAGCTTCCACTCCCAAGGTACTTAATAATATTAAGCTCATAAAATTTTTCTTCATCAATATTCCCTAAAAAACTAATATAATTAAAAGTGATAATTGTTATCAAAGTTAAATTAGAATCGAATGCTACTCTTTTAAACTTAAAGTAAAAGAAATAACGTGCTATATGTTATAATTTCGTAAGACAAAAAAGGAAAAATAGAATGCCTAAAGAAAATCCTCATAATAGAACCCTCATCATAGGTGCAGGTGGTGTTGGAAATGTTGTTGCCTTTAAATGTGCTATGAATGTTGAGACCTTTGGAGAGATTACCTTAGCGAGTCGAACGCTTTCTAAATGTGATGCCATTGCTCAAAATGTTAAAGAAAAGACAGAAGTAGAAATAAAAACTAAAAAAGTTGATGCTGATTCTGTTTCAGACCTCATTACACTTTTTGAAGAAATAGAGCCTAATATTGTGATTAATGTTGCCTTGCCTTATCAAGACTTGACCATTATGGACGCGTGTGTTGCGTGTGGTGTGGACTATTTGGACACAGCAAACTATGAACACCCCGACACGGCTAAGTTTGAGTACAAAGAGCAGTGGGCAAAAGATGATGCCTTTAAAAAAGCAAACATTATGGCACTTCTTGGGTCTGGATTTGACCCTGGTGTGACCAATATTTTTTGTGCTTATGCCCAAAAACATTACTTTGATGAAATCCATACTATTGACATACTTGACTGTAACGCAGGTGACCACGGCTACCCTTTTGCCACCAACTTTAACCCAGAGATTAACTTACGTGAAGTTTCAGCCAAGGGGCGTTATTGGGAAAATGGTTCTTGGATAGAGACGAAACCTATGGAGATTATGCAAGTTTGGGATTATCCTGAAATTGGAGAAAAAGATTCTTATCTACTTTACCATGAAGAGATGGAATCGCTCATTAAGAACATTAAAGGACTGAAACGCATTCGCTTTTTTATGACTTTTGGAGAGAGTTATTTGACCCACATGAAATGTTTGGAAAATGTGGGAATGCTTGGTATTAAAGAGGTTGAACATAAAGGACAAAAGATAATCCCTATGGAGTTTTTAGCCACGCTTTTACCTGACCCTGCTACGCTAGGTGAGCGAACCAAAGGAAAGACCAATATTGGCATTTATGCGAAGGGCATTAAAGATGGCAAAGAGAAAACAGTTTACATCTACCAAGTAAGCGACCATCAAAAGTGTTACGAAGAGGTATTAAGCCAAGGAGTAAGCTACACCACAGGCGTTCCTGCGATGATTGGGGCAAAACTACTCTTAGAGGAAAAATGGAAAGGCAAAGGCGTTTATAACATGGAAGAGTTTGACCCTGACCCATTTATGGAGGAGTTGATGGTACAAGGATTGCCTTGGAAAGTAAAAACATAAACATTAAAACTTACAACTAATATCAGAAAGTAGTTATGATATAATTCTTAAAAAAAAGAGACCATCTTGACTACTTTTGAAAACTTATCACTCCCCATAGATTTACTAGAAAACTTAAATTCATTGGGTTACCAAACCCCCACCCCTATACAAGTAGAATCAATCCCCCTACTCTTAAAGAACCAAGACCTCATTGCCCAAGCAAAAACAGGTTCGGGGAAAACATTGGCATTCTTAATCCCACTCATTTTAAAACTCGATAGCCAAGAGCATTTTCCTCAAGCACTCATTATCACTCCTACCCGTGAACTCTGCGAACAGATTGCAGGAGAAGCCAATAAACTGGCACGATACAAAAAAGATATTAAAGTCATTACGCTTTATGGAGGAACATCATTACGAACACAAGTAGCCTCACTTGAAAAAGGGGCTGACATTCTTATTGGTACCCCTGGGCGACTCCTTGACCACTTTTCAAGAGAGACCATCCATTTGGGGCAGATAAAAACCCTTATCTTAGATGAAGCTGACCGTATGCTCGATATGGGTTTTGCTGATGACATTCTAAAGTTGGTCTCTAACCTACCTAAGCAACGCCAATCTATTCTCTTTTCAGCTACTTATCCTGAAAATATTGACAAGCTTACCAAAGTGATTTTAAACAATCCAAAAGAAATTAAAATAGCCACCAAAGAGAAAGAGGTCGCCATAGAAGAGCGTGTCTATGAAGTAGAAGATAAAGAAAAAGCCCTCCTCTCTACCCTTAAACATTTTCAGCCCAATCTAGCTCTAATCTTTTGTAATACCAAAATCAAAACAACAGAAGTGAGTGATATGCTTCATGACAAAGGCTTTGATGTTGCCACACTCAATGGTGATTTGGAGCAGTATGAACGCCAAGAAATGCTCTTACAGTTTGCCAATGGTTCGCTACCTGTACTTGTGGCAACGGATTTAGCTGCTAGAGGGCTAGACATAGAGGGTATTGATTTGGTCATTAACTATGATGTTCCCATGAAAACAGAAGATTATACCCACCGTATCGGTCGAACAGGAAGAGCCGATAAATCAGGTTTGGCTGTCACCCTAGCCGATGAGTATGGATTGCGTAAACTCAAAGAGATTAAGCCAAATCTTCAAGCAGAGGCTATCTCTACACTTACCCCTAACAAAAACTTCTATATGCAAGGAGAAGTAGCCACCTTATGCATAGATGGAGGAAAAAAGAAAAAGGTACGTGCAGGTGATATTTTAGGAACACTCTGTAAAGATATTGGTATAGACAATAGCGACATCGGTAAAATCAATGTCTATCAAAAAAATGCCTATGTTGCCATTAAAAAGAGTGTGATTAAAAAAGCATTTAATGGCTTAAAAAATGGGAAGATTAAAGGGAAAAATTTACGTGTTTGGTGGTTAGACTAATCCTCTTTCTCCACTACTTCCGTCTCTATGGTTTCCATTTTCTCTATGGTCTCTAGCTTAGCCAAAGGTTCATCGAGTAGAAGTTGATTCTCTAACTGACCAGATTCACAATGGATTTTTTCTAACTCTAATACCTTCAATTCCTCTTCGAGCTTTTTTAAAATATTCTGTTCAGGAGTAAGAAGGTTAACCCTGTTAATACGTTCTAGTTCCAGATTTAATAAAAAGAGTTCTTGTTCTTCTATTTCAGAAAGTAAAATGTGAAGCATTCCCTCTTTTTGAAATAAGATTTTTTCATACTCTGCTTCATTTATAATATTTTTATACTCAGTTTGTAAGGCATAAAGTGCCTCTATTTGTTGTGTAAATTTACCATTTAACTTTTCAAAATTTTTCTCTTCATGAAGTAAATTGTTTTCAAGTAGCGTAACAACTTGCTCCTCTTTTTGTAAGGACTCTTTGTTCAAGGAAATTTTATTTTTAAGTTGTTCAATTTGAAGGGTAAAGTTTGCTAATTTTTCTTGATAACGTGAGAAACTTTGTTTATAGGCATTATCAATGGCTTGAATCTTACCAACAAAATTGACTGCTAAGCTATTTTCATCTTCTATTTTTTCAGGTAAATTCATTGTTAATAGCTCAAGTTAACTCTTTTGAGTTCTCTCTCTCTTCTATTTTGTGCAGCTTCTATCTTTAAAACCACTTGACTCTTCAAACCCTCTTTCTCTTTTGTTTTTAAAGCTTCAATGGTGTGTTCTAATGCCAAGATAGTTTTTTCGACTTCATGCTCTCTATCTTTACGTTTAAGTTCATGCTCATAAGCATATTGACGTAGGGTTTTTATCTTCTCATCTTTTTCAATGATTTGTGCTTTTAAACTTTTTAAAGCCTTTTTATACTTTAGGATCAAATAAGTTAAAAGAAGTATTACCATGATGATAGCCAATACCATCACCATAAAATAGCTTTCATTCAATAAAGCAGATAGATTATTCACTAAATGCTCCAACCGAAGTAAGACGCGCATAACGCTTCTCTAGCATCTCTTCTACTGTCAACTCTTTTAAGGCTTTAACTTGCTCTAAAAAGTAAGCTTTTAAGAGTTGTGCTGATGCCTCTTTGGTTCGATGAGCCCCAATCAAAGGCTCTTCTAAAATATCATCAATTAAGCCATGTTCAAAAAGACTCTCTGGCGTAATCTTCAATGCTTTGGCTGCTTGTTCTACTTTGCTAGGGTCATTCCATAAAATAGCTGCACACCCCTCTGGCGAGATAACCGCAAAAACAGAGTAACGCATCATCGCTAACTTATCAGCTACCCCAATCGCCAAAGCACCACCTGAACCACCTTCACCAATGACCACTGAAATCATAGGAACTTTAATGTTGGTAAATTCAAAAAGGTTTTTAGCAATCGCTTCACTCTGTCCACGCTCTTCAGCTCCAAGTCCTGGGTATGCACCTGGGGTGTCTATGAGCATTAAGACAGGAATGTTGAACTTTTCCGCCAATCTGACGGCACGTAATGCTTTTCGGTAACCTTCAGGATTTGGCATACCAAAATTTCTTTTGAGTTTATGCTTTGTCCCACGCCCTTTTTGCTCACCAATAACCATGGTCTTTTGACCATTAATATAGCCCAAATAACATAAAATAGCAGGGTCATCACGAAAAGCTCTGTCTCCATGAATCTCATAGGCATCTTCCATAATTAAGCGAATGTAATCCAAAGCATAAGGTCTGTCAGGATGACGTGCAAGTTGGAGCTTTTGATAGTCTGAAAGACCTTTCATAGTCTTCGTGACCTCTTTTTCTAAATCTTTCTCTAACGTTTCTAAATTTACACGCTCTTTGGTTGCCAAAGTTGCATCAATCTCTTCTTGAATCTCTTCTATTTTCTTTTCAAACGCTAAATAAGTTGCCATAAAATGCCTTTAGATTTTTTTGAAGATAACCACTCCATTGGTTCCACCAAAACCAAAAGAGTTACTCATGACAACATTAAGTTCCGCATCACGTACCCCATCAGTTACATAATCTAAATCACAATTTTCATCTTTGGTAGTATAGTTAATGGTTGGAGGAAGTTTTCCATCACGCATTGCCATTAAACAAACAACTGCTTCAATCGCACCAGCCGCCCCTAGACAGTGACCTATTTGTCCTTTAATTGAACTCATAGGAGGACAATTTTCAGCCCCACCAAAAAGCTCTTTAACCGCAGCGGTTTCATTTTTATCATTAGCAGGTGTTGAAGTACCATGGGCATTGATGTAATCTACTTTTACATCACCTGCCATTCGCATAGCTGCTTTCATAGCTCGTAACGGTCCATCTACTACAGGTGTTGTAATATGATTGGCATCACCACTCTCACCAAATCCAATGACTTCACCATAGATTTTAGCACCACGTGCCTTGGCATGTTCATACTCTTCAAGAATTAAAGAAGCAGCCCCCTCACCCATGACAAATCCATTTCTATCAGCATCAAATGGTCGTGATGCCTCTTTTGGATTTTCATTGTTAGTACTCAACGCTTTCATTGCAGCAAATCCACCAATTCCTGCAGCACAAATTGCAGACTCTGCCCCTACGACTAGCATCATGTCTGCTCCATCAAGCATAATGGTTTTTGAAGCTTCAGCAACTGCGTGAGTTCCCGCAGCACACGCTGTTACACAAGAGAGATTTGGTCCTTTAATACCATGTTCAATGGTAATAAATCCACCAAGCATATTAACCAAAGAAGAGGGAATAAAGAAAGGAGAGATTCGTCTAGGACCACGCGTGTTACAAACAACAGAATTTTTTTCAATATTTGGTAAACCACCAATTCCAGAAGCAGAAGAGACACCAAAACGTTCCATGTCAATATCATCACCAATATTGGCATCAGCCATTGCTTCTTTAGTTGCTTTCATTCCAAGTTGGATAAATCTATCGGCTTTTTTAACCTCTTTAGCATCCATCACTTCACTCGGATCAAATCCAACAATCTCCCCTGCAATTTTTACAGAAAATTTATCAGCATCAAAAAGTTCAATCTCTTTAATTCCACATTCACCATTTAAAATTGCGGTGAAAGAACCCTCTTTATCTTGACCCACACTGTTAATCATGCCTAAGCCAGTTACTACAACTCTTCTCACTCTATCTCCTATGCTCTTTTAAGATATATATCAAACTATTTTCTATTCATAATAGTTTCAAATATAATTTAAATAAAGCCCCAAAAGGGGTTTTATCTATGATTGAATATTTTCAATAAATTTAATTGCATCATTTACAGTTGCAATTTTTTCAGCATCTTCATCTGGAATTTCAATATCAAATTTCTCTTCAAGTGCCATTACAAGCTCAACTACATCAAGACTATCTGCTCCTAAATCTTCTACAAATCTAGACTCTTCTTTTACTTCATCTGCACTTCTACTTAGTTGTTCAATCACAACTTCTTTTACTTCATCAAATAGTGCCATAACACTCTCCTAATAGTTTAATTTATCCCAAAAGTATAGCAAAATAATATAAAACTAGTTCAGGTTACTATTTTATTCCCTTTTTTAAACTCCTATATGTAGCATTTTATAAGATTTTTTTCATATAAAGAATTTGTAAAACATCAAAAAACCAAAGATATTAATAAAAACTTCAACATTTAAACACATGAAAGAAATAATATATTATTTATAATGTAAGTAAATATTTTACTTAATGGAACTTTAAATCAGCTGAAAGAGCTAAAAAATCTATTTTAAACTTTTCTATTCAAAAAATGAATATACAATTATTTCCATTTTTTATAAAAAAATAATTATTTTTTTAAATCTCTTCTCAAAACGCTATTGGCGTACTTCAAAGCAAGAATAACAAACAATAATTAATAAATTAAATTTTATTTAAGTTTTACAAGGTATAATTTCGGAATTTTTAAAAAAGGCCTTAAACACATGATTAAACATTTTATAACATTTTTTGTTTTAACTTTATCGACTTTTGCATTTGATAATGCATATTTAGATATGGTAAAAGAAGAGATGAATAGAGATAATGTTCAAACAATTACGTACTCATTACCCAAACCCAATCACCCCATGAACCTTAATGTTCAGAAAAGTGAACTATCAAACTCTCCTATCATCCTCGATGATAAAATTACTACGGTAAACAAAAGAATCAAAACTCCCAAAGACATTAAAATTTTTACCTCTAAAGAAGTTGAACCTATCAACTACACCAACACCATCTCTCTTAATAAGCTACAAGTATCAGAGAAAAAACAGAAGTTTTTTCACATGATTTTACCTGCGATTTTAATTGCTAAAGAGAACTTAAGACTCAAAAGGGAAAGAGTTTTAAGTCTCATTAATATACCAACAGAAGAGATGAATGAAGAGGATAGTTATTTTTTAGAAAGACTATACAAAAAATATAAAACTAAAGATATTAGAAAATTAGCCAATAGACTAAAAACACACCCTGTTAGTATTGTCTTAGCCCAAGCAGCTATTGAGTCAGCATGGGGGGAGTCACGATTTTTCAAAAAAGGAAATAACATCTTTGGGATGTGGTCATACAATAAAAATGAACCTCGTATGAAAGCACGTGGAAACCGAAATGGAAAAGCAATTTATGTTAAAAAATATGCCACCATTTCTGATGCTGTTGATGATTATTTTGTAGTGATTGGTAGAGGTGCATACAAAAGCTTTAGAAAACAGAGAAATATTACTGATAATCCATTGGTTCTAGTAAACTACTTGGTTAACTACTGTGAATTATCTAACTACCCAAGTAAACTCAAAAAGTTTATTGTTCGTAATAAACTTAGAAAATTTGACAAATTCAAATTAACCTCTATCTACTAACATTTGGTCTGTTTTAAACAGACCATCTCTCCTCTTTTGCTAAAATACCTCTATGAGAATAGACCTACATAACCACACAACCCGATGTAACCATGCTAAAGGCTCAATGCAGAGCTACATAGAACGTGCCATTGAATTAGGCATTGACATTTATGGTTTTTCAGAACATGCTCCCATGGATTTTGACGAATACTATCGTCTAAAATTTGATGAAATGTCACTTTATACACATGAAGTAAAAGAGCTACAAGAAAAATATAAAGATAAGATTAAAATTCTTCTTGGTTATGAAGTAGATTATCTTAAAGGACATTTAGACCAACGTGTTTTAAATGCAAAGGTTGACTACCTCATTGGCTCTGTTCATTTTTTAGGAGAGTGGGGATTTGATAATCCAGAATTTAACCACGAATACAAAAACAGAGACATCGATGAGATTTGGCAAGAGTATTTTGATAGCATAGAAGCGATGGCTAAAACCAAGAAATTTGACATCGTAGGTCACTTAGATTTGATGAAAGTTTTTAACTTTATGCCCAAAAAAGAGATAAATATCATGGCTAAAAATGCTCTCAAAGCAATAAAAAATGCAAACATGGTCATAGAACTCAACACCGCAGGTTTACGCAAACCCTGTAAAGAGATTTATCCTAGCTCCTCTCTACTTGAAATGGTCTATGAACTAAACATCCCCATTACCTTTTCATCTGATGCTCATGCCATTGGTCAAGTAGGCTACCGATATGATGAAGCCGTAAAACTGGCAAAAAGCATCGGTTTCACTCAAGCTGTTACTTTTCATCAACGGGAAAAAGAAATGATTACTTTTTAAGCATCAATCTTATAACTTTTATAAAATTCTTTGATACAATCAATGCAACTTATAATTATTAGGAGATAAACAAATGGGTAAATTTGTAAACGGTGTAGATGAATTTTTTGCATTTTGTAATGAGAATGAAGTAGAGTTTGTAGATTTTAGATTTACAGACATCAAAGGTGCATGGCACCATATTTCATACAGAATGAGTGCTGTAACAGCTGGACAACTAGAAGGTGGTCTTCCATTTGATGGTTCTTCAATCGAAAATTGGCAACCAATTAATGAATCAGATATGCTACTTAAGCCAGATGTAGATTCTGCATTCCTTGACCCATTTACAGCAGACAGTACTGTTATTGTTATTTGTGATGTTTATGACATCTACAAAAATGAGCTTTATGCTAAATGTCCAAGAAGTATTGCTAAAAAAGCACTTCAAGCACTTGATGATGCTGGTGTAGCTGATGCTGCTTATTTTGGTCCTGAAAATGAGTTCTTTATCTTTGATGATGTAAAAATCGTTGATAACGACAACCACCAATCATTCAAAGTAGAAACAGATGAAGGTCACTGGGCTGACAACGCTGACTACGGTGAGATGGGTAATATGGGTCACCGACCAAGAATTAAAGGTGGATACTTCCCCGTACAACCAACTGACCCTGCTGTTGATTTAAGAGCAGAGATGATGCAAGTGCTTGAAGATGTTGGATTAGAAGTTATTCTAGGTCACCACGAAGTAGCACAAGGGCAACACGAAATTGGTATTGTTTATTCAGACATCATCACCGCTGCTGATAATGTTCAAAAGTATAAATATGTTGTAAAAATGGTAGCACACCTTAATGGTAAAACGGCTACATTTATGCCAAAACCAATCTACAATGACAACGGAAACGGAATGCACGTTCACCAATCATTATGGAAAGATGGTAAAAACTTGTTCTACAAAGAGGGTGAATACGCGAATCTTTCTAAAACAGCACTTGACTACTTAAGTGGTATTTTTGAGCATAAAGAAGCTGTTGCTGCCTTTACAAACCCAAGTACAAACTCATTTAAGAGACTACTTCCAGGTTTTGAAGCACCAAGAATTTTGACTTACTCTAGCCAAAACCGTTCAGCTGCGTGTAGAATTCCTTATGGTGCAGGTGAAGGGGCAACAAGAATTGAAACTCGTTTCCCAGATTCTGTAGCTTGTCCTTACCTTGCATTCTCTGTGCTTATGATTGCTGGTCTTGATGGAATCAAAAAAGGTGGTTATGACAGTTTAGTAGGTCCATTTAACGAAGACTTATTTGAGCTTACACGTGATGAAATTGCTGAAAGAAAAATTCCTGAACTTCCTAATACATTTAGAGATGCATTAGAAGGGCTTGAAAAAGACTTTGACTTCTTAGCACCAATTATGAGTCCAGAATATGTAAAAGAGTATGTTGATTACATGTTTGACCGACATGTTATTCCTGTTGAGGGAAGACCAACTGCATTTGAGTATATCTCTACTTACTCTTGTTAAAATTTTTATGACAATTGTCGGGGTAAGATACCCCGACCTACATTTTTTTATGCTAAAATATTGGCATGAAAAACATTATTCCACATTTTTTACTCTTTATTATTTTAATTTTACTCTTTAGTTCATTTTTTTATTTGTATGGAAAAAAGATTTGGCAACCCTATTATGAAAAATATTGCCATGCCCAAAACATTATAGTCCCATGTAAAGAACCTCAGCCATGCGAAGAAACAAAACCTTGTGAACCTTGTCACCTAACCCATGTAGGTCCTTTAAAACCTTTGGTCATTGAAAAAAAATGTCCAGAATGTCCTATTTGTCCTAAAGTTGAAAAACTCACTTCAAGACAAAAACTTAATCGTCATCTAGCAGATGCAAACTTTATTGTCTATCCTAAAAGCTTAACCCTTATTGGACTTAAACATGAAAAAATCTTAGAGGTATGGACAAAACAAGATGGAAGAAACATCCATTTGGTAAGCTACCCCTTTACGGCTTTTTCAGGGATGCTAGGACCAAAACTCAAAGAGGGAGACCGACAAATTCCAGAGGGTATTTATGGTATCTCCTATCTAAATCCAAAGAGTAAGTTTCATCTTGCCATGCGTGTGACCTATCCTAATGATTTTGACAAAAAAATGGCAAAAACAGAGAAGCGTACCAATCTCGGTGGTGATATTATGATACATGGAAGTGACCGAACCATTGGTTGTATTCCTATTGGTGACAATAATATTGAAGAGCTATATTTTTTAGCCCAAAAAGTTGGCATTCAAAATATTAAAGTTATTTTATCTCCTGTCGACTTTAGACAGATTAAAGTTAATATTACCAAGAAAAACAAGCATCCTTGGGTTAAGGATCTTTATAGCAACATAACCAAAGAGATGGCAGAATATAAATAGTGTTTTAATATTTTTGATTAAAACGCTTATATCTATCTCGTACTTTGGGGTGCAAAACATTCAAATAAAAGCCCAAGACAATAAAGTCGAACAGAAAATAAAAGGCTGCGATTCCTACAGGTGGGTTTCCACTGGGTAGC
>Ga0256840_1002284_pt1 | contig 17069 bp, 12 predicted proteins | sample 355202metaG_FD_185969 | JGI IMG/M metagenome (GOLD analysis project Ga0256840, IMG submission 185969) | Hydrothermal vent microbial communities from Mid Atlantic Ridge, Atlantic Ocean - 355-202 | ecosystem: Environmental > Aquatic > Marine > Hydrothermal vents | place: Atlantic Ocean: Mid... | reverse complement strand
TCGAGCCTGTGCTACCGTCAGGAGTATGTTTTCTGGCTCAGCAGGGCCTTGGCGGTCAAATTGGATACTTTCAGGCCGATACGCTGAGCTGTCCGGGAATAGCTGCGAATGCATCCAGCACGCCGAGCCTGTCCTTGCTCTCGTCCGCTTCAAGGAAATTCTCTGCATCCTCGAATGCCTTGGGAAGATCGATATTTTTCAACAGTGTCTTCAGGTCGGCCTCTTTGCCGGCAAGCTGCTCCTGGATCTGCTCAAGTTCCTCTTCCAGATCCCGGACCTTTTTCCCGGCGATGCCCACCAGATTTCCCAGCATATCGGCGCAGCAGCGCGCCCTGCCCGCGTCAACCAGTTCCACCTCCCTGACAATATCGAGCTTTCCCTGCCGCGCTTTCTCCTGCTGTTCCGGTCCGGGCAGCCGGACCAGACTGTCAAGGTCCCTGACCAGGTCGGTGCGTCGCCCCTGGTCGCCAAGGAGGGCCAGGGCCTCCCGCAGCAGGTCGATGTCGGCCGCGGCCAGGGCCTGTCGGGCCTCGCGAAGCTCTGCCTCCTTGTTCTCCTTCCTCTTACGCAGCTCCTTGACCTCCTCCTCCAGCGCGTCAAGCCTGTCTGCCATCTCTCCCCAGGCATGCTTCCTGCCTTGCTCACGGAGGAATTCCAACAGGTCGGACCATTTATCAAGCCAGGCGTTGAACAGGTCACCGATCCCCTTTCTCCTTTCCGCCAGCCACTGCCGCAGTTCCGTCACACCGTGCGCCTCCGGGACCAGGGACGGGACAAGCCGTAACCTGTCTGCACCGGGCACGGGCAGGCGATGAAACCGCTGCTCAAGATGAAGAAAAAATTCCTTCCACTCCTCCCATGGTGCGAAAACATTCTCCAGGTCATCGATCTGCCGGTTCAGGGAATCCAATATGTCGCGGATATCTCCCAGCCGAACGTCCACGACCCTGCACAGGGCCTCGACAGACGGGGCCAGGGGCGGGAACAACTGGCGCAGCAGGACGCTCTCGTCCTCGGGGGCAAGGCAGTGGGAGTGTTCAGCATCATCCTGTTCCTCCTCCGACTGGCCAGCGTCCGGCACTGCCTCCTCGTCAAAGAGGAGACGGACAAAATCCGGGAGATAGGTGGTCATCCGGAAGTTGAGCTGGGAAGCGACCGGCAGAAACACCTCCTGGCCAGCCTCTGGCCCTGTCTCCGTGATCTCCCGCCGCAGGATATCGAGCCGGGGCCTATGCTCTCTTTGCTTTTTCTTCCGGTCGCATGTCACTTCGAGCAATTCTTCCGGCAGCTCATCCCAGGTTTCGATATCCCTGGCCCCTGCCTTGAGCCTGATCCTGAACTGCTGTTCATCGTAGAAGAAAAAGGAATCCATCTGCTCGGGCTCCCCAGCCGGATGATGGCCGCTCAGGGCCAGGGCCAGGGCCTCGACAAGGCTCGATTTGCCGTTGCCGTTGGCGCCGGTGACAAGGACAATATCAGCGTCCAGGTCAAGCTCTACCGTGCCGATTCCCTTGAACCCCTCTATTGCCGCGCTGTGAATCCGGGTATAGACCCTGTCCGGCGCCTGCCGTTTCTCGTCCTCTTCTGCCTCCTCTTTTTCCTGCGGCTGTTTGAAAAGGGTCTTCCCGTCCCATGCGGAGAACAGCCGGTCCCATTCCGGCTGCCAGAGATCCCATGCCCTTTTCGGGCTGATATCCGCCGGGATTTCGGCCTCGTTCCAGCCGGACAGGGCATTGACAAGATCCCGGTCCAGGTTCTGGCCCTCGTCCGCGGCACTCTCCACCTCCTGCCAGAAATCCTGCAGGGAACGGGTCGCATTGGGACGATAGGAGACAATATCAAGGGCCTCCGGCCGGAGCATGGTCTCCAGCAGACGGTCCCACTCCTCCCCGGATGCAGGATTTTCCGGCAGGAGCAGGAAGGCGGCCCGGTGGAACTCCTGCCGGCGACGCCAGGCCTGCACGGCCTTCCGCAGGGTTTCGCCGCCCCGGACAGCGACCACGAACGGCATGAGCAGGTCGGACTGCAGGGCGATCTCGCGAAAGTTGAACAGCAGGTCGAACAACTGCTCCCGCCGCTCATGGCAGCAGGTCTTCTCGCTGACCAGGCGTATGCCGACCCCGACCGGCGAGACATACGCCTGCGCCAGTTTCCACCCCTGCCGCCGCCATGGCGTATCCTCGCCGGTACATGCGGAGGCGAGCTGCACCCGGTACTTGTTCATCCCTTCTCTTTCTTCATGCTGCATTGTTCGCCGGCTCCGTCTCTCCTGTTTCCTGTTGTCCCGCATTTGTAACCCCTCACGGGGTGGATAAACATCGGTTTGTCCAACCACAATGGTGTAAGCGCTCTCAGGGGCCGCAGATTTGTGCAGGCGTGCCTGACCGCTATAGCCTACCTATGCGGGCAGGCCCGACCGTGCAAAGATGCGGGTCCTGTAAGCGCTTACCCGCATTTCTCCAGCCGGGCGTGGAACAGGGGCCCGGGCCTGGCACGGCGCCCCTGCCACACCCGCCCCATGAGTTCCGGCCACGAAAGCACTCTTCCTGTCATGCGGCCGCTGTCCCCGTTCTCCCGGCCGGCGTCCCCCTCCCGCGCCGCGCCAGGGGGCTCCTCCGGGGGCAGAACCAAGCGCGCCAGATCAGGGAGGAATACCGGCACTGAACGATGGATACTGAGCCTGCCATCCCCGGACTCGACAGTAAAAAAATCCGGACTCGGGCCCTGGCCGGTAAAGGAAGAGGATGCCTCGACATATCCCACCAGCAGGTTTACCCGGGCAGTCATCCCTGCCGCTAGCCTCATGTCCGTCCCCTGCACCCGGGCCAGGAGAAGGATCCTGTAGTCATCGCACCGCAGAAAGAGCAAGGGCGGCCGGTCGCAGTATTCCTCCCCGCGCCCGGCCGCACAGACCTCAAAGGCCTCCTGTCCGAACCGGAAACAGAACCAGAGAAGGGGCAGGACCAGGGGGAGGTTGCGCTGCAAGGGAAGATAGCTGACCTCGGGCAGGCAGGGGTCCCGGCCGGCCCTGTCCCTGCCGGTCAGGCAGCGCAGCCACCTGCAGAAGGCAACCCCCTGCCATGACCCTGTCTCCTGGAAGGTAAAGAGGTTATTGACGGTTTCCAGGGGCCCGGGGCTGTTCTTGCTCTTCCTCTCTCCTCCGCAGGGCAGTTCACCTCCGGAGAGCGCCAGCCTGCCGATACCGCGGGGGTCAAGCCAGTCCATGAACTCCTTTCTCCTCGGGACCGGTTTCCCCGGCCGGTCCAGTGCAGCGAAGAACTCCCAGCCCGGGGCCGAGGGCCGGATGAACTTCTCCACCAGGGCCAGGAAGACGATCATGAAGATCACCTTCCAGAAGGTATCGGCATCCAGACCATCGGTGGTGTTTCGGCTGCTCTCCTGCAGATACTCAGCGAGCCCGGACAGATCCCGGCCCGAAAAGATGAACTCGCGAATCCGCTTCTCATTGCCGTTCCAATAGCTATGCATGATCTGCTGCTGGGAGAAGGATAGTTTCCGGTCATACAGGTGCAGCCAGATGGCATTGGCCGGGTCCCGGGCATACGACCGGCCGGGCGTGAATTCCTCCAGGAGCCGCAGCACGGTGAACCGGACCTGGGGTTCGTCGCTGCCAAAGCCGGAAAAGACCAGGGCCCGGGCCCGGGCCCGGTCACGAAGAAGATCCCGGGCCCATGTCCGGTCGTCCATGTGCTGCAACTGGCGCTCGGTCAGCAGAATCGAATCCAGGACCTTGCTATTGTCCCGGCCATTCCTGCTCACCAGGCCGGCACAGCCGTTGATCTTGAAGACCCTGAGCACGATCGTCCCTCCCTGGCCGTGATTCAGTTGCAGGCGTCTGGAACCATGGTCCCGGTAACTTTCCAGGTCCGCGATGCTGACGGCCGGCTGGGTCTTTCCATCCGCTGGCGGTCCTCCATCACCCTCCAGACCGTTGACGTGAAATGCGGCCCGTTCCAGGCAACAGTCATAATTGGTGGTGATCACCTCGTTGACCAGCCCCTCCTGGGCCAGGAAGGCGATATAGTAGTGGGCCGGCGTGGGATCGAGCCCGGCAAAATTCCATATCCTCATGGCCCGCACCACGTCACGGTGGCTCAGGAGATCAAGAAAATTCAAGGTTTCGCAACAGATCCCGAGCCGGTCATCAACGGCCTTAAGAATCTCCTCCCGCAGCGTATCCCTGTCAGTGGAATGGTCAGTCCGATCTCCATCTTTGCCCAAGGCCTTGAACAGTTCCTGCTGGCGCTGGCATGCGTCATCTGTTCCGACCAGCCTGTTGAGGACCTGGTCGGAAAGCAGTTGCCGGATCATCCAGCCGACAGTGGGGGTAATCTCGGGGGCACAATGGACGCGAGCGCTGATACTGATGCCGGCGCCGAGAAAGGGCAGACCGCGACCCTCGAGGAAGACACGGGCCAGGTTGACCAGGCGATTGAGCAGGTGCATGCGGCGCTCCCGGGGGTCGGAAAAAGAGGCAGAACCCGGTGCAGGATCCCGGGTTGCTGGAGACACACTCTAGCACCATGATTTTTCGATGTAAATAAAATATATTGCTCACATTTTTCGCACAACTCACGCTGATCGCTGTTTTTCCTTCTCTCCCAACGGTTTCCGGCGTCCTTGCATCTGTATTTTTTTACCGACAGAGATAATTCCCCGAAACAGCAGTGGTTTACATTCCCAGGCGACCGTGGTAGGGTCTGTTTTCCGGAAATGGTATTTTCTGTTCCCTTTTCCCTGCATACCTGTGCCATGGACAGCAGCTATCCGCCCCGTTTCGACCACCTCTATGCTATCTCCGACCTGCACCTGGGCGGCCGCCAGGGTTTCCAGATCTTTTCCCAGGGTGAGCGCCTGGCTGCCACCATCGGCCGGCTGCGCCATGGTATCGGGGACGATCAGCGCCTGGCCCTGGTCATCAATGGTGATTTTGTCGATTTCCTGGCCGAGCATCCGCACAGCTGTTTCAACCAGCGCAACGCGGTGGAGGACCTGGAGCGCGTCATGGCCGATCCGGCCTTTGCGCCGGTCTTCGAGGCCCTTGCCGCCTTTATCTCCCGCCACCGCAACCATCTGGTCGTCACCCTGGGCAATCATGACCTGGAGCTCTGCCTGCCACCAGTACGGCATGCCCTGCTCGCCCGCCTGGCCGGAGGCGACCCTGCTGCCAGGTCCCGCATCCGGCTTGTGGCCGATGGCAGCGGGTTCCGCTGTCGGACTGGCGGAGCCCATGTCCTGCTTGTCCATGGCAATGCAACCGATCCCTGGAACAGGATCGACGTTGCCGGGCTGCTCGCTGCCAAGGCGGCCTGTGTCAGCGGCAGAACACCGGTCGATTTTCCGGCCAACCCCGGCACGCGGCTGGTGATCGAGGTGCTCAACGGGCTCAAGCGTTCCTATCCCTTCGTGGACCTGCTCAAGCCGGAGATTCCGGTTGTCGTGGCCATACTCCATGCTGTTGCGGGGGAAAAATCCAGATTGACGAAATGGTTGTGGCGGCTCCCGGAGATTCTTGCCGGGCCGCTGGACGACAAAATGGCCATGGCCTGTCTCTCGGACCGGGAAACACCGGGGGTGCCGCAGCAGACCCGGCGGGCGCTCCGGGAGCTGCAGGAACTGGACAGGGTGTTTGCCGGCCTCGCCCCGGAGCCCGATGACAACGCGCTGCTCGCCGCAGCCTGGCAGCAGTACGTGAACGAAATCTCCGAGGGCGTGCCCGGCGAAGACGACGAAATCCTGCTTGATCTCCGGCTCCGGAAACTCCGCGCCTGGCTGCCCTCGTGGATGGACATGGTCGGCTCTTCCGAGGAAAAGGCCGAGTCACTGCGCAGGACCCTGAACGACGTGCTCCGGGAAGACCGGAGTTTTTCAATCACCGGGCCCGACCGTATCCGGGAGAACATTGCCGATCTTGCCGGCGACGAGATCAACTTCCTCGTTGCCGGCCACACCCACCTCTGCCGCTCTATCGGTATCAGCGGGTCCCGGCACTATCTCAATTCCGGCACCTGGACCGATCTCCTGTGCTTTCCCGCCGATCTTCTGCAAGACCGGGAACGCTTTTTCAAGGTGTTCCAGGCCATCGGGGACGGCGCTGATGCCGCCGGGCTCAAGAAGATCGAGCCGGCCATGATCCGCGAGGAATATACCCTGGCCCACATCCGGGCGGAAAACAACGGTGTCCGCGGAGAACTCCTCCAGGCCGCCCGCGACGGCAGCCTGACCGACGTCAGCAACAGCACAAGATTCATCAGCACGCCATGACAATCCGCACCATCCGCCTCGAGCTCCTCCGGCACGGCAAGGCCGCGAACCAGCTTCTTTCTCCCCTGACTCCCTACCTGGGAGTCTGCGGCAAAACAGGGGTCACCTCGATCACCAACCCCTACGAACATAGGGTCCTGCTGGATCGCCTGAACCGCATCTGTGCACCCCACTGCGCCGGCATCACCCCTTCCGAAGCAACAGCCCGCCAGCGTGCCATACTGGATCGGACCGGAGAGGAAATAACCGAAATCCTGGCCGCCAACCCGGGCCTCGTCCCCCAGCTTCACGATGGCGCACATCATGACCAGGGCCTGATGGAGCTGCAGATCGTGCTCTCGGCCACTGAACTCTCCCTGCTCCCCTTCGAGATCGCCAAGGTGCCCGACGGCTGCATAGGCAGCCCGGCAAGCTGGCTCGCCTTTCAGAACAAGGCGCCGGTCTGCATTACCCGGAGCACGCGCTCCATGATGCACCCCCCGCTCCAATGGAACAGGACGCCACGCATCCTCTTCATTGCCGCCGGCGTGTCCGACCGGCTCGTCATCGCCCACCTGCGCACCCTGCTCGAGGCCCTTGATCCGTGGCTGCCGGAAGAGCTGCGCCGAAACGGCTCGAGGCCGGCTGGACAGAGTCCTTCGGGTCAGGAGATAGCAGAAAAACTCGACAGGATGCTGGTCCTCCGCAACAATGCCTCGCTGCAAGACATCCGGGAAGTGTGCGCAGCCGGGAACTTCACCCACGTGCATATCCTGGCCCATGGCGCGAGGAACCCGGCCATGCCGGGCGAGCCGGTGGGCATCAGCCTGAAAGGCTGCTCCGGGACGGGCACCGAGGTCATCAGCGCAGACTGTCTTGCCTCGGCCCTGAGCGCCGGCACGCACCACCGATGCAACCGCAGCCGGACCGGCCTGCCCCTGGTCGTCACCCTGGCCAACTGTAACATTGCCTCGGCCGGGGACGTGGTCTACAGCCACGGCAGCTTTGCCCACCTGCTGCACGACGAAGGCGTACCCGTGGTCATCGGCGTCCAGTTTCCCCTCTCTTTCGCCGGCTCGACACGTATGACCAGGACCATCTACTCCCATCTTCTCCGGGGCTGTGACCCGCGCATGGCCCTCCACGAGGCACGCCGGGTCCTCTTTACATCTTCCTCATGCGGCTCCTGCGACTGGGCCTCCCTGGTGGGCTACATCTCCCTGCCCGCGGACTTTGAAAGACAATTGCGTGACTATTTCTATCATCGGCAGATCCAGGTCATTGAAAACCTGCTCCGCTCCATTGACAATAACAAGAGCACGAAACACTGTGATCAGGATGAAAACAAGTCGGACCGGTACAGGACAGAAGCTCTCATCAGACGCCTGGACAAGGAGACCGCCAGGCTGCCCGACCATCCCTGCTATGCCATGGAAGTGCTGGCCCTCAAGGGCACCATCGCCAAACGAAAGGCCCAGATGTTCCACAAAATAAACGAAAAAGAAGAAAGCCTTCGCTGCCTCCGGCAGGCCCGGCGCATGTACCTCCAGGCGGCCGAGACCGCTGTCGGAGAAACCGGAACCGATGAGGTGAAAAAACGGTCCCCGCACTGGAGCCTGACCCAGTTTCTCGTCCTGCAGATGATCCTGCACGGCAAGCTGAACGAAGAGGACATGGAGAAATGGCATGCGGCTGTCTTTGCCGCCTCGGTGGACATGCAGGCTCCCCACGGCAGCAAGATTCAGATCTGGGCCTATGCCAGCGCCATGGAACTGAGCCTCCTGCGAGCCGCCTGCGACAACGATTCACGGTTCGCGGAACAGGCAAGGCAACAGGCACGCTTCATCCATGACCACAGCAGGGACCCTTTTCCGGTTGCCTCGAGCCGCAGGCAACTGTGTCGCTACCTCGACTGGTGGTCCACAATCCTGCCGGCCGAAGGCGCCGGGGACAATCTCTCCGACGCCATAAAGCAGAGCCGGGCCAGGCTCAGGGACCTGGCCGACGAGCTGCACCAGATACTCGACCATGGGCAACGCTCCTGCAAGACAAAGGAGCCTGCACCCTCCTGATTTCTTCTTTTCGCTTCTCATGCCGGGCCATTCATGTGCCACATCCTCCTTCTCGACTTCCCCTGGTCGGACACCGCAAGGCATCGTGACGCGAACCATGAACTCCCGGGACGGTCGCCCCTGGACCTGGCAGAAGATACTCTGCAAAACAACAAGATACGCCACATTTTACACAAATGAGGTTCGCGCGCTCCTCGCGACACCTATCCGCTTGAAATATCATAATTTTATTTATCGGCCGCCATGACATTGTCCCTGTATCGAATCGGACCCGTTCAAAAACATCTATGCAACTTACGAAAAAAACGATATATTTCTTTCGGCCTGACGGGCGCAGCCAGTTACCTGTTTGAGAAGGTATTGAGACGACTTGATGATGAGCCGGTACAGGTTGCCCTCGGGCGCAGCCAGTTACCTGTTTGAGAAGGTATTGAGACCGGCTCCGGATGCTCAACCTCACCCTCGTATGCCGGCGCAGCCAGTTACCTGTTTGAGAAGGTATTGAGACAGCTCTTTCGCGTCGCGCAGGAAGGAGTAGGCTTGGCGCAGCCAGTTACCTGTTTGAGAAGGTATTGAGACGTCCTCCTCGCCCCGGTATGGCAGCAGGAGTACCGGCGCAGCCAGTTACCTGTTTGAGAAGGTATTGAGACGGCGGCTCAAACCGCTCAAGCAGCGTTGCGGTTGGGCGCAGCCAGTTACCTGTTTGAGAAGGTATTGAGACTTGTAGCTGGTGGTAGCATACGCGGCCCATGGACGGCGCAGCCAGTTACCTGTTTTGGGAGGTCTCCAACGCGGGCTTTGCGCCTGCAACTCCAATGTTGCGCCAAGCGCGCATGTTCCGGCACAACCACAGAGTTATTAAAGGAAAAATCATCCTCTCATTTCTGAGTTGTGAGGCACTATTCCAGGAGATGAGGAAAGATGGTCTCAGGATGGATACTCGGAAACGTTCGGCAGAATTGCAGCCAGGCTGGCTGGCGGCAAGCGGGGACGACAGGGGGTGGCACCGGGACCGTCAGCCACGACCCTGCCTCATAAGCCTGGCGGAGGGGGCAGCACGACCGTGGCTGCAGGCATGGAGGATACCTGGTGAGCTTTGCTCTTCCCCTGGCTGAATACCGGTGCACGTGCCGGGCCATCGACCCCGTCTCCCTCCCCGCCCTGGCCGATCCCCTGTGGCGCAGTCTCTTTGGCCTGGCCCTGCGGCTTCTTACCTGTATCGAGGGGGAACATGCCTCCTGCCACGGTTGCCGCCTGCGTTTTACGTGCGACTATGCTGTTCTCCTCATGGGATTCAACCGGACGGGTGGCAGAAACGGCATTACCCGCCACATGAGGACCATTCCCACGCCGCTTGTCTTCCGCTGCCGCATCCGCGACCACCCGATCCTCGTTCCCCAGGGCGCCTGCTTCTCCGTCCGCCTGGTACTGGTCGGCACGGCCAGCGACCGGTTGCCCGCCGTGGTCCGCGCCCTGGAGAGTGCCGGTTCCCTGGGCCTGGGGCGCAGGCGGGCGCGCTTCACCCTGGAGGAGGTGGCCCAGACAGGACCGCAGCCGCCGGAACGTCTTGTCGTAACCGGGGAGCGGACAGTCGCCCCGGGCCTGCCTGCGCAGGTCGCCATTCCGAAAGCGCCCCGGAGCCTCAGGTTCACCTTCCTCAGCCCCTATCTCCTGCCGCCAGGCACCCGGATCGAGGAAGGATTCGATGGCAGGCGCCTGGTCATGCAGATCGTCCGCCGGATCTCGGCCATGCACGAACCTTACAGCGGCCAGCCCCTGGAAACCGACTTCCGCGGTCTCAAGCACCTTGCCGCGACCCCCTTCTTCCTGGATGGCGATCTGCAGGCCGAGCCCGGTTACAGTTACCAGGCCAACCGCAAGCGGTTTCTTGCCATCCGTGGCAGTTTCCTGATGAGCCTGGCCGATTGCGCCCCGCTCTGGCCGTGGCTCTACCTGGGCCAATGGCTGGGCGTGGGCAAGCAGGCCGGCAAGGGGTTTGGCCGCTACCGGCTGCAGGTGACAGAAGAAGCATCCCGTGGATGAAGGAGGTATATTCCGGCAACCTGCCGGCCCTACATCCGCTTCCAGCGCCGCGGCTGCGAGGTGCGGGGTTGGGGACGGATGTTCTGGAATATGCGCCAATCTGAATCGATCTTTTTCAGGATGTAGCGCTGCCGGTTGGTCTCCTGGTAGACATAGACATACTTTTTCTTTCGCCTGTCCCACCATCTGAGGTACCAGTATTCACTGGTCACCACTTCGGCATCGTTGCCCCGCACCTCCTTGACGTTGACGGAAAGCAACTGGCAGGTGGAGGGATTCATGGGGCTCTGCAGGCTCCATCCCCTTCTGGCCACCGCCTGTACCACATCGGCGATCCTCAGCATGGCGGGTCCCTCCGGCACGAACCAGCGCGCAAGGCCATCCAGCCTGATCTCCGGCAGGGCAAAGTAGGCCTGCAGTTCGGCCGCCATACCCTCGGCCACCACCCGCTCCAGGTATTCGACCAGTTCACGGCCGATGGCGAGCCGCAAGCCGTTGTCCGCCATCTCCCGCACCAGCAGCGCATAACCGGCACAGCAGGGATAGCCGGTGGCGGAGAGCCCCAGCCACCGGAGCTGGCTGCCATGGACCAGGACAAAGACATGGTCGTGCCTTTGCCCCGGCCCCTGGTAGAAAAGGCGCAGTTTCCGTTCCACCTCGAACTTGTACTGGGCCGCGGTGGTCCGGGAGATTGCCGCAAACTCCCGCACGTGCTCTCCCTCGATGCCGAACAGACGCTCGGCACAGGCCCGGAAAAAACGCCACTGCCTGGCCCCGGGCCGGCCCACCACGGTCCTGGTGGCCATCAGATGTTCAAATGCAGCCTGCACGGCCTCCCGCTTTGCCATCACCTCCCGGTACGCCAGATACTCCACGGCCTCCCTCCGATAATTTCCTCCAATTGGAGTTTATCTTGCTGCAATAAGGTATTTTTATAGCAAAAGACAAGGATTGCAGGTACTGTTTTTCTCAGCGGCGCCGGGAGTATCCCGTACGATTCCAAGGAAAAATATCACATCCCGGAGGGCACGGCAATGCGGACCAATATCTTCTTCAACGGCTCCTGGGCCGGCCAGTTGCTCGTCGGCTGCGGCCTATTTCTCTGCTCGTTTCTCATCGAGTACCGCATCCTGCTCAACTTCCTCGCGCCCGCCTCCCTGGCCCTGCTCCTGACCCTCACCCTGGAGGGCGGCAAGGTGGCGGCGGTCATCTGGCATTATTACCTGGGCTATCTCTCGGCCGACGCCTATCCGTCCTCGATCCGCCTCACCTCCCTGGTGTTCCGGTCGGGCCTCTTCATCCTCTCCATGCTCTGCTCCATGCTCTTCCTCACCGCGCACCTGGACCGCCCCAACCTGACCAGGGTCCGGCAGGAGCGGCTTGCCGCCGTCACGGCCCGGGCCCGTGCGGAGACAGAGCGGATCCGGGCCCGCTTCGACGAAAAACGCCGGTTGCTGATGATGCGGCGGCAGGAGGAGAGAGCTTCTGTCACCAGCCGCTACCAGGAGCGGATAGACCGGCTGGAAGACCTCCTCCGCAGAGAGATGGACAACGTGGTCAACGGGGAGTTCCGGGGACCACGATACCGGGAACTGGAACGCCGCCTGCACGAGGAAGAGGCCAACCTGCAGCAGGAACTCGAGGCCTGCCGGCAGCGGCAGGAGAAAGCCGCCAGGAACCTGGAAGAAGGGCTGGACGCGGAACTCCGGACCCTGCAGTCCGATACGGACCGGCGATTGCGGCAGGTGGCCTCTGCCGACTATTCCACAGACGAAGAGGTCAACGACCCCCGCATCGTGGCCCTGCTCAACACGGCAGCCGTCATCTTCCACCACCGCTGGCAGCCCCTGCAGTTTGTCTTCTTTTTCTCCATCCTGGTCTCACTTCTCATGGAGGCCGGGATCATGCTCGCCTTTGCCACCATCACCATGGCCATTGCCCCGGTCCTGCACGCCCGCCACCTGGAAGAACTGGAGAAGGAGGCGACCAGGGTCCGGGCCGAAGGCGCGGTGGCACAGGAGACCATCCGCCACCGGGCCGCCATGGAGCAGGTACGGCGGGCGGGCAGCCATATCATGGAACAGGCGGAGATCACGTCCAGAGAGGCAGCGCCGGGCCATGACGGTCCGGCCGCGGAATGAGAACGTCAACACCCAGGAGGTACGATCATGCAGCACAACACGCCTGCCACCAGCCCCTACCCTGTCAGGCGCGGCGCCCCGGCCGGGCAGGAAAACCAGGACCTGGTCAGCACCACCCTGGCCCGGTACTCCAGGACCACCTTTCCCAACCTTCCCGACTGGACGCGACGCCGCCAGGTCCGCGGCTACCTGCGCAAGGAGCTGGAAAAGGGGTTCGAGTTCCGTCTCCGGCAGCTCTCCCTGGAGCTGGACACCGCCCTGCACCAGGTGCGCGAGGAGAGCAACCATGCCCTGGTCACCGCCAAGGCGCACCTGCGCCGGGAACGGATGGAATTCTTCGCCTCCAGCTATAACGAGATGCAGGAGAAGTTCAATGTCCTGGCCGACCGTTTTCTTGCCAGCCTCGACAGCCGCCTGGAACGACTGGAACGCTACAGGAGCAGGGCCATCCGCGAACGTGAAGAACAACGGCTCAACAACGCGGTCAACACCTTTCTCTCCACCCTGGATCAGTTGATCGACGACTACCGGGCCATCATCTCGGAACAGGTTGACCATGAGTAGACCATGCGCAGGAGACCAGCGGTCATTGCCTACGACATCAGCCGGAACCGACGGCGGCGCCGGATCTTCAGGATCCTGAAACAGTGGCGGCTCGATGCCCAGTACTCGGTTTTCGAGTGCAGGCTGACCAGGGCCGAGGCCGAGGAGCTGTTCCTGCAGCTCACCGGCCATCTCGACCCGGACACCGACTTCCTGCTCCTTGCCTGGCTGGACAGTGGCAGAAAGGCCGTCGGCCTCACCCGCTGCGCCCGGCCGGGATTCCGGGTCCCGGTCTGGTACGTGGGCTGAACCGCTGCCCGCCCTTACCCCGTGAACAGGAGAAGACCATGCGACAGGGAGACAGGAAATGGTACCTGCTGGCCTACGATATCAGGGACCCGCGACGGTTGCAGCGGACATACAACTTTGTCAGGAAACACGGCATCGGCCTGCAGAAGTCCGTCTTTCTCATCCGGGCTGACAGGGAGGCGCTGGCCAACCTGAAAGCAGGCATCAGGGAACGAGTAAATGCCCGTCAGGATGATGTCCGGCTCTATCCGATCCGCCATCCCGGCGTCCTCTGGGTTGCCGGACAGCAGCAGGCGCGGGTCAGCGCCCTGTACGCGCCGACACCAAGGGAGGAGGGGAAGCCGTCCACACTCCGCGACCGTATCCGTCACCTCTTTTCCAGGGGGGCAAAATGATCTGCGTCATCGACAGAAAGGAGACCACCATTCACTACCGGGCCGGCTGCCTGCTGCTGCGACACGGGGAGGAAAAGGTTCGTTCCCTTGCCATCAACCAGATCGAACAGGTGGTGGTCTACGGGAATCCCCTGGCCGAGACAGCGGCCTGGCGAAACCTGGCCGAGGCCGGGGTACCGGTGGTCATGCTCGCCACCCGGGGGCGGCCCCAGGCCGCCATGCTGGGCAGCGGCCTGGCCGTGCGCCTTCCCCTGCGCCGCATGCAGCACCGGCTGGCCGACAGGGACGAGGCCTGCCTGGCAATGGCCGGCTGGTTCGTCCGCAAAAAACTCAGGGGTTACCACCTGCCGCTGAACATCCTCGGCAGGCACTATGCCCTCCCGGCCGACGTGCGGGACAGGTTTCACGACCGGTTGCGCCTGGCCGCACACCATCTCGATCATGCGACCACGGTCAGCGAAGTCATGGGCGTGGAAGGGGGGCTGGCCCAGGCCTGGTTCGCCCTGCTGGCCGATGTCCTGCCGGGCCGCTACCGCTTCACCGGCAGGACCAGGCGACCGCCACGGGATCCGGTCAACAGCCTGCTGTCCCTGGCCTACACACTCCTGCTTTCCGAGGTGCGCCAGGCCCTGCTCATCGAGGGATTTGACCCGTCCCTGGGGTTTCTTCACCAGGAATATCCCGGTCGGGAGGCCCTGGCCCTGGACTTCCAGGAGATCTTCCGGCCCGCGGTCGATGCATTTGTCCTTCGCTGGCTGCACAAGACGCCGCCCGGCCGCTCCAGCTTCTACTACCGCCGCGAGGAAGGCTGCCGCCTGGCCAAGACCACCAGGCCGATCTTCTACCAGGCCTGGGCCCGGCAGCGGGAGGAATGGCCCCGCTACAACAGTGGCGGAGAGCCGGAGCAACAGGCGCCCATCCGGGAGCTGCTGCTCGGCCAGACAGCGGCTGCACGGCAGTACATGCTCGAGCTGGAGAACCACCATGGGCCGCAGGACGCCCCTGCTTGAGCAGGCCATGAGCCCGGAGATACTGGACCAGGCGTGGCGCCGCCTGCGCAGGGAACATACCCCCTGGTCAGTGACCGTATCCCGGGAGGCCCTTGAATATCACCTGCTGGCCCACATCCTCACCTGCCGGCAGGAGGTGCTTGCCGGCCGCTACCGCCCCCAGCCCATACGCCAGTTTTCCATGGACAAGGCCGGGGGCGGCCGCCGTATCCTTTCGGCCCAGTACCTTCGCGACAAGCTGGTGCAGAGGGCCCTGCTCATCGTGCTGGAACCGGAGGCCGAGCGTATCTTTCATCCTGATTCCTTTGCCTACCGCCCGGGCCGATCAGTGGACATGGCCCTGGCCCGGGTGCGCGAACGGGTGCGTATCGGCCAGTCCTGGCTGGTGGACGCAGACATTCGTCGTTTTTTCGATTCCATACCACACAGGCAGCTTCTTCCGGTCCTCAGGGACTTTGTCAACGACAACAGAGCCATACGCCTGATCGAGCACTGGCTGGCCCAGGGGGCCCACCACACCAGCCTGCTGCGCAGCCGGCGCGGTATCTCCCAGGGCGCTATCCTCTCACCGCTCTTCTGCAATATTTATCTCAATACCTTTGACAGCCGGCTTGCCCGCGCCAACATTCCCTTTGTCCGCTTTGCCGACGATTTTCTCCTCTTTGCCGACAAACGCCACCGGGCCGAAACCGCCCTTGCCTTTGCCGCCCGGGAACTGGAAAAACTCGGCCTTCGGCTTCATCCGGAAAAGACCCGTATTGTCCGCTCCAGCCCCCAGGTCATCTTTCTCGGCAAAAGGCTGCCGCACCCCCTCATGACACATACCACCTCGTGGTGATGACATGAAAAATCCCTGCCCTCCGACGCAACGCCCCATCGACGCTAACTACATGAAAATATAGCATTACATACCCATACCCCCCTGCCTTTCGCGCCACGACACCGCCCACAACACAACCCACCGGAATAAAAGGCTATTTTCCCACCCGCCAACCCTAAGTACGAAAAACCGATTTGATGTCAAAAAAACAGGTGTGCAACCCATGGAAAACATGATATAAAAAAGATGGCCTGCTGTCGGACGACCTACCTGTTTGAGAAGGTATTGAGACATCGCCATTGACATCAACCCAACCACGAGGATGGTCGGACGACCTACCTGTTTGAGAAGGTATTGAGACGAACACGGTGTTATTGTGGATTACGATCCATAAGTCGGACGACCTACCTGTTTGAGAAGGTATTGAGACATTGCCCTTGTCTAAAATATCAACTTCCAATGTCGGACGACCTACCTGTTTGAGAAGGTATTGAGACACGGCGGCAACGGCGAGAAAAATTTTTTTCAACGTCGGACGACCTACCTGTTTGAGAAGGTATTGAGACATACCTGGCGCGACAGCATCCAAAGTCGCGTTGTCGGACGACCTACCTGTTTGAGAAGGTATTGAGACGTGTTTCCGTCTCTTGTCCAGCCGGTTATGTGTCGGACGACCTACCTGTTTGAGAAGGTATTGAGACGGCGGATCTCGTCCCTGTCCGAGGCCGGCTCCGTCGGACGACCTACCTGTTTGAGAAGGTATTGAGACACCTTTTTTTCAGCCAGTATCTTGGAATAAATGTGTCGGACGACCTACCTGTTTGAGAAGGTATTGAGACATAACATTATAAGTTCCTAAAACATTTTGGTTAGTCGGACGACCTACCTGTTTGAGAAGGTATTGAGACACGCCACTAAACTCCTGCAATGGTCTACCTGTGTCGGACGACCTACCTGTTTGAGAAGGTATTGAGACCAAAGAACTTGATGACTATAAGCCACCCTTCTGTCGGACGACCTACCTGTTTGAGAAGGTATTGAGACGGGCGTCGAACAATCAGTTCGTCCAATTTGATTGTCGGACGACCTACCTGTTTGAGAAGGTATTGAGACGTTCCACTGCCCGACGCTATCAATGCCACTCGCGTCGGACGACCTACCTGTTTGAGAAGGTATTGAGACAGGGTGGAGGGGGCGAAACTATTTTTCCTTTGTCGGACGACCTACCTGTTTGAGAAGGTATTGAGACCCGAGAAACCCCGTCACTCCCGTGATTAACATGTCGGACGACCTACCTGTTTGAGAAGGTATTGAGACGCTGCTGATGAGTCTATAAGAAGATGGTATTGTCGGACGACCTACCTGTTTGAGAAGGTATTGAGACACCCAGTTTGCCTGAATGTATTTTTTGAAATTGTCGGACGACCTACCTGTTTGAGAAGGTATTGAGACCTGAGGCCGATCCGCCGTAA
>Ga0256840_1002283_pt1 | contig 17071 bp, 14 predicted proteins | sample 355202metaG_FD_185969 | JGI IMG/M metagenome (GOLD analysis project Ga0256840, IMG submission 185969) | Hydrothermal vent microbial communities from Mid Atlantic Ridge, Atlantic Ocean - 355-202 | ecosystem: Environmental > Aquatic > Marine > Hydrothermal vents | place: Atlantic Ocean: Mid... | reverse complement strand
CTTGTCAGGTTGTTGGATAGATTTGTTTCCCTCTATCTCAAAGTAGTTTCGCTCTTCCCAAAGTTTATAGTAACTCTCTTCTATCTCTTTTGGGTTATATACATTTTTCTTGGTTTCAGTCGTTTCGCTCATATTTATCCATCATATTATAATTGACGCGATTATAGCTAAAAGGTGCTTAGGGTGAATATTTAATGCAACTCACTAAACTCAAACCCATGTGCAATTAAAACATTTCGTACCTCATCTTGATGTTCTACACCTTTGGTTTCTAACGATACAGAAACCACAGCGTCACCAAATTCAAGCTCAATAGAGGTTCGGTCATAGCCAATATGAACAATATTTGCATCAGCCTTAGTCAGTAGTTCCGTTAACAACATCAGTGAACCTGGTTTGTCTATCATCACCACGGAGAGTTTCATTTTACGGCTACTTTTAACCAGACCTTTTTCGATAATAAGTGAAAGCATGGTTACATCAATATTTCCTCCACTAAGAACGATACCTATTTTTGAACCTTTTGGCAGATCTATTTTCCCATGTATCAGGGCAGCCACGCCCACAGAACCAGCTCCTTCCACCAAAAGCTTTTGTTTTTCCAATAAAAAGAGAATTGCTGCTGCAATCTCATCTTCACAGACCAATTCTAAATCATCCACCTCTTTAAGTATGTGTTCCAAAGTAATGGGTGAGGCATCACGAACAGCTATCCCATCAGCAATGGTTTTAACACTTGGGGTTCCATGTGGGTTTTTAGAATCAAAAGACTCTTTCATCGCAGGAGCTCCAGAGGCAGCCACACCTATCACTTTAATATTAGGATTTATGGCATTAACAGCCACACCCATACCTGCTATAAGTCCTCCACCACCTACAGGCACCACAATAGCATCTAAATCGTTTTGAGCTTCTAGCATCTCTAATGCCACTGTTCCTTGACCTGACATCACCTCATCATCGGTAAAAGGGTGAACAAACTCTTTTTTCTGCTCTTTAGCATAAGTAATGGCATGTGCATAAGCTTCATCATAATTTGAACCAAAGAGAATAACCTTTGCTCCAAACTCTTTTACCCCTTGAATCTTGTTTAACGGTGTAGAGTCAGGCATAACAATGGTCGCTTCAATTCCAAAATGTTTTGCCGAAAAAGCCACACCTTGAGCATGGTTACCTGCACTTGCTGCTACCACGCCACCATTTTTTCCCTCTTTTATAAGTGTTGCTATTTTATTAAATGCTCCACGAAGTTTAAACGCACCTGTTCGCTGTAAGTTCTCTTTTTTTAAGTAAACTTTATATCCACTCATCTCTGAAAGTATGGGTGCATATGAAAAAGGTGTATGATGAACCACCCCATCTAATCTTTTTTTGGCTTTTTCTATAGAATTTAAATCTAACATTAATTTTTCCTAGATAATATATTGGAAAGAATTATAGCCAAAAGGATTAAATAATGGAATGCGAACTGCCAAGAGTAAACTCAAATAGAGATGAGATGAAAAAGTATTTTGAAGAGTGTAAGACCATAGCAGTTTTAGGCTGTTCCCCAGACAACACAAAAGCCAGTAACCATGTAGCAGAATACCTCAGAGACAATGGATACAAAATGATTCCTGTCTACCCAAAAGAAGAGACCATTTTAGGTCAAAAAGTATACAGAAGTCTGGCTGAAATAGATGTACCTGTTGACATGGTTGTTGTATTCAGAAAACCTGCTGCACTTGATGCCATAGCTGATTCTGTTATAGCACGAGGTGATGTAAAGGTTTATTGGACACAATTAGAACTTATAAATAACAATGCTGCAGACAAAGTAAAAGAAGCTGGAATCGCTGTGGTACAAAATTATTGTGCTATGGTTGAACATAGAGAGATTTTTGTATAGGTTCAATATTACCGAACCTACTTCAACTCTCCCCAAGAATCACCAATACTCACCGAACACTCTAATGGAACATCCAGTTCCATTATATTTTCCATGATGTGCTTTAACTTCTGAGCTACTGCTTCAACTTCATCTTCTTTGATTTCAAAAATAAGTTCATCGTGTATTTGTAGTAGCATGACTCCATTAACTTCTTCTTCGTCCAAGTAACGTTCTATGACCAACATCGAGAGTTTAATTAAGTCGGCTGCTGAACCTTGGAAAACAGCATTGACCGATTCACGCAGGAAGGATGCTTTTTGCATGCCTGTAGCATTTTCATAGTCGAAAAATCTTCTTCGCTCCAAAATGGTCTCTACATAACCTATGTTTTTAACATCGTCTTGTATTTGGCTTAAAAAGCTTTTTACTGTAGGGAAAGATTCAAAATAGTTGATGATAATCTCTTTTGCCTCTTTGCTTGTAATGCCCAATTCATCAGAGAGCTTCTTAGCACCCATTCCATAAAGCAGACCAAAGTTTACCGATTTGGCAAAACTTCTTTTGGCTGATGCTTCCTCTTCGCCAAAGAGTTTAATGGCTGTTGCCATATGAATGTCAATGCCCTTGTTAAATGCTTCTAACAAGGCAGCATCTTTTGAGAAGTGTGCCAAAAGTCTCAGTTCTATTTGAGAGTAGTCAATACTTAAAAGTTTGTACCCCTCTTTAGCCACAAAAGCTTCACGCACACTCCGTCCTAATGTAGAACGAACAGGGATATTTTGTAAATTAGGATCTTTCGAGCTAAGTCGTCCCGTAGCTGTTCCTGTCTGTATAAAAGAGGTGTAAACACGACTATTATCATCTAGTTTTACCAACTTTAAGAGTGGCTCTGCATAGGTAGATAAAATCTTTTGAACGGTTCTATACTCTAAAATCTTAGGAATCACCTCATGTTCATCTTTGAGCGAAGTTAATACTGCCTCATTGGTACTAAAACCTGTTTTAGTCTTCTTTCCACCTTTTAAACCTAAATGAGAGAAAAGAACATTTCCAAGCTGTTGAGTAGACTTGATATTAAACTCACTATCACATAGAGTATAAATCTCTTTAGTAAGTGTTTGAATGGTTAAACCCAACATCATTTTTAATGATTCTAGTTTCTCTATGTCAAGTTTTATTCCTCGCTGTTCCATAGCAATGAGTGTATTTACAAACGGATACTCAACATTTTTCGCTTCATCTTTTAGGTGTGTGAGTGAAGCCAAATCCATCGCTTTGTCCAATGCACCATAGAGCATAAAAGTCATCCATGCATCTTCTGATGCATAAAAAGTTGCTGATTCTATATCTACATTGGCAAAAGTTTCACCTTTTTTGACCATCGTTTTAAAAGGTTTCATCTCATAATCAAAAAACTTTTTAGACAAAGTATCAAGCCCTACTTTTGTTCCTGGATTTAAGAGCCAAGCCATAATCATGGTATCAGCAAAAGGAATAACCTCTTTTATACCGTGTTGAAAGTAAAGCAAAGAGAAGTCAAACTTCAAGTTCTGCCCTATCACTTTGGCTGTCAAAATTTTCTCTATGGCTACCAGTGCATCAGGTAGACCAACTTGGTCAGTTACCCCCAAATAGAAGTGAGCGATAGGAACATAATAGGCTCGTTTCTCATCAAAAGCAAAAGAGAAACCTACCATTTTGTCTTTTTTGGTATCGAGTCCCATCGTCTCTGTATCAAAAGCCACAAGGGTTTCAGGGGTAATGGTATTGATTACTTCAAACAATTTCTCTTTTGTATCTAAGGTTATCGCTTCAAAAATCAATGTATCTTCTGCATTGTCCTCCTCTTCACTCATATCTGAAAAGTCTACACCTACTTTTGCTTTTTCTAAAGCTTTTCTCATTTCATAACGTTCAAAATCATCCATCAGACAGGTGAGGTAATTTTTATCTTCAAAAAGAAAACTCTCTAAATCAAAATCTTTAAAAACATTTTGATCCATGGTTACTAATTCTCTGGATAAAAAAGCATTTTCTTTATTTTCTAAAAGCTTTTTTTGAATATTAGCTGTTCCACAATTTTCAATATCTTCATAGATGTTTTCAAGTGTATAATACTTATTGATGAGCTTAGATGCTCCTACTTTTCCTATACCTTTCACACCAGGAACATTGTCTGAACTGTCTCCTAAAATGGCTTGAAAGTTTATAAAATCTTTAGGGTAGACACCAAACTTCTCAAAACACCCCTCTTCGGTTATCTCTTTTCTTTTTACAGAGTCATACATAACCACGGTACCATCTTCTATCATCTGATAGAGATCTTTATCATGAGAGACAATACGCACTTTTAAGCCCTGTTCTTTACCATATTTTGCCAAAGTAGCAATGATGTCATCAGCCTCAAAACCATCTTTAGAGAGATTGGCAAATCCCATCTCACTAATCCAATCAATAGCAATAGGCAACTGTTTTACCAGATCTACAGGTGGTGCATCACGATTGGCTTTATATGCAGGATATAGGTCATTACGAAATGTTTTTCCTTTGCTATCGAGTGCAAAAACAATATAGTCTGTTGAGTGCTCACGGTGTAGACTGTCCACCAAATTTATAAAACCGGTCAAAAGTCCTGTAGGAAAGCCATCTGAATTTTTAAGGGGAGGAAGTGCAAAGTATGAACGAAAAAAGAAGCCGAAGGTGTCAATAATGGTAAGTGTTTTCAAAATAGTGCCTAATTTTTAATATGAGGGATTTTATCCAATTATCAGTTACAGTCTAATTTTTATAAACTTTCTTTAAATTTATATTTATATTGTATAATAATACTTTAATAAAATTTTAATATATAGGAGCTTTTTATGCCTGATTCAACTGATCCCTATCGAAATGCAATAAAAAGAACTCTAGAAGAGAAACAAAATAAAGAACGTCGAAAAAATTTTGTAAAGAAAAATAACAATGAAGAATCAAAAACATTTTTAGACCAATCTGTAGAACTTCCTGAAAGTGTAAACAGTATCCTTGGTTTTAGTATCTTTGCCTTACTGCCTTATATTATAGGTATGACATTCATATTTTTAATTATTGCACAAGCCAATATAGAGACTTACAGAAAAACAGATATGAATTCATTTTTTTTAGCTTGGACGATAGGTTATGAACTTATTGCTGTGATTCTACTGCTAGTTATATTTAAAAGTGCTTTTACTTTTAAGAAAAAATAGAGAACTATGATGATTTTAATTGAATGATTAGAGTTAAAAGCCTTGGATAACATATTTTCAAAACAAAAAAGATGGCTAAACTGAATGTTCTTCATCTTTTTGTAGTTTGTAAAAATTGATATATCGTTTTCAGATATACCAAAACTGGGAACCAACAGTGATATTTCCTACTCAGCAAGTGTATTTAATGATGCTTTTTTTATGTTAGAAACAAGAACAACAGACAGTAAAGTCTCTTCTCCTAAAGGTCTGCTAACAACTATACTCCTGAGAAAAAAACTCCTCAGTAACCCCTCTCATCTCAGAGACATCCTCTATTCGATTGACCAAGTCTCTAAAATTTGAAGCACCTTGATAACCTGCTTTTGAGTAAGTATGTAAATGCTTTCTAAAAATCAAAGCTCCATGCACACCATAATGCTCAATCATTTGGTCAAAGTGTTCTAAAACAACTTCTTGCACTAAATCAGAAGTAACAACAGAATCTCCTGTTCCATCAATATAATTTTTCATCAATTGAAACATCCATGGTCTACCAACAGCACCACGTCCCACCATGACACCATCAGCTCCAGTATGCTCTAAAACCCATTTTGCTTTCTCTGGGCTATTTATATCTCCATTGGCTAAAACAGGGATAGAAACAGCCTCTTTTATCTCTTTAATCGCATCATAATCAACTGCTTCTTTATACTTACCTGCCCTTGTTCTTCCATGTACAGCAATATAGTCTGCACCGTTATCTTCACAAATCTTTGCAATTTCTACATGGTTTTTTTCATCAAATCCTAAACGTATTTTTACAGAAGTGTACTCTTTATTTGAGTACTTTTTAATGGTTCTAATGGTCTCAGCCATACGTGGCAAATCTGTTAAAAGAGAACTCCCTTGTAAGTTATTCACAACTTTTGGAGCTGGACAACCACAATTCAAATCTATAATATCAATACCTTCTCGTTCATTTAAAAGCTCAACTGCTTTTTGGATAATAATTTGATCTGAACCTGCTATTTGTATACTATAAGGAGTTTCAAGTGGATTTTTTTCTAACATTTTAAAAGTTTTGTTACTTTTAAATGCCAAAGCATTAGAACTGATCATCTCACTAACAGTAAGGTCTGCTCCAAACTTTTTAACAACAGACCGAAAGGGAAGGTCTGTAAACCCTGCCAGAGGGGCAAGGGCAAAAAGAGGTTTTGAAAAGTCTAGTATAGGCATTTGTCTCTTTAAGCATCACAAATATGACGAACATTCATCAAGTCTGTGATTTTATATTTTTTATGCTCTTTTTTAAGATCAAAAAGAGCTCTAAATCGTTTAAAGTCCTCTATATCATGCTCATCAAGATACTCACCAGCTTGATCAATCAGCTCATAATCAAAAAGTAAATACAGATATGCTATTTCTGCTTTTGTGTATTTTCCTTCATACTCTCTCCATAACATTAAGTTCTCATCAGGAGAGAGTTGCTTCATAGTAATGATGGCTGTTTTCAAATAATCAGAACACTGTAGTGTTGGTTCTAACGCAACAATAAATTCATCCAGTACAGCTCTATTAAAACCTAAATTATCTTCTCTAGTAACACGACCTAAAAGTATCAAAAAATTCTCTTTATCAAATACTTTTAAATATTTACGTGCTTTTACAAAATTGGCTGTATTGGCAAACTTCGCTAAAGCAGCTTTATAGATTAACTCATCATAAATATCTTTAGATTGCAATACCTCTTCTGAAAAGTTCTCATCTTTTTCGATACGATTCATTAAGTTTTTCAGAACCAGTGGATTACTCTTAGAAAGAGCCTTCGCAAGTTTTTTTGATTTTAAATCAACATATTCACCTCTATCAATTTCAGAGATAAGACTTAACACCCCTCTTAACTTTTCAGAAAGGTCATCCACAGCACCATCAACTTTAACATGAGCTACAGATAAAAGTGAAGCTGTTTTTTTAACTTGAGGTAGATTAAACTTATGGGTCTTAGGTTCATTTAGGAGAGACCAATAGAGTGCATCATCTAAAGTATTGGTATCTTTTTCCCACTTTTTAAATTTAAAAAAGTTCTTTGCACTATAAAACATCATATGCACAATAGAAGCCAACATAAGTAGAAACATTGGTATCACTATCCATACAGCAATAGGAAGATCAATAGGAAAACCAAAATAGTCGTAGTTGTAACTTTCTGGATTAATTGAATAAACTATTGACCCTACAATCACCATTAATATTATAGAAGCTATAATATATAAACCTAAACGCATAAACACTCCTTTATTTCTGTTCTTTCTCCACAACTTCTCTACAAGTAATACAGTATCGTGCAAAGTTTTTAACTTTTAATCGTTCAATATTTATCTCTTCTTCACACATTTCACATACACCATAAAGATTGTTATAAATTTTACCCAAAGCTAGTTCAATTTCTGCTAATTCTTTTGACTGTTGACCTAAAATAGCGTTGTCTACAGCAGTTTCAAGAGACATTGCTGCATGATCACCCTCATCTTTAAGCTCATTTCTTCTCATCTCATTCATCTCAATTGCTGTTGTGGTTAAATTGCTCTCTATTTTTAACTTTCTCTCTTCTAATGCTGTTTTAAAAAATTTTAATTCTGTTGCATTTAACATATATTCTCTCCTAATTATTTATGATATGGATGATTATTTAAAATGGTTAAACCCCTAAAAATCTGTTCCATTAGTACTACTTTTGCCAACTTATGTGACATCGTAATTTTACCCAAAGAAATACCATTATTACATTGGGTCAAAAAAGTGCTCTCAAGCCCGAAAGCTCCACCTATAAAGAAGTTTACAACCCCTCTATCCTTAAGTAAATTTGAAAATTTTAAACTATCTAGCTCTTTACTCGATGGATTAAGTGCAATGTTATAGCCAGTACTCAAATATTTTTCCAAGGCAAGGGTATAGGATTTTTGTGAAGCTTCTGTGGAGATATCATGAGCTTTTGTAATCTCTTTTGTAAAAATTTCAAAAACTTCAACTTTTGCAAAGGGTTTCGCTATTTTAGTATAGTGTTCAATCAGAGGTGCATAGAGTTGGTCTTTTGACTTTTTATCAATAATATATATATTAATCTTCATACAAATCACTTCCAATTACTCTATAGGTTATTTGAGATTCAAATCTGTCATTTAACTTCAAACCACCAATTAACCCTACAGGATGTTTAGAGAGCTTTGCTAATTCTAAGGCCTCATCACCTAAAACTTTTGCTTCAGCCTTTGTTTTTGTACCTCTATAGGCACCTAGACCAATATAATCTAAATCCAATTTATTGGCTTCTAAAATCTCTTCACGATTATGCGTAGAGAGTCCCAAGAGTTTACGGGATATTTTTTTTCGTATACTTGCTACAGCTTTTTCTAAATCATCATTATATAATCGAATATCCTCTTGTCCTATATGCAAACCATCGGCATAAGCTATAAGCTCTATCGAATCATTTATAATTAACTTTCCATCATAAAACTTTCGTATTAAAAGTAAATCATCTCTTTTTTCACTCAAAGAGCCTCGTTTATTACGATACTGAACGATGGGAATATTCAAAGATTGAATTTTTTGAGAAAGTTTTGTTAAAGAGAGGTCTCTCTTTGAGAGCACCTCTTTGTCAAAGAGCGCATAAATCATCTTAAGCGTTTTTAATCTTTGGCTTCTCTTCTAAAAAGAGTTTTAAAAGACCACTAACGGTCTCTTTCATGTCGTTTCGATCAACAATCATATCAATAAGCCCATGTTCAAGTAAAAACTCCGAACGTTGGAATCCTTCTGGTAAATCAACACCTACCGTCTGCTTAATAACCCTCTGTCCAGCAAAACCTATTAAGGCTCCTGGCTCAGCCATAATAATGTCACCCAACATCGCAAACGATGCAGATACACCACCCATTGTAGGGTCAGTAAGTATAGAGATAAATGGTAAACCTTCAAGATGTAAACGATTTAACGCTGCTGAGGTCTTACTCATTTGAAGTAGAGAGAAGGTACTCTCTTGCATTCTCGCCCCACCAGAAGCAGAGATAATAATAAATCCACACCTCTTCTCAATAGCACGATTGATAGAACGAACAATCTTCTCACCCTCTACAGAACCTAAACTACCACCCATAAATGAGAAGTCAAAAATAACCAACTCTGTATCCATACCGTTAATGGTACAAGCACCACTAACAACTGATGATGTTTTTCCTGTTTTATTTTTAGCTTCCTCAAGACGTTTTTTATATGATTTTTTATCAATAAACTTTAAGGGATCAATAGGTGCTAAAGAGGCATCAAACTCTACAAAACTGCCTTCATCACAAAGAACTTCTTCTCGCTTTTTTGCATTAATTCTAAAATGATGGTTACATTTAGGACAGACATTATGTTTCGAATCAACTTCTTTATAATACATAAGAGCCAAACATTTTGGACATTTAATCCAGTTGCTCTTTTCATCTTTTGAAGTATCGCTGCTCATCATACCAGAAAAAAGATTCGCAAAGTTCATTTTATACGCTCCGATTTTTTAATTGCAGAATCATACCATAATAGGTATCAATAGTGACTAAGTTAATAGAAATATTATAGAGTTTCCACCCAAGAAGATGGAAAGAAAAATCAAAACTGTTCGTTTATACTAAAAGTTTAGCAACCATCGCTTTAGCAGCTTCACGACCATCAAGAGCAGCTGTTACAACAAGGTCAGCACCTCTATGACAGTCACCACCAGCATAAACACCTGCTTTTGATGTTTCATAGTTTTCATTAACAACTATACCATTCCACTTATCAAGTTCGATACCATTGTCAGCCAAGAATGGATATTTAATAGGATCAAAACCTAGAGCAAAAATAACAACATCAGCTTTTACTCTAAACTCTGTACCTTCGACTTCTTGAACCCTTTGTCTACCATCAACATCTGCTTCACCAAGTTCAGTTTTGATCATATCAATACCAATGATTTTCCCATTCGCATCAAGAGCTATTGCTTTTGGAGAAGCATAAAATTCAAAATCTACACCCTCTTCTTTGGCATTAATGTACTCTTTTTTAGAGCCAGGCATATTGTTTGCGTCTCTTCGGTAAAGACACTCTACTGAACGTGCTTTCTCTCTTAAAGAAGTTCTTACACAGTCCATAGCCGTATCACCACCACCAACAACAACAACTCTTTTATCTTTTACATTAATCGACGCATCATAACTTTCACCAAAAAGCTTCTTTTGAATATTGGTTAAGAAATCCATAGCAAGATAAGCATCTTTAGCATCTGCTCCATCTATGGTTGCAGCTCTACCTTGTGTGGCACCCACACCTATGAACAGAGCATCAAAGTTCTCTTGTAGTTCATCAAAACTTACATCTTTACCTACTTCAGTTCCTTGGTGAAATACTGCACCAGCTTCTTTAAGTAAATTTGCTCTTCGCTCTATCACTGATTTATCCAGTTTGAAACCAGGAATACCATAAGTTAGAAGTCCACCAGCTTTTGCTTGTTTATCAAATATCTCTACATTGATACCTTCACGAAGTAAAAAAGTAGCAGCAGAGAGACCAGCAGGTCCAGCACCAATAATCGCTACTTTTTTATCTATCATTTTATCTGCAAACTTTGGCTTTAACCCTTGCTTGAAACCCTCTTCTGTAATAAAAGTCTCAATAGAACCAATGGTAATGGCACCATGACCATCATTTAGTGTACAATCACCTTCACACAGTCTGTCGTGAGGACATATTTTTCCCAACACTTCAGGGAAAGGAGAAGGGTCATTTGAGAGTGCAAAAGCCAGTTCCAAATCTTTTCCTGCAGTAGACTTAAGCCACTGAGGAATAAGGTTATGAAGAGGACATTTGTTGTGACAGTATGGATCTCCACACTGAATACAACGCTCTGATTGCTCAGCAGCTTTATTTACAGGAAAGACTTCATAAATCTCTTTAAAATCTTTAACTCTCTCACCACCTGAACGTTTTTTAGCGTCGATTCTCTCTAAATCAAAAAACTTTAACATCTTATTCGCCCTCCTCTATTTTTAACGGTCTGCTCATCATATCTTTTGGTCTGACTATCCAGAAGTTTCTGATCTCTACTCTAAAGTTATCTAAAATATCTTTAGCTTTAGCACTGCTTGTGTCTCTATAATAATCTTTAAGTAACTTTTTCAAGTAATATCGTTCGGTATCGGTATTATCTGTATCTATTCTCCTAGCCTCTACCAACTCAGGGTTAATCTTTTCTATAAATTCATGTTCTGTATCGTACACAAATGCAACACCACCGGTCATACCAGCACCAAAGTTCATACCTGTTTTACCAAGAATGGTTACTACTCCACCGGTCATATATTCACAAGGGTGATCTCCTGTACCCTCTACAATAGCAATGGCACCAGAGTTACGCACAGCAAATCGCTCACCCACTTGACCTGTTACATAAAGTTTACCACCAGTGGCACCATAAAGACAGGTATTACCTGCTAAAGAATATGCTTCTCCATCAAGTTCGTTGGTTATAACAATACGTCCACCACTCATACCTTTACCCACATAATCATTACCTGCACCATTAACAAAAATGCTAACACCATTACTTAAAAATGCTCCCAATGATTGACCAGCAGTTCCAGTTAAGTTCAACCGGATAGAACACTCTGGAAGACCTTTGTCACCATAATATTGTGCAATTTCACCCGAAATTCTAGTACCAAAACTTCTGTTTAAATTCGTAATCTCTTTATTTAATACAATCGTATCATTAGGATTTTTAATCGTAGGCATCACCTCTTTAAGAATCTCTTGTTCAAACTCATTTTTATCATACGGTTCATTAAACTCAACCTGATTGGTATTTTCACCATCAAGATTTACCAGAAGACTCTCAAAGTCAAACTTCTTGGCAAACTCATCATCTATTACTTTAAGAAGATGCGTTTGACCAATAATCTCTTCCATTGAATTGTATCCAAGCTGGGCAAGAATTTCACGTACATCATCTGCTAAAAGAGTAAAGTAGTTAATCAATCTTTCTACTGTACCTTCATAGTAATCTCTTAACTTCTCTTCTTGTGTTGCAATACCTACTGAACATCTGTTTAAGTGACAAATTCTTAAGATTTTACAACCAAGAATGGTTAATGCACCTGTACCAAATGCATAAGACTCAGCACCTAAAATGGCTGCTTTAACAACATCTAAACCTGTCTTCAAACCACCATCGGTTTCAACTTTAACTTGACCTCTTAGTCCATTAGCTTTTAGTGCATTGTGTGCTTCTATCAGTCCAAGCTCCCATGGGTTACCTGCAAATTTAATTGAACCCAATTGTGCTGCACCTGTACCTCCATCAGCTCCTGAGATAATAATCTTATCTGCATAAGCTTTTGCAACACCTGCTGCAATGGTACCAACACCAATGGTTGAAACCAATTTAACAGCCACTTGTGCTGTTGGATTTATCTGTTTCATATCATAGATAAGTTGTGCCAAATCTTCAATAGAATAGATATCATGATGTGGTGGAGGTGAAATCAATGTTACACCTGGTGTTGTATGTCTAAGTCGTCCAATTAGTTTGGTAACTTTATGGCCTGGAAGCTGACCACCTTCACCTGGTTTAGCTCCTTGTGCTACTTTAATCTGTAACTCTTTGGCTGAACGTAAGTAAGCAGGTGTTACCCCAAATCGTCCAGATGCAATCTGTTTAATGTTAGAGTTTTTAATCGTTCCAAAACGAGCAGCATCTTCTCCACCCTCACCAGAGTTACTCATACCACCAATAGTATTCATAGCCTCAGCCATACACTCATGTGCTTCAGGAGAGATAGATCCAAGAGACATCGCAGCTGTTGCAAAACGCTTAAATATTTCGTCTTTAGATTCTACTTCGTCTAAAGAGATAGGCTCTTTTTTAGAGTTAAACTCAAAATAATCACGAATATATTTTTTATCTCTTTTGTTAATAATATTCTTTAACGCTTCAAAATCTTTTTTCTTACCAGATTTAGAGGCTTGATGAATCGCATGTACGGTTGAGGGAGCATAGTCATGATACTCTTCTCCATCCAAGTACTTATAATAGCCCCCAATATTTAATGGATAAAGAGAGTTTCCTTTGTTATAAGCATTGGTGTGATAGGTTGTTAAACGCTCTTCAATGTCGGCATAAGTAAGACCTCGAATAAGTCCTCTTGCACCATGAAAACACTCATCAACAATATCAGCACTAAGACCTAAGACATCAAAAAGTGCAGAATTTCTATAACTCGCCATGGTTGCGATTCCCATCTTTGACATTATCTTCATAAGACCACTATTGATTGCTGATCTTATCTTCTTTATACTCAAAGTCAAGTCTGCATCAGGGTCTTCTTTCCTAACCAAAGCAGCCACTGTTGAAAAAAGAAGGTATGGATAGATAGCAGTTGCACCAAAACCTAACATCAACGCTGCCATGTGGGCATCGTAAACCTCACCAGTAACAACCACTATACTGACCAAGTGATGTAATCTTTTCTCTAAAAGAACCTTATTCAGTCGTCCAACAAGCATCGCCATTGGAATAGATTTATTTTCAGCATTAACAGCTCTGTCATCAAGGAAAATTGTACGGACACCATCATTTTTAACTTCTGAAGCTATCGTTTGAACCAAGGCTTCAAGTGCTGCTTTTAAGTCTGTAGTAAATGTTGTATCGTAACTTTTAGCCTTATAAGATGCTTCAAATCTTGGGCTACTCTCATCACCATACTCTAATAAAACGTCAAGTTTCTCTTTAGACAATATAGGTGAACCAGATTTTAAACGTTGCGTATGGTAGGGACCATCATCAAGTATGTTTATAATCTCTCCAAAACCTGTATTTAAACTCATGACCACTTTTTCGCGAATAGGATCAATAGGAGGGTTGGTTACCTGTGCAAATTTTTGTTTAAAGAAGTCAGAAAAGTTTCTCTGTTTCGTTGAGAATGCTGCCAATGGGGTGTCGTCACCCATTGAACCTGTCGCCTCTTTTCCATCTTTTAACATGGGCTCTATAATTTGGTCAATCACCTCGTGAGTAATGTTAAAGTAACGTTGTTTTACTTCAAAATCCTCTTTCTTTATCTCATCAACAGTAGAGATAGGAGAATCAACCTGCTCTTGAAGGTAAACCATATTTTCACTCAACCAGTCGTTATATGGCTCTTTACTTTTTAAATAATTATTAATGTCTTTATTTTTAAGAACTTTTCCAGACTTTAAGTCTAGTCCCATCATCTCACCAGACTGCAGGCGACCTCTCTCAAGCATATTGGACGTTGGAATATCTAGAACTCCATACTCTGATGTAATTAAAAGTTTTCTATCCTTGGTAATGATATATTTTGAAGGGCGAAGTCCATTTCTATCGATAACACACCCAATGAATCTACCATCTGTCATAGAGACTGCTGCTGGACCATCCCATGGCTCAAAACAGGTAGATTGGTACTCATAAAATGCTCTAAGCTCTGGATCCATATGTGGAGCATTTTGCCAAGGTGCAGGAAGTAAAGAACGGGCTGTTTTAAAGAAGTCTACTCCATTTACTTGTAAAAACTCAAAGAAGTTATCCAGCGAAGCAGAGTCACTCATCCCTTCTTGAATAATTATTCTTAAAATTCTATCCAGCTCCTGTTTATTAAAGACTTTAGAAGTAATCGATCCTGCTTTTGCCATAACGTTAAATCGATTGGCTTCTACCGAGTTAATTTCACCATTGTGGGCAATATTTCTAAACGGCTGTGCCAATTTCCATTGAGGAAGTGTATTGGTAGAGAAACGTTGGTGAAAAAGACAGAATGAAATTTTAAAATCTTTCTCTTGTAAATCTTTATAAAACTCTTTAATATGTGTTGGCATAACCAACCCTTTATAAGAGATGGTAGATGTTGAAAACGACGGAATATAAAAGTCTGGTTTGTCTTTTAATTTAAACTCTGTCTCTTTACGTGTTAAATAGATTAACGCTTCAAATCTTCCAAAAGACATAATGGAGTCTGGTGCCACAAAAACTTGTTTTATAGTTGGTAGTGCATTTAATGCATACTCCCCCAAAGCATCTGTATCAACGGGTACATCACGCGTCATAATAATGGCTAAATCATTTCTTTTACAGTACTTTTCAAACACATCAAGGTCTGATGAATCTTTTGAAAAAATCATTGCAACGGCATACTGCTTTGGTAAAACAATTCCCTGTTTTTTCGCTTCTTTTACCATAAAAGACTTTGGCATCGAGAGAAGGAGTCCTGAACCATCCCCACTCTTACCATCTGCTGCAACAGCTCCACGGTGCATCATTCTTGAAAGTGATGTAATAGCATCTTCTAAGTTTTGATGAGAAGGTTTATTGTCTATCGAAGCCAATAATCCAAATCCACAGTTATCTTTAAACGACGTAAAGAGATCTTGCATAAGCCAACCTTTAATTAATATCTGTTAGGGTTTCTACTAAATATTCTCCCCAAATAGGGTCGATAATATCCAAAAGATGGTTAAATTTAGGTAGAGCATATGCGTGGTTTTATAATTAATATACGAAAAGCTAAAAATGAAGATGTTGTTGTTACCGTTCTTAGCAATAATTCTGTTCAAAGCTATTGGAGATTCTTCGGAGCCAGGCATTCTATCTTACAAATAGGTAACTTGGTGGACTTTGAAGTAAAAGAGTCACAGAACAATTTTATGCCTCAAATGCGTTCACTTTCACAGCTCTCTTTCCCATGGATATTTTCTGCCAATCATCTTCTAATTTGGCAAAACTTTATCAAACTCTTTGAACCTCATTTTAAAGAGACGACTGAAATAGAGAGTTTTTATTTTGATTTACTTCTAAAAATTGCCAAACGATGGGAGAAACAGAACCCAAAACGTTTGGCCATAGAGGCATATATGGAACTGCTTGAGTATGAAGGAAGACTCTATGACCATGGTTTTTGTCACATTTGTGAAGAGGTTCTAGAAGAGGAGGTTGGACTCATGCGTGCTTTTTTACCTGCACATCCACACTGTATCTATGCCATGCCCTTAAAGAAAAACTCTATTTTTAAACTCTTCAACACAAAAAGCACGATCCATATAGATAATAATGAAATTACAACACTATATAACATACTTTTAAAGGGTTTTTAACGTTATCTGTTATAACCTTCATTATTATAAATCAATTAATAATGGATAATCATGAACTTTAGAACTTTTTTCACTTTACTATTTATTATCGCCATTTCACTCTGTCTAGGCTCAACATTTTTTCCAGATAGTGTAAAAAATATTTTAAATACCGTCAATGTAACTGAAAATATTAAATTTATAGGTCTCACGTCACTTATTACTGCTCTCTTTGCCTATATTGGCATGCTTATCTCTTTCTACTTTGCAAGAAAAAGAGAAAATTCAAGACGTCAAAGGCTCAAAAGTGATCGTATTAACATAGATAAAATACATGCTGAACTTGAATCTTTACGCTAGTTTTTTATTTCCTAGTTCACTCCTGCATGTATATGCTAAAATTGTAATTTTTCATCTCATTTTAATTAAGAAAAAGCACAACCATCATAAGCCACACCTTCACGTACACCATCATCTATAACGGTAGACTCTTTAAACCCACCTATATTATAAAGCTCCTCATAAATAAGTACACCTGAAGCTATGAGGTCTTCTCTTCCTACGCCTACTGTAACTTCTCTCTCTTTTATGCTCATACTTAATAAGCGAGAGAGTAGCTCTATTAAATCTCTATGCGTTAAAACAGTTCCATGAATTTTTTCTGCATCATAAGTCTCATAATCCATTCCATGTTTCATCGCTGCAAGTGTAGTAGGTGTTCCTGCTGTGGCTACAAACATTTCTACTTTTCCATGCTCTGCATAAACTTCAGCACAAAAAAGTTTCATGGGGTTCATTAATGCTGGTATGGCATCAGAAATTTCTG
>Ga0256840_1002282_pt1 | contig 17077 bp, 13 predicted proteins | sample 355202metaG_FD_185969 | JGI IMG/M metagenome (GOLD analysis project Ga0256840, IMG submission 185969) | Hydrothermal vent microbial communities from Mid Atlantic Ridge, Atlantic Ocean - 355-202 | ecosystem: Environmental > Aquatic > Marine > Hydrothermal vents | place: Atlantic Ocean: Mid... | reverse complement strand
CTTAAAAACGGTTACTTTCACACAGGAGATAAAGGAAAAATTGATGAAGATGGCTTTTTAATGATTACAGGAAGAAAAAAAGAAATCTTTAAAACCTCAGGTGGAAAATATGTATCTCCTGTTTTACTGGAAAACGAATTTAAACAATCGCCTTTTATTGAACAAGTTGCCGTTTTTGGAGAAGGTGAAAAAATGCCAACTGCAATCATACAGCCTAATTTTGAGTTTATACGAAAATGGTGTGAAAGAAAAGGTTATGAGAGTAGTGAAGACAATTCAGAATTAATTTGCTACGAAAAAGTAATTCAACGTATCCAAAAAGAAATCGATGCTAAAAATGAAAAATTTGGCAAATGGGAACGCGTTAAACGATTTGAATTAACACCGGAAGTTTGGAGTGTAGACAATAAATTACTAACACCTACATTTAAAACCAAACGTAATGAAATCTTAAAAAAATACAAACATTTATACGAAAAAATGTATCGTTAAACAATCTGTAATTAAAACTTTTTAATATTTTTACACGATGTTTAAAAATACTTTATAATATTATAAAATTAACTTAATGAAAACAAAACCACAACCTATTGATGAGGAAATCCATGTTCTTAGTGGCAAAGTACCGATGATTAAAACCGATACAGATGCTATAATGGAATATGCTAATGATTATTTTCTGGATTTGAGTGAATATAACGCAGGAGATTTAATGGGCGAAAGTTTTTTATTATTAAGTCATCCTGATATGCCAAAAACAATTATAGATATGGCTTGGAATCAGGTACTTGATAAAAAAACGGTATCTACAATAATGAAATTTATTTCTAAAACAGGTAAGTTTTTTTGGTTACAAATTCGATTGGATTTTAAAGTTGATGAGCAAACACGTGAAGTAAAAAATATTTATTTTTATGGCGATAAAGCTCCTATAACAAGCACTTTAGAACTTAGTAAATTGTATGATAAACTTTCTAAAATTGAAAAAGAATCGTCTTTAGAATATTCTGAAAAATATTTTAATAATTATTTGGAAAATTTAGACTTAGATTACAATACATTTTTTGAAAAACATGTAAAATTTTAACATTTTAAATAATGAACGAACCCAAAAGGTTATTCGATATTCCACAAATACAAAAGGATAGTTATAATTTATCCCTTGCTTTAGTTTCTAAATATAATGGCAATTGGCAAGCCATTTCATCTGAACAAATAGTAAAAGATGCTAATGCACTAAGTAAGGCTTTACTAGAATTTGGTATTAAACCAAATGATAAAGTTGCCATTATAACCGATCGTTCAAGAAACGAATGGAATGTAACAGATTATGCAATTTTACAAGTTGGAGCAATTACGATTCCTATTTACGATTCTACAAGTGCTTATGATATTCAATATATTTTTAATCATGCTGAGGTTAAAATGTGTTTTGTTTCTAATAGCAATTTATATCAAAAAATAAAAACCATACAATCTAAAATTCCTTCGTTAAAACAAATTATTTCGTTTGATGAAAATAATGAAGTAGATTGCTATAAAGATGCTGTTTTATTAGGAAAAGCTTTAAATAATGATAAAGAATTAGAACTTATTAAAAATGCCATTGAAGGAAGTGATTTGGCTACGATTATATACACTTCCGGTACGACCGACAAACCAAAAGGCGTTATGCTTTCGCACCAAAATATAATTTCAAATTTGAAGGCACTTAAATCTGTTATTCCAATTTTACCCAAAAACCCTAAAAGTCTTAGCTTTTTACCGGTTAGTCATATCTTTGAACGTATGATGCTTTACTTGTATCAGCTTCATGGAATTTCAATCTATTTTGCAGAAAGCACTACTACTCTTGGTAATGACATTAAAACTGTTAAACCTCACGTAATGACTGCTGTACCAAGAGTTATCGAAAAAATACATGAGAGCATTTTAGCAAAAGGAAAAGAACTTGGTACGATAAAAAGAAAACTTTTTAATTGGGCTTTAGAAATTGGATATCAATACGAATCTGATGGTGTAAACGGCAAAAAATATGAAAAAAATTTATCACGTGCTCGTAAATTAGTATTCTCTAAATGGAAGGATGCCTTAGGTGGTAATATTCAAGCAATTTTCTGCGGAAGCTCGAAATTATCACCAGACCTAGCACGAATTTTTAATGCAGCAGGTTTTAATTTAATGGATGGTTACGGTTTAACCGAAACTTCTCCGGTAATTTCGGTTAATGCTCCTTATCCGCTTAGAAATAAAATTGGTACAATTGGCAAACCTATCGACAATGTAGAAGTTAAAATTGGTGAAGATAATCAGATTTTGGTAAAAGGGCCAAATGTAATGATGGGTTATTATAGAGATCCTGAAAAATCGAAAAAAACTTTTATTAATGGCTATTTTCAAACCGGTGATTTGGGTAAATTAGATGAAGACGGTTTTCTATACATTACAGGAAGAAAAAAAGAAAGTTTTAAAACTTCAGGAGGAAAATATATAAATCCGGAAAAAATTGAAATTGAACTAAAAAAATCAAAATACATAGAACACGCCGTTGTTATTGGTGAAAATGAAAAATTTCCGGCTCTTATCTTACAACCAAATTTTGCACTTTTAAAAGAGGAAATACCTGAATTATCATCTTTGGATATCTATGATTTTGTAATCGATAAACGTGTTAAAACAATTCTCCAAAAAGAAATTGACTTGGTAAATGAAAATTTAGGACAATGGGAAAAAATCAAAAAATTTGAAGCAACTCCGGAAGAATGGACGATTGAATCCGGACATCTAACTCCTACTTTAAAAGTAAAAAGAGATATTATAAAATCGAAATATTACACGCTTTACAATAAAATCTACAGACCTCAGGTATAAATACTATTCTTCGTTTTGTAATTTTTCTAAAAATAATTTAAGATTTTTCTTGGTTTCTTCATCCAATTGCGGATATTGCATATCTTTATGCCTTTGCAAGGTTTCTGCTATTATTTTTGCAACCAAAACTCTTGCTGTTGGTTTATCGTCTGCCGGAATATTATACCATGGAGCATAATCTGTTGAGGTGCGATTAAGCATGTCTTCATAACAATTCATATAATCATCCCATAATTTTCGTTCTTTTAAATCACCTGCTGAAAATTTCCATTGTTTTTCCGGTAATTCTAATCTACGTATTAATCGGCGTTTTTGCTCTTCTTTTGAGATGTTTAAAAAGAATTTTAAAACGATTGTTCCGTTATCGGTGATATGCTTTTCAAATTCGTTAATAGATTCCATACGTTTATGATAAAAATCATCGGTTAAATCAGACACAGAAGTAACAGATGGAATATTTTCATACAAAACATATTCTTTGTGGACCCTGGTTACCAAAACATTTTCGTAATGTGTACGATTAAATACATTAATTTTACCACGTTCTGGTAAAGCAATATAATGACGCCATAAATAATCATGTTTAAGTTCTTTTTCAGTTGGCACTTTAAAACTGTACACCACTACTCCACGAGCATTCACATCTTTAAAGACTTCACGAATCAAACTATCTTTACCGCTGGTATCCATTCCTTGTAAACACACTAACATAGCATACTTTCCGTGAGCATACATTTTATCTTGCTCTTTACTGATTAGTTTTCGTAATTTTTTGAGTTGCTTTTTGGCATTTTCAATTTTATGAAAAGTAGATAACTTTTTTATTTTTATTTTGGAATTGATTTTATAATTGTTCATTTTTTAAAAAATTTAAATTGTTTTGTTCTACTTGTCTAGCTTGTTCAATAATTATTTTTGGATAACCATAAATTTCTAAAATTTTTATGGCATTTTTAGTTCTTAACTTTCCTCTTTTAAGTTTATGATCAAAAATTAGTTTATTTGTTATTATTTTTTCAGTAAAATGATACAATTCATAAGCCTCTTTTTCAAGTAATATCGCCAATTCTATATCATGAGTTGAAACAAAAATAAAGTTATTATAATTATTTAAAAATGATAAAATTGCTTTTCCTCCTGCAATTCTCTCTAAAGTATTTGTTCCTTTAAAAATTTCGTCTAAAATAAATAAATTAGGTGTTTTTTGATTTGAAACTTCTATAAATTTCTTAATTAAAAGTACTTCTTTAAGGTAATAACTTGTATCATTTAATAAATCATCAGAAATATCAATTGAAGTGTGAATTTTAAAAAATGGTGCGTTATAACTTGTTGCATATGCAAATCCAAGTGTTTGAGCTACCAATCCATTAACAGCAACTGCCCGAATAAAGGTTGTTTTACCTGACATATTTGAACCTGTCAGTAACATACTTTTATCTTTTAAACTAATGTCATTTGGTATGCAATTTTTAACTAATGGATGAATCATTTTACCGATTACAATTTTATTATCTTCGTTAAATTTAGGTTCACTTGTTTTTAAATCATCAGATTTTACAGATGCAACAGAAATAGCACAATCTACCTCTCCGATAAAACAAAATAGATCATTAATAGCTTTTCGTTCTTTCGTTATAGAATCAATAAAACTATAAAAAATAATTGCTTCAAAATTAAACTGAATTTTAATTATTTCAATAATATACCAAAAAAGAATTGCAAATTCATTAGTTAATTGTTTTTCTAAAGAAATAAAATGTGTTTTAAAATTTAGTTTTTTTAATTTCTTTAAAAAGGAAAGGTCTAAAAAAAAATCTTTTATTTTTTCTTCTAATGCTAATTTATCTCCAATATTTACAGCAATTTTTAATTGATTTATTGCTTCTAAATAATAACTAACCTGTATTTTGTTTTTAAAATGCAAAACAATATTAATAGCAAAAATGGGCAATAGAAAGAAAAAGAAAAACGAATTAAAAAAACCTAGCACAATCACTACAAAAGAAAGAATTGTTAATGGAATTAGATATTTTCTAAAGGGTGGTTGGCTTTCAATTTCATCATGGATAATAGTTTCCAAACTGTATGAATTAAAAGAATTTAAATCTAATAAGCACAACTGAGAATTCAGTCTTAATTGCTCATCATTGAGAAATAAATTTGAAAGTTTATTTATATCACTAGCACTTTCTTTATTTGAAATTACCCTTAGTTTATAATATAGAAATTGTTGTCCTATCTTAGAGGATGTACGATCTAAAAATTTAAAAAGAGATTCAAAATTCAAATCTCTTACCGTTTGATCAGATAACACCTGAAAAGTATTTCTTTTTAAATCTGTTTTTTGATAAAATTGTGAAATTTTATCAAAATTATAGTGATTCTTAGTTTTTTGTTTCCCAAAATTACTTGTAAGAGTATCTATATTATTTTTTTTCTGTTTTTTTTTATAATGACTCTTAAACAGATAAAGAATAGTTAATAAAAGTCCGATTAATACCATCCAATTTATTAACATATTCTTTATTTTTTCTTTTATTCTTTTTCTTATTTACTAGCAAACATTTTTACGTCATCTTCTGAAACTTCATTTCCGCCAAGGATAATAAGGCGTTCTACTACATTACGTAATTCGCGTATATTACCTGTCCAATTATAATCTTGCAATAGCTTTACTGCTTTATCTGTAAATTTTTTAACTGCTGTACCTTGTTCGTTGGCTATTTTTTTAGCAAAATGTTTAATTAATAACGGAATATCATCACGTCTTTCATTTAGAGATGGAACTTTAATTAAAATAACTGCCAAACGATGGTATAAATCTTCGCGAAATTTCCCTTCGGCAATCTCCTTTTTTAGATCTTTATTTGTTGCTGCGATAACGCGTACATCGACTTTAATGTCTTTATCGCTACCAACTCTACTAATACGACTTTCTTGTAATGCACGCAATACTTTAGCTTGTGCAGAAAGGCTCATATCACCAATTTCATCTAAAAAAATGGTACCTCCGTTTGCTGCTTCAAACTTTCCGGCACGATCTTTATTTGCTCCGGTAAAACTGCCTTTTACATGACCAAATAATTCGCTTTCTATCAGTTCACTTGGAATTGCGGCACAGTTAACTTCTACCATTGGCATTTTAAAACGCGGACTTTTCTCGTGCAGCCAATGAGCTACAAGCTCTTTACCTGTACCGTTTGCTCCTGTTATTAATACACGAGCATCAGTTTTTGCAACTTTATCAATTATTTCTTTGATATGAGCAATTTCTTTGCTCTCACCAATCATTTCGTATTTTTTATTGACTTTCTTTTTTAAGATTTTGTTTTCAACAACCAAATTCTTTTTATCAAGTGCATTTCGAATCGCATTGAGTAAACGGTTTAAATCCGGCGGTTTTGAAATATAGTCAAAAGCTCCCATACGCATCGTTTGCACAGCTGTATCTAAATCTCCGTGACCGGAAATCATGATAAACGGAATCTCGGGTTTTATTTTTTGCGTACGCTCTAATACTTCTACGCCGTCCATTTTAGGCATTTTGATATCGCAAAGTACCAAATCGTAATCAGATTTTTCTATTTTTTCAAAACCTTCTAATCCGTTAACAGCTTCATCAACTTCGTAATCCTTGCTTTCTTCCGAAATAATTTTTTTAAGCACTCTTAAAATAGCAGATTCGTCTTCAATAATTAATATTTTTGGCATTTTTTAAAAATTTAATTTATTCCAATTTTAAACCTTTCCATAAGGTAAAAAACTAATTTCTTGATAATTTAATTCAACACTCATTATTCAACATTCAACATTTACAATTCACAACTCATCAAAGATACTAATATTTTAACCATTTAAAAATTTCTTTATATGTTGGTTTTTTTCCGTACATTAAAATTCCTACACGATAAATTTTTGAAGCAAACCAAACGACTAAAATAAATGTTACAATAAGTAATACGATTGATAAAATAATCTGCCACATTGGTGGATGAAACGGCACACGCATTAACATTACAATTGGTGAGGTAAACGGAATTAGTGAAAATATCGTAGCTACGGGTCCGTGCGGGTCGCTAATTACCGAAAATGCACCAACGTAAACCGCAAGCATCAAAGGCATAATTACAGGCATCATAAATTGCTGCGTATCTGTTTCGCTATCAACTGCTGCACCGATTGCTGCATAAAGGGAACTGTACAACAAATAACCTCCTAAAAAGTAGATAATAAATAAAATACCCATTTTTAAAATCGGTAATTCACTAATTATTTCCGTAATATTGCTTGCACTCGAAAATTCTTTTGCCATTTCCATTTGTTCTCCATTAATACCTGGTTTAGGAATTGCATTTGGTTCTATTCCCATAAAATGGATGGCAACCGAATAAAGAACAAACATCATAATTCCCCAAATTAAAAATTGTGTTAGTCCTGCCAAAGCATTACCAATAATTTTACCCATCATTAACTGAAACGGTTTCACCGAAGAAATAATTACTTCGATAATACGGTTTGTTTTTTCTTCAATAACACTACGCATAACGGAATTTCCGTAAATAATAATAAACATCATTAAAATATAACCGCCAAGTGAACCAAAAGCTATTTTTATACCGTTTAAAAATTTAGAAGATTGTTCGCCACTATAAGTTGCCAATTTAAAATTGGTCTTAATTCGTGCTTTTTCAATTTTATCTTTATCTAAACCGAGACGCTTTAGTTTTTTATTTCGCAAACTGTTTTCTACCTTTTTTTCTAAAGATTCCACCAACATCATATTTGGCGTTTTTTTAGAGTAAAACCGGATATTTTTTGCCAAGAGCTCTAAAGAATCATTTTTAGGAATAACCAATAAACCGTAATATTTTTCCTTTTCGGAAAGCTTTTTAGCATCTTCAACTTTATCTTTATCTAAAAATACGTATTTAGTTAATTCAGAATCTTTTAAAGCATCTTTTCTAATTAAATTTTCGGCATCTAAAACAGCTATTGTTTTAGTGGAATTGTCATTTGCTTTAGAGAGATATGCAACTAAAAAAATCATTCCAACCATGATAAATGGCGTTAAAAAAGTCATAATGATAAAAGACTTATTTCTAACTTTTGCATTAAATTCTCGTTCTATTATTAATTTTAATTTGTGCATTTTTTTTAATTGTTTTTGTTTACTGCTTGAATAAAAATATCATTTGCAGTAGGAATTAATTCTACAAAATGGTTTAAAATTCCTTTATTGTTTAGGTAATTTATCAATTCTTTAGGATTATCATTTGGTACTTTAACCAATAACTTTAATTCATCTTCCAATGTTTTAAAGTTTGCCTCTTCAATCTCATAATTAAGAGATAATTCCTTTTTTATTCTTTCTTTATCTTCGGTTTTTAAACCAATTTCAAAAGTATTGGATTTAAATTGTTTTTTAATATCGATTAAATTACCTTCTAATATTTTTTTTCCATTATTAATTAAAGCGATATCATCGCATAATTCTTCAACCGATTCCATTCTATGTGTTGAAAAAATAATCGTTGCTCCGTTTTTACGTAATTCTAAGATTTCATCGCGAATTAAATTGGCATTTATTGGATCAAAACCACTAAATACTTCATCAAAAATCAATAATTTAGGATTGTGCATTACAGTAATAATAAACTGAATTTTCTGTGCTTGACCTTTGGATAACTCTTGTAGTTTTTTATTCCACCAACTTGTTATTCCAAATTTTTCAAACCAATATTTAAGTGCTTTTTTGGCATCTTGTTTAGACATTCCTTTAAGCATTGCCAAATAAATTGCTTGCTCGCCTACTTTCATATTTTTATATAAACCACGTTCTTCGGGCAAATAGCCAATTATGTGCACATCGTCGGGTTGTAGATTACGTCCGTTAAACAACACCTTACCTTTATCAGGCATGGTTATTTGATTTATAATTCTAATTAAAGTAGTTTTTCCTGCTCCGTTTGGACCTAATAGTCCGTATATCGAATTTTCAGGTACACTAATGGAAATACCATCTAATGCTGTAAAATCTCCAAATTTTTTTACAACATTTTGTGTTTCTAGTAAGTTTTTCATATTCTGTTAGTATAGTAGATTAACTATAAGATGATTTGTTTTTAACTTTGTTACAAAGATTTATTTTTATCTGGTAAAGACCAATTCTGTATCGGTTGATAATTTACTGTCAAAAGCATAATTTGCCATATTAAAACCTTTTAAATCTTCGGCTTTTTCGATACTGTTTTCTACAATATATCGTACCATCATTCCTCTTGCTTTTTTTGCATAGATAGCAATTATTTTTAGTTCTCCATTTTTTAAATCTTTAAAAACAGGTGTAATAATCTTTGTTTTTAATTGTTTTTTATCAATTGCTTTAAAATACTCGTTACTTGCCAAGTTTATAAACGACTCATCTTCATGCAATTCTTCGTTTAATTTATTCTTTACTTTATCTTTCCAAAAATCATATAAATTTTTATACTTGTCAAATTTTAGTTTAGTTCCCATCTCCAAACGATATGGTTGCATTAAATCCAAAGGCCTTAAAACACCATACATACCGCTTAAAATACGTAACTTACTTTGCAAATCGTTTATTTGCTTTTGATTTAGCGAATAGACATCTAATCCATCGTAAACTGCTCCGTTAAAGGCAAAAACAGCTTGTCTGGAATTTTCAGGAATAAAAGGCACAGACCATTCTTGAAAGCGTTTCCAATTTAGTTCTGCCAATTTATCGGATATATGCATCAACTTTGCCAGCTCTTTTGGCGTTTTGGCTTTAAGTACTTCATCTAATAATTTTGCTTCTTCCAAAAAAACCGGAAGTGTATATTTATCTGTTGGAACAGGAGTTGTATAATCTAGTGATTTTGCAGGTGACAATACTATTTTCATCTCTTTGTTTTTTAGTTAAAATCAGATTTAGAAATCGAGTTACTTTCAATATAAATATATTTGAATTTAGGATCTATTTTTCTAATTTTCTTCTTGATATCAGCTACTGTTTTTTCTAATTCATGCAAGGTTACGTTGTCTTTAAAATTCACCTCTAAAGCCAATAATACTTCATCAGGACCTAAATGCATAGATTTAATATTTCCGAAAAATTCCAATTGGTTGTAACTCTTTAAAATGTCTTTAATCATTTGTAAATCTTTGTTAGAAACTGATTCACCAATTAATAAATCTTGTGTTTCTTTGGCTAAAAATCCGGCAACGGAAAAAAGTAAAATACCAATTGCGATAGAACTTAAAGCATCGTATAACGGATTTTGAGTAAAGTGCGTTAATGTTACACCAATAAGAGCTATAAGCAAACCAATCATAGCAGCCGATTCTTCAATAATTATCGCCATAGAAGCTGCGTCTTTACTTTCTTCTAATGCAGAAGTAAAACCGGTTGGATATTTTTTACGGAATTGTTTCATCGCATAGATTAAACTACTTCCTTCAAAAATCATCGCACCAATAATTACTGCATAATTCCACATTATATTTGAAGTATCTAAATGGGTTGGAGGATGATTTAAATGTTTAACACCTTCATAAATTGCTACACCACCACCAAGTGCAAAAATTAAAATTGCCACTACAAAACTCCAAAAATAAATTTCTTTTCCTTGTCCGAATGGGTGAATTTTATTAGCTCCTTTTTTACTTCTTTTAATACCAAGAAGCAATAACAAACCATTTGTTGTATCGATAATAGAGTGAATACCTTCGGATAACATTGCCGAACTTCCGGTAAACGCTGCTGCGATAAATTTTAAAACTGCTATTAATAAATTTGCTACAATTGCACCGATTACCGATAATGTTGAACCTCCTGCTGCCATTAGTTTTTTATAATTTTGTACGTTTTACTTAATTTATTGGTTATTAAAGTTATAAAATATTTTCCGCTATCCAAATTATTAATATTTAATTGATTATCATATCCCGAAAATACTTTTTCCAATATTTTTTTTCCGTTTATATCTATAAGATTAATTTTAAAACTTTCATTAAGGTTTGTATGAATATTTATTATATTTTTTGCCGGATTAGGATAAATTTCAAACAAATTAAAAGTATTAGCAACGATACTTGCTTGTGCATTTACTAGTTTAAAAACTTTTAGATCATCAAAATAAAATCCGTCACCGGTAGTAAAACCATCACTTACCAATTGAAAGCGAAATTTGATATTTTGTCCCAGATAATCGTTTAAATTTATTTGCTCTTTTACCCAAGAATTTTGTGTACCGTCATACATTGGTTCGTTTTCAATACCTTGTTGTGCTAAACCGTTATTCGTGTATTTTCCACATTGTGGTTGCCAAGTAGCTCCGTTATCCGTTGAAATCTCAAACTGTACATAATCCCAAGATTTTTCGATATCCCATTTTGCATAAAAACTTAGGGATGCTTGATTGGCATCGGTTAAATCAATATTATTATTTAGCGTAATAGTACTGTTTTCATTATTATTATAATTGCTGTTTTGCGAATCGGTTAAACTATATGGAGCTGTGTAATATGAACTTTGCGAAATTCCCCAATTTGTTGTAGTAAATTGATTTGTAGTATTCCCGTTTTCGTAAAATATCTCTGTTGGTGTACCATAAATTTTTTCGACTAAAAACTCTTTATCAAAAGTACCATTATTTAAAATTAATTTATAAACAACAGTATCACCTTGTATTATCGATGGATTTAATTGCATAGAAATAGAATTACTTTGCTCCTCCAACATTGTCATATTTGTATGTGAATTTGCATTTCCAACTGCAATAATATTGTTAGAAATCGGTATTACACTTACTGTAAAATTTGCAGGTTCTTGCAACCCTAAACGTTTAATTGTATAATCAATGTTAAAATTTAGTCCACTGATGTACAAATCGTTATTCATTAAATTAACCGAAGCAAAATTTGTGATTAAATGTGCTGCCGTTAAATTATGATATAACATATTTTTACAAATTCCTTCAATTTCACTTTGATTAGGCCAAAAGCTGTTACCGATTTCGGGTGTCATTGCAAAAATTTTATTTTTAGTACTTGTATCGCCATACATCCAATCATCTGAATCTCCGGCAGCAGAATATAAAGACGATGCAATTTCATTAGTATAACCGTTTTCTTGCACCATTAAACCTGAAATAGCTTCAAATGTTGCATTATCAGGTGTTGGAGCGTTAAGAGCATAACCAAAAGGAAATAATAGTAATGATGAATAAGTATGATTATTTATGGCCATTTTAAACTGATGCTGTTCACACAGCCATTTTATTGCTTGATTTTCAATTTCTGAAAAAGGAGCTGTTCCATTATAAGTATCTCCATTTGGTCCTGATACGCCGGATTCTCCCCAATGGTAAGAGTAATTTCGATTATTATCTACACCATAATTTCCGCCACCGTTATTTTTTCGGTTCTTCCTCCAATAGCCTCCACCGTTTGGATTGGTTATTTGATTATAACGGTAACCATCAGGATTTACAATTGGTACAAAAAATAGTTCGGTATTATCTACAATGGACTTAACTTCGTCATTAGTAGCATAATTCTCGAGTAAATACCACATATAAAAAATTAATTGTTGCATTGCCGCAGGTTCACGTGCGTGATGAATACCTGTAAACAACATTTCCGGTTCATTTTCATCGACATTAGGATTATCAGATATTTTTACAAAATAAATACTCCGACCTTCTACTGTTTGAAAATTATTTATTGGCGATTTTACGGTTATTAAATTAGGATACAATGTATGCATATCGTCTAATTCTTGCAACATTTCATCTAAGGTATAAAAACCTCCCATGGAACCTAATTCAAAATTTACGGGCGTTTGATAAGACGAATTTGAACCGCAAGGCGAAGCATTTCTTTTTATCGATGCTTTTCTGCTTGCAATATATTTAGCCATATCTTTTATAAGCATATCAACCGTATAACCTAAGGATTTAGCTTTATTAATTTGTTTTTGAGAAAAAACAGATTCAATAAAAACATTTTTTTTATGCAAACCATGATCAACAGGAATACCATTTTCCGATAATTTTACAAGGTCTAACGAATTGTTATAAAAAATTTTAGCTTTTGAATAAACCGGAATTTCCTTTTGTGCATATATTACAAAGGAAAATAATAAAAATAGTAGTATTAAGAATCGTTTCATAATTATAACAAATAGAGTTCAAAAGTAAAGAAATTTATCGACGGATATTGTTAAAATTACAATAAATGTGCAGTTTTATCATCGTCAATAATCTGATTTGTTTTGGTTTTTACTTTTTGCAACACCAAATCAAGAGGCGTATTTAAGTCTATTTCTCTGTCTTCAATTAAATTTAAAAAGGCTTTATCTTGTGCATTTCCTTTAACAAAAGCATCGTAATAACCAATATCAGGATTAAATGTAACCATGGCATATTTTGATGCATAATCGTTTGGATATTTTGCTTCTAATTTTCGTTCAATTTCTCTTTTTATTTTAAAAAGTGGATTTGCAACATGGTCTCTCATTTCGTAAAAATTCTCAACAGCCAAATCGCCAATAGCATCAGCATCCTTTTTACGCTCTTTTTCGTATTCGGAAAATATTTTTTGCCAATCATCCTCATATTTATTAATGTACTTAAAAAGTACAGTAACATCTTCAAAAGAAGCATTCATTCCTTGTCCGTAAAACGGAACAACCGCATGTGCTGCATCACCAATTAACAACGTTTTTCCTTTGTAACTATAAGGAGAACATTTAATTGTACCCAAAGCACCAACCGGATTTTTTTGAAATTCTTCTACTAAATTAGGCATTAATGTGTAGGCGTCAGGAAATTGCTCTTTAAAAAAACTTTTAATTTTATCAGCCGAATTTAAACTTTTAAAGCTATGTTCCCCATCTTGATGCGATAAAAACAAAGTAACTGTAAAACTTCCGTCTAAATTAGGTAAGGCAATAAGCATATAATTACCTCTTGGCCAAATGTGCAACGCATTTTTCTCGGCTAAAAAAGAATTATTTTCACCTGCCGGAAACGACAATTCTTTATAACCGTGTTTTAACCATTGTTGCGAAAAACTAAATAAAACCTCACGTTGCTTAAACATGCTTTTACGCAAAGCAGAACCGGCACCATCTGCACCAAAAATAACAGTAGCTTTTACTTTTTTCTTTTTTTTAGCTTTATGATCAAAAAAATGTGCCGCATTCTTTTTGAAATCCACTTTTTTACATTCGGTTTCAAAAAATATTTTTAGATTAGGTAATTTTTCTGCTTCATTCATTAAAATAGCATTCAAATCACCTCTTGAAATCGAATTAATATGTTTATCTCCGTTACCTGAATATGGTGAAAAAAACGTATTACTATCTTTATCGTGAATTAATCTGCCTTTCATAGGAATACACAAAGGCATTACTTTATCGATAATTCCGGCTTCTGTTAAAGCTTTTATACCTCTGTCTGAAAACGCCAAATTAATAGACTTTCCAGCACTAATATCGTGTTTACGCAAGTCTTTACGAGCCTCATAAACTTCTACTTGATATCCTTTTTGAGCCAAACGCAAAGCCAATAAAGAACCCGAAAGTCCGGCACCAATAATTATAATTTTTTCTTTTTTCATCTTAAATAGATTCTTTTAAAATTGAAACAAAACGATACACATCTTCAAACGAATTGTACAACGGAACAGGAGCTACACGAATCACATCAGGTTCACGCCAATCACTGATAACACCTGCGTCAGTAATTTTTTTATGTAACGATTTATCAGCATCTTTTACCTGAATGGAAAGCTGAGCTCCACGTTGATTTTTATCTTTTGGTGTTATGATTTTTACCTTATCGGAATTGATTTCATTAATTAAAAATTCTAAATATCCGGTTAATTTATCAGATTTTTCACGTATTTTTTTCATACCTACTTCTTTAAAAATATCAAGAGAAGCACGTATTGCTGCCATGGATAAAATAGGCGGATTACTAAGTTGCCATCCTTCGGCTCCAGGCAAAACATCGTATTCTTTACGCATATTAAAACGTGTTTGTTTATTATGACTCCACCAACCAGCAAAACGATTTAAAGCTTTATCGCGAGCATATTTTTCGTGGACAAACAAAGCACCAAGGCTTCCGGGACCGGAATTTAAGTACTTATAAGTACACCAAGCTGCAAAATCAACATCTGAATCATGTAAATTAGGTTGTATATTGCCGGCTCCGTGAGCCAAATCAATTCCGACTTTTATGTTTTTTTGATGTCCTATTTCAGCTATTTTCTTTAAATTTAATACTTGTCCTGTATAATAGTTCACTCCTCCGATAAGGAACATTGCTATTTCATCACCTTGTTTATCTACTATTTTTTGAAGATCTCCTATTTGTAGCAACTCCCCTCCTTTTCTAGGTTTCCAATAAATAATAGCATCCTTAGGATTATAGCCATGGAATTTCACTTGTGATTCTACTGCGTATTTGTCACTAGGAAAAGCATCGCTTTCAACTACAACTTTATATTTTTTTGCTGTTGGTCGATAAAAAGAAACCATTAGCAAATGCAAATTTGTTGTAAGTGTATTCATAACCACTACTTCAATAGGTTTTGCTCCTACAATTTCTGCCATTGCATCGGTTAAAAATTCGTGATATGGCAACCATGGATGCTTAGCTTCGGTATGTCCTTCAACACCTAATTTTGCCCAATCATCTAACACTTCTTGAATGTAGTGTTTTGTAGTTTTAGGCTGTAAACCAAGTGAATTACCACATAAATAAATTAATTCTTTCTCTTTGTCATTGTCATTGGTAGGAATGTAAAACTTAGAACGATACTTTTGTAAACTATCTTTTTTATCCTGTTCTTGTGCGTACTTTAAGCTATTTTGGTAAGACATAAATAAATTAAATTAGGATTTCAAATTTAGGTAAAAAATAATCAATGGCTTATAAAAATAATATAAAAATTAATATCGGATAAAAACTTTTTAGTATTATCCGATATTAATAAAAAAAGCGTAAATTTGTGGTATGTACAAATAAAATAGCAATGTGGAACATAGACCTTACATATAGAATAAAACATACAGACACTTTTAAAAGACTTCTTGAAAAAAGAGATTTGCTAAACCAACACAGACCGCTTCCTAACATTGCTTTGCAAAAAATCAAAGAAGCTCTATCTATTGAATGGACATACAACTCCAATAGCATCGAAGGAAATTCAATGACTTTACAGGAAACTTATGTTGTTTTAAATGATGGTATGACCGTTAAAGGAAAACCGCTTAAAGAACATTTTGAAATCAACAATCATCATAAAGCTTTAAACTATTTGTATGATATTGTTTCACAAAAAAAAAGATTAGATGCATCTATTATTTTAGATGTTCATCGTTATATACTTAATAATATTGAAGATTTACATGCCGGAAGACTCCGTAATGCAGGTGTTCGCATACAAGGAGCAAACTTTGTACCGCCAAACGCATTAAAAGTTTCCGGTTTATTAGATGAATTAATACATTTTGTAAGAGAAAATCCGTTACAATTAAACAGTATCGAACTTGCAACCGTTTTTCATCATAAATTTGTTTGGATACATCCATTTTTTGATGGCAATGGTAGAACTATACGCTTGGCTATGAATTTAATTTTGTTAAATAATGGCTTTCCTCCTGCTATCATTCTACGTAATGACCGTAAAAAATATTACGAAGCTTTAAACCAAGCCAACAAAGGCAATTACAATAAATTAATGTTATTAATGAGTCAATCCTTAGAACGTTCATTAAACATCTATATTAACGCTTTACCAAACAGTAAGGATGATTACCAAGAAATACGCAATATTGTAAAAGAACCAAATATTCCGTATGGGCAAGAATATTTAAGTTTGCTGGCAAGACAAGGTAAAATAGATGCTTACAAAGAAGGTAGAAACTGGCTTACCAGTAAACAAGCTGTTTTAAATTATATAAAAACCAGAAAACGACAACGCTTATTAGAATAATACCAATAAAATCTTGGATTTTATTGGTATTATTTTTTAAAATAGAACTCATTTATAAAGTTTAAACGAATTCATAATAAATTTATTGACTTATTAATTTAGCTTCCATATAATTTGATTTTGTGTAATTGGTTTATGTTTTATCATTTTGATAATTGTATTGTGCCATATTGTTCCTTTTGATTGTGAC
>Ga0256840_1002281_pt1 | contig 17082 bp, 15 predicted proteins | sample 355202metaG_FD_185969 | JGI IMG/M metagenome (GOLD analysis project Ga0256840, IMG submission 185969) | Hydrothermal vent microbial communities from Mid Atlantic Ridge, Atlantic Ocean - 355-202 | ecosystem: Environmental > Aquatic > Marine > Hydrothermal vents | place: Atlantic Ocean: Mid... | reverse complement strand
TCTGATGAGAATGAGATTATTATTGAATTAATGGAAGAGATAGATAATGTTCTTACTGAAAATAGTGACTTACCTGTAGCAAAGTTTTTTTGTGAAAATAATAAAATCGCATTATATGAAGGTGATTCAGAGCTTTTCACCTGTGTCTAGTAAAGCATAAATCTCTTTATTAAGAGATTTATCTTTTGAGTTATTATATATCTTGTTCAACAACCTCTTTAAACTTAGAAAAATAGACCTCTTGAAGTTTTTCTAACTCCATTTCAACATCATTTACCTTAAATTTGTCTCCACCAACTTTACCAATAATATCTGTAGAGAGTCCTAGCTCTTGTGCCATGGCAATTACTTTGTCAAGATTCTCTTTTGAACTTACTTCTAAAATGGCTCTACTTTGAGATTCGTCAAAAATAGCACGTTTATCGTCAAGACGAATTCCTGCAACCACTCCACGACCTGATACAGCTGACATTTTGGCTAAAGCAATGGCAATTCCTCCAGAACTTAAATCTTTAGCAGAAGCCAATAGACATTGTTCATTGGCATCAATCACCAATTTCCATAGTGCCAACTCTTTTTTATAGTTAATCCCACCAAGTCGTCCAACCGTTTCACCATAAAGTTCTTTAATATAGAGTGAAGCCCCAAATTCAGCATTGGTATCACCAATGAGGATAAGATGATTTTCATCATTTTGAAATGCTGAAGGAAGTACTTTTTTAGCATCTTCATTGAGTCCTACCATTGCAATGGCAGGAGTAGGGAATACAGATGTTCCATTGGTCTCATTGTAGAGTGAAACATTTCCAGAGACAACAGGGGTCTTAAGCGATAAACATGCTTTTTTAATTCCCTCACACGCTTGGGCAAATTGCCACATCACTTCTGGGTTTTCTGGATTACCAAAGTTTAAACAGTCTGTAATTGAGAGTGGTCTAGCCCCAGACATGGCAACATTTCGTCCCGACTCAACCACGGCTAATGCTGCACCCATATATGGGTCAACATAACAGTAACGTGGATTACAATCAGCCGACATTGCCAAAGCTTTACCTGTCTCTTTAATACGGATACAAGAGGCATCTAAGCTTCCAGGGGCTTTGGTAGTATTGGTTTGTACCATTGAGTCATATTGGTCATAAATCCACGCTTTATCAACAACTTCCATAGAGCTTATGAGCTTTTCAAAAGCAGTTTGGTTATCAACTGTTTCATAAGAGTCAATGGTTTTAGACAAAATCTCATCTAAATATTTTGGTCGTTTTGTTGGACGGTTTAAAATAGGGGCTTCTTCACTTACGGGTCCAATTGGCATGTCACAAACTTTCTCACCATGCCATGTAAGCTCCATGCGACCTGTGTCGGTCACTTCACCAATGACAGCTACGTCTAAATCCCATTTTTCAAAGATTTCTATCACCTCTTGCTCTTTACCTTTTTTGACACAGACAAGCATACGCTCTTGTGATTCACTAAGCATAAAGTCATAAGGAGTCATGCCCTCTTCACGTGCAGGTACTTGGTCTAAGTGCATAATCATTCCTGAACCACTCTTCCCAGCCATCTCAAATGCAGATGAAGTAAGACCTGCTGCACCCATATCTTGAATACCAACTACCACATCTTTGGTTTTAAAGAGTTCCAAACAAGCTTCAAGTAGAAGTTTTTCAATAAAGGGGTCACCCACTTGAACGGTAGGACGTAGAGATTTACTCTCTTCGGTAAAGCTATCACTACTCATAACAGCTCCACCGAGACCATCACGTCCAGTTTTTGAACCAACATACATGACGGTGTTTCCTACACCTTCAGCAATACCTAAAAAGATTTCATCTGCTTTACACAAACCAAGAGCAAAGGCATTGACTAAAATATTTCCGTTGTAAGACTCATCAAAAGAACACTCACCCCCAATGGTAGGCACACCCATACAGTTACCATAGCCACCAATTCCCTCTGTGACTCCTTTAACTAAGTGACGTTGATATTTGGCTGTGTTGTCACTGTTGGTGATGTTTCCAAAACGCAAGGCATTCATATTTGCCACAGGTCTAGCACCCATGGTAAAGACATCTCTTAAAATGCCACCCACACCTGTAGCTGCTCCTTGAAAAGGCTCTATGAATGAAGGGTGGTTATGTGATTCCATTTTAAAGACAGCTGCCATGCCACCTCCAATGTCAATAACTCCTGCATTTTCACCTGGCCCTTGAATAACCCATGGTGCTTTAGTAGGAAAACCATTGAGGTACTTTTTACTTGATTTGTAAGAACAGTGTTCAGACCACATTGCTGAGAAAATTCCAAGTTCAACAATGTTTGGATGTCTTCCCTCAAGTATATCTAAAATATTTTCATACTCTATGGGGCTAAGTTTATGGTTCTTTAGTACTTCATCTAAGTTCTCTAATGGTTTTGACATTATTTACTATTCCTATATATAAAGGGATTTTTTTCTGCGATATTTTAGTGGAAAAGTGCTAAAATTGGGATGAAATTACTTAATTTAAAGGACTACCTTAATGCCAAGCACACAAAAAATAGAAGAAGTTTTAGATTATATCAAAGAGTCCTCTCCTGGACAAGATGAATTTTACCAAGCTGCTGAAGAGGTTTTAGAATCATTACGACCATTGTTAAATGAAGATGGTCGATATTTAGAACATAATATCTTAGAACGTATTGTTATTCCAGAGAGAACCATCATTTTTCGTGTGACATGGCTAGATGATGCAGGAAAAGTTAATGTTAATGTAGGTTATAGAGTACAGTTTAACTCAACCATTGGACAATATAAAGGGGGATTACGTTTTCATCCTACTGTTAGTTTGGGAACGGTGAAGTTTTTAGGCTTTGAGCAAATTTTTAAAAATGCATTGACAGGCTTACAAATTGGTGGGGCTAAAGGGGGAGCGAACTTTAATCCTAAAGGAAAGTCGGACAATGAGATTATGAAGTTCTGTCAAGCCTTCATGAGTGAACTCTACAAACATATTGGGCAACACAAAGATGTACCTGCTGGAGACATTGGGGTAGGTGCTAGAGAGATTGGTTACTTATTTGGTCAATACAAAAGGTTAACAGGAGAGTTTGAGGGGGTATTAACAGGTAAAGGTTTAAATTGGGGTGGCTCACTTGCACGTAAAGAGGCGACGGGTTATGGGTCTGTCTATTTTGCAGAGAACTTTTTAAATGTTTATGGTAAAAGTTTAAAAGGAAAACGTTGTGCGGTCTCTGGTTCTGGTAATGTTGCTATTTATACCATTGAGAAGCTTTATGAGTTAGGGGCTATTCCTGTGAGTTGTTCGGACAGTCGAGGGACGATATATGCTAAAGATGGAATTAACCTCAAAGCACTCAAAGCCATCAAAGAGATTCACCATGCTTCTTTAGAAGAGTATGCCACAGTTGATTGTGCTTGTAGCTATACTCCTGTCTCTACGTACCCTAAAGGTGGACATGCTGTTTGGCATATTGCTTGTGATGTGGCATTTCCTTCTGCGACACAAAATGAGTTAACATTAGTTGATGCCAAAGCATTAAAAGCCAATGGATGTATCTTGGTGAATGAGGGGGCAAATATGCCCACCACACCTGAAGCGTATGAGTTTATTAAAGCCAATGGTATTTTGTTCTCTCCTGGAAAAGCAGCTAATGCTGGTGGGGTAGCCACTTCACAACTTGAAATGAGTCAAAATGCTTCCATGGCTCAATGGTCTTTTGATGAGGTCGATGCCAAATTAAAAGTGATTATGAAGAACATCTTTACCACTGCGTATGAGACCTCTAAAGCGTTTAATGATGAGGGAAATTTGGTGATGGGTGCGAACATTGCAGGGTTTAGAAAAGTGGCTGATGCCATGATTGAGCAGGGGGCAGTCTAACTATTTAGACTGCTTTTGTTTTTTATAATCTTTTTCTCTTTTAGAATTTGTTTTGAGGCGTTTTGGTTTAGAGACTATTCCTTGGATGAAATCGTTCATGATTTTCACTAAGGCTTCATTTTCAACCCGTTTTATTTTTTTGAATATGCTAGAGTCTATGGCATCTTTTAGCGCTTGCATCTCTTCTAGTGAAAAGACTTGTGAGCCATAGAGAATTCGTTCTTTTGCTGACTTTTTCATAGAATTTACATAACCCTCTTCACGTGGGGTTATTTTACTCTTATTGTTATCAGAGCTATTATTATTCTCACTATAACGTTGCATCATGCTACGATAAAAGTTGAGTTGTAGCTCTTTATTGATGAGTGTATCTACTATGTCATCAACAATCTCTTCATGTTCACTTAAAAGTGGCTCTTCTTCAAGTGAGCCTAAAAAAGCTTTCATATCGTCTTGGTTAATGGTGAAGTTCTTAACTTCAGAGACATATCGGTTCATAATGGGCAGACGATAGAGGCTTAAAATATCATTTATCTCATGGCTACTTAGATGCTCTTCTAAATACTCTTGATAGACGATGACCACATCTGTAGTACTGGCATTACTTTCATTATTCTCGCTGCTTTGACGCATGGAGTCAAAAACCTGTGCAATAGAGATGACCTCTTGCTCTGAATGAGAGAGGCTAAGGTACTCTAAAATCTCTTCTGTTGAGGCAGAAAAGAGTGTTTGAAAGCTTAGGATAAAGAGGAGTAGTATTTTTTTCATCTTATTTCTCTTTTAAAAGTTTAATAATCTCTTCTTCAATCTCTTTTGGTTTGGTGCTTGAACCATAACGGGTAATAACGTTACCTTTTTTATCTATTAGAAACTTTGTAAAGTTCCATTTAATGCCCTCTGTCCACATAAAACCTGTTGCTTCAGATTTTAAGAACTTATAGAGAGGATGGGTATTGTCTCCATTAACATCAATTTTTTCAAAAAGGGGAAAAGTAATGTCGTAGTTTGTTTTACAAAAGTTTTGAATCTCTTGCTCTGTACCTGGCTCTTGTTCTCTAAATTGATTACATGGAAAGCCTAAAATGACAAAACCTTCATCTTTGTGTTTCTTGTAAAGAGTCTCTAGTCCCTTGTATTGAGGGGTAAAACCACATTTACTAGCTGTATTAACTACGAGAACGACTTTATCTTTATAATCTTTCATCGAGATATTTTCACCAATAATAGAAGTAGCGTTAAAGTCATAAAAAGTCTTTTTATCTTTTGGCATGGTCTCTCCTGCTTGGATAGTAATTTGAGTTACACATAGAAGTGTTAATAGTGTTTTTTTCATCTTTGCCTTTCTTAATTTTTAATTTTTTAATTTTCTTATTTGATATTTATCATATTTATAAATATCATCACCAAAAAATAATTGATTGTTGCTATCTACCCAAGTGGTTAAATAGACCAGATTAATGGGAATGTCTTTGGTGACATCTAACTCCATTTTAATTTTACTTTTTAGGATGCTATTGACCTCTGGCACACTCATATTGGGTTCAGTTTTGGCTATATTTTGAAGCAATGAAAAAGGATTAGAGAGTCTAATACAACCATGGGAAAAGGCTCTTCTACTTTTTTTGAAAAGATGTTTGGTCGGTGTATCATGGAGATAAACCGAAAATTTATTTGGAAATTTAAATTTTATTCTTCCCAAAGCATTTTTAGGGCTAGGTGGTTGCATGATTTTATAGGGAAACTTATTTGAGTCATTAAGATAACTTGCCCAATTAATCTTATTGGCAGGAATAACAGTAGAGTTCTCTTCCCATGTTTCATGTATCTCTAGTCGATGTCTCTTTAGATAGTTTGGATTTTTAACCATTTCAGGAATAACCTCTTTTTTAATAATTCCAGCAGGGAGTTTCCAATAAGGGTTTATGGTAAGGTAGCTTAGCATATCTGAAAATATAGGAGTAGGGTGCTTTGTGTCACCTACAATAACCCTAAGTCTCTTCTGCTCTTGACCATACTCATAATAGTGGAGCATATATTCTGGGATATTGACAACAATGTGCCGTGGAGCATTTTTCCGTGGCAACCATTTAATTCGGTCAAGATTTAGTAAAACTTTATGAATTTTACTCTCGACGGAGATATTTAAAAGTTTTTGCGTTCCTCTACCTACCACACCATCGGCTGTGGTGTTATGACGTTTTTGAAAACGTTTAACTGCTTTTTGAAGACAGCCATCAAAATATCTACTAGAATGTTTTGATGAACACCCTTTGTAGTCTCCTGAAATTAAAAGGCGTTTTCTGAGGCGAGGTACAATTAGACTTGTCTGACCTTTTTTGAGTGTTTTAAATGCTGGAAGTTTTCCCCAACCCCCTTGCCATTTAATTTTGTAAAGTTTATAAAGAGATGACAGTAGTTGTTTATAGTGATAGCCCTTAGGTTGTAAACTTTTTAATGTTTGCGTAATATTCTCTTGGGACATTAAGCGATTAACATCAAATTTAAGAGGGTAACGAACCCAATTGGTGTCGATACCATTTGCACGGTTAGTCGCAAGATGATTCTCAAAAGCTTTCCAATCTATCTCACCATAAATAGTGTGTTGCAAAAAGGCATAATAGAGCATGGTGAGTTCAAGTTCAAACTCTCTAATAGAAGCTTGGGTATGTTTATAGGCTAATTTGTCTTTTAAGATTTTAGCTTTTCTATGTATGGAACTTCGTGGGTTTAAAGTAACATCTTTTTGAATGGCGTAAAGTAGTTGTAAAACTCTTTTCCCTTTAATGCCTTTAGGAGAGAGCCACATAGGTCTGTTTTGACGTTGATTGTAGAAGTGTTGTAGTCTAGTAAAGTTTTGCAGAAGATAAGGATTCTTTTGTAAAACTTTTTGATTGACATCAATAAAAACATTTTGTCTATTCCAATTTGTTTGTGGCGTGGCAAAAAGTAGGGTGAGGGGTAATATTAAGATAAAGAGAACTATTTTAATCTTCATGATGAAGCTCCTTTGCATGGTAGAGTTTTTAAGTGAAAATTATACTTTAAATTATTAAAAAATATGATTCAAAAATATAATTTATTATCTATTTTACAGTTTATAACATCCTCTCATATAATTTTCTTAAAAAATTTTTGAATTATCAAAAAGGCTAAAAAAGTCACAATCAGAACACAAAAATCTTGATATACTAGTTATACGAAGATAAAAACAAATTAAAAAAGGAGATTTTGACATGAAAATAATTAGCACAAAGTTTATACTTTTAACATCTATGGTATTTATGACAGCTTGTTCTACTACAACAGCTACCCTAAAACCAAGCAAGTTAATCACTCCCAAGAAGTTAACAACCTTAGAAATTATGGGTGTTACTCAAGGTAATATAAAAAGAAACTTGACTCAAGCCACTGTTCCTGTAATACCTGAAATAGAGGTATTGCCATTGGCACAAACATTTCCTATGATAGAGAATACTTTTCAAGAAGCAGAAGAAAATTTATTTCAAGAGAATGTATTATATGTACCTGATAATGTGAGTGTAGAATCTCAAGTAGAAGAAGATGCTAAAAGACTTTTAGGTATTAAGTATGTATGGGGGGCAACAGGACCATATAAGTATGACTGTTCAGGTTTTACTCAAAAAGTTTATCGTGATGCAGGAATTAATATTCCACGTGTTTCACGTGATCAAGCACGAGTAGGGCAGTATGTCTCCTTTGATAATTTACAAAAAGGAGACATGGTATTTTTTGACACAAATAAGAAAAGAACAGGTAAAGTTTCCCATGTAGGTATTTATTTGGGAGATGGAAACTTTATTCATGCCAGTTCAGCAGCGAAAAAAGTAGTTATTTTTAATTTTAATGAAAAAACATTCTATAAAAAACGATTTTTATGGGGTAGACGTGTCATTCAAGATAACTATTTTATGGCATCCTTATAGAGAAGTGTAACTATGGTTACACTTCTCTTACATAAACTGTGTTAAACTACTTTCATATTAATACTAAGGATAAAAATATGAATGCTAAAAAAATAAGAAGTATCTGTAGACCGTTTAGAATTGTACTGGGTTCAGCACTAATTGGTTATGGTCTCTATAGTGGAAACCAATGGTTTTATTTAGGAGCTATTCCTTTGATTGCAGGTCTTATTAACTTCTGCCCACTTTGTAAAATCACAGGTCAATGTGATATTTTAGGAAAAGATTAATCTTTTCCTAACTCTCTTTTCATTTTTCTTCTATTTTTTATTTCACTTTTAAGTAATATTCCAATTTTTAAAATAATTAAAATTCGCAACTACCTAAAGATAGGGAAGTATCTATACTTTTTATAGAATTAATATTATGTTAATCAAATGCTTCTAAGAATTAATTAGATGATTTTAGAATATGAAGTGAAATATAAAAGGCTTTAAAGAAGCGAGAAGTAAAAGCCATTTAAAAGATAAATGGCTTAGAAGAAGAAATAAGATTCTTATTTAGCATCTTTAATAGTAGTAGTTACATTATCAGTAGCTTTATTTGAAACATCAGAAGCACTGTCAGTAATGGTTTTAACATTTGTAGTTGTAGTTTCCATAGCTGATTTAGCAGTAGCTGAAGCTTCTGTAGTTGTAGTCTTAGCAATGTCTTTTGCTCCATCAGTAACATTCTTAGCTGTATTTGAAGCTTCTGTTGTTGCTGTTTTTGCAATATCTTTTGCACCATCTACTACATCTTTAGCTGTTGCTTTTGCATCTGTTGATGTTGTTTTCACTGCATCTGTCGCATCTGTTGAAACTTTTGTAACATTTTTTGTACCTTCAGTCGCTACAGTTGTAACATTTTTTGTACCCTCTGTTGCTGCTGTAGTTGCTGCATCTTTCATACTATTAGTTGTATTTGTTGCTGTCTCTTTAAGCTCTTTAGTTGTATCCGTTACTGCCGCTTTACCCTCTTTCGCTAAAGAAACACTCCCCTCTTTACCCTCTTTTACTGTTGATACCTCTGCTGTCTTTAAATCATCTGAAGCTTTTACTGCTGAATCTTTAACATCTGAACTTACGTTTGTTACTGTTCTCTCTGCTGATTTTGTTGTCTCTACAACACCATCTTTAACTGAAGCTACTGAATCTTTAGCATCTTTACTTATAGAAACTGCTGCTTCTTTCATGTCTTTAAACATGTCTCCAAAAGAAAATTCTGCTGAAGCTGTAGTAATCATTGTAGCAGTAATTGCCGAGATAAGTGTAAGTTTTGTCATTTTAAATCCTCATGTATTAATTTGTGACATTATAACTTCACATTTATTTTAAATAACTTAAACCTATATAGTTTATTATCTAAAGTAATATAATAAAGAAAATTTACTAAATAATAACTATATATTATTATTTATAACTAATAGTTGTTAAAAAGTGATTAAAAAAAGAGAGATAAAAATAGAAAAGCCAGAAGAATCGGCTTTTCTAAGAAGTAGAGCTAGAAAAAGCTCTATTATTTAGCATCTTTAATAGTAGTAGTTACATTATCAGTAGCTTTATTTGAAACATCAGAAGCACTGTCAGTAATGGTTTTAACATTTGTAGTTGTAGTTTCCATAGCTGATTTAGCAGTAGCTGAAGCTTCTGTAGTTGTAGTCTTAGCAATGTCTTTTGCTCCATCAGTAACATTCTTAGCTGTATTTGAAGCTTCTGTTGTTGCTGTTTTTGCAATATCTTTTGCACCATCTACTACATCTTTAGCTGTTGCTTTTGCATCTGTTGATGTTGTTTTCACTGCATCTGTCGCATCTGTTGAAACTTTTGTAACATTTTTTGTACCTTCAGTCGCTACAGTTGTAACATTTTTTGTACCCTCTGTTGCTGCTGTAGTTGCTGCATCTTTCATACTATTAGTTGTATTTGTTGCTGTCTCTTTAAGCTCTTTAGTTGTATCCGTTACTGCCGCTTTACCCTCTTTCGCTAAAGAAACACTCCCCTCTTTACCCTCTTTTACTGTTGATACCTCTGCTGTCTTTAAATCATCTGAAGCTTTTACTGCTGAATCTTTAACATCTGAACTTACGTTTGTTACTGTTCTCTCTGCTGATTTTGTTGTCTCTACAACACCATCTTTAACTGAAGCTACTGAATCTTTAGCATCTTTACTTATAGAAACTGCTGCTTCTTTCATGTCTTTAAACATGTCTCCAAAAGAAAATTCTGCTGAAGCTGTGGTGAGTAGTGTTGAAGTGATAGCACTTATCATAATAAATGTTTTCATTTATGTCCTTTTGTATAATTATAATAAAATTATAGTATTTAATATTTAAAATACAACTTAATATACATCAAAAAAAACAATTAAATTAGTTAATAATAATAAAAGTTATTTAATAAGTAATTCAAATAGTAAATATTTTTGAAGATAAGTTTTTCTATAAACTAATAATATAATGGTTATAATTTCACATTAACTAAAAAAGGAAGTATCGTATGTTAGGAAATCAGTATCCTGATAATTTTGAAGTGCTAAAAGCAGAAGTAAAGGCCGCTGGGCTTTTAGAAAGAGTACCTGTAAGAGGTATCATAGAGATGATAGGAATTATTGTCGCTCTTATTGTAGTTTACTCCACCCTCACCTTTTGGAATCCTTTTCTATTGGCATTAATGATGACCATTATCGCTACCCGTGCTGTATTTGTCTCTCATGATATTTTACATTTACAATATTTTAAAAGTAAAAAACTCTCATTTAAGCTCTCTTATCCATTCTCAGCCATTATCTTAAGTAACTCTTCATCGTGGTGGGACTATAAACACAATGTTAATCATCATACATACTGTAATATTGTACAAAAAGATGAAGATATAAGAGCCTTAGATGGAGCATTTACAAATGATAAGCATCGTGGGAACTCTGAATTTCTAAAAAAATACAAACATCTCATCTTCTGGGGTGCTATGTTTTTCATGAACTATGCCTTTGTTGTCCAGTCATATAACTTTGTAATTAAACGTAAACTTTGGGGAGAATTAGCATTGATGCTTCTTCATTGGCCTATTATTTGGGGGACGATGTTTTACATTTTACCTTTTGGAGATGCTCTAACCGTCTATCTCGTTCACAATATGCTCGCTTCTGTTTGGTTGGCATTTGGATTTATTACCAATCATTTAGGCTGTGAAGTCTTTGAAGAAGAGGCAAAAGATTTTTCATGGATGGAGCTACAAATGAGAGGTAGCCGTTCACTCTCTGGTGGTTTGTTCACGCACTGGTTTTATGGAGGGCTTAATACACAAATTGAGCATCATCTTTTTCCTAAAGCCCCACGTTTTAACTTGTTAAAAGTAAAAGAAATGACCCAATCATTTGCAAAGAAACATGATATTTTCTATTTTGAAACTACTCCTTTAGAGGCTTATATTCAAATCAATGAAGCATTAAAGGCGTATAAGTAATATCGTTTACCAATTACTTTCTAAACTTCTCAAATACAGCTTCAAAATCAATTGAAGCTGTACACTCTAGGTCACGAAACTCATATTTTTCCAAAGAGAAATCACCCTGTTTGATGTATTCATCTTTTTCTAATCTATAGATTTTAGCTTTTAAATCGTTTGGATAGACTAAAATATAATAAGGCACTCGCTCCTCTTTATAAATCTCAAATTTATATTTTTCATCTCTCTTAGCTGTAGATTTAGAGATGATTTCAACCACAATAAGAGGTGCTTTTGTAATGTAAGCACTATTAGGTTCATCGCAAATGAAGGAAATATCTGGTTTAAGTACCGTCACTTCATCAATCTTCCAATCTTGTTCAACAACAACCAAGCATTTTTTACATTTTCTTGCAGATGAAACCAATTCAAAAGTAATTTCACCTGCAATGGCTTGATGGGTAATCATGGGTGAAGGAGTCATGGCATAAGCAATACCATCTATGAGTTCCCACTCGCCATCCCAGAGTTTATAATCATCATAAGTATAATATTCAATGGCTTGTGCTAATGGTGGCATGAATTCTCCTTACTTTAATGGTTTATCTATTTTAATTATAGCAGAATTAAAATTATTTTCTCAAATAGCATAACATTTAAAAACAAATTTAGGTTATACTTTCAAACTTCAAAGTTAGAGGGGAAACCATGAAAAAAATGAAAGTATTTGAGAAGAAGTTTATTTTTATTGATTATAAATCATCCTTTCCTTTACGTGAAGCGTATGCAAAAAAGCATAAAAAACTCAAAGAAGAATTAGCAACCATAAATGACCCACAGGCATCTGTTTTGTTACGGCTTTTTTTAAGCAATCAAACTGTCCCTTTTAAACCCAATGAATCTACACTTTTAGCCCTCTTACGCAGTTCAGTAGCATTGGTTCGCCAAAATGCACTCTACTGTTTTGACACCTATTATGGTGAAGAACTCGTCAGCTTAACAAGTCATAACTTTTGGCTCTCTGGTAAAGTTGATAATTATAAATTAGCCTCAATACGAGAAATACTAAAACAAGAACAGAGTAAAGTTGTTACACGGTTTTCTAAAAATGTAGATATTTTAGTAGTGGGAGAAGGGACTAAACTAGAAACTTTACCAGAAGGTCTATTTATCTGTTCCACGTTAATCTTCACCCTACTCCTAGAAGCAAGTAATGAAGATGATTATAAAAAAGAAATATTACTTAAAAGTGAAATAGATGAAGCCGAAGAGTCTCTACTGGTTGAGACACTCTTGAATGCCAATGACGAAAAGCTATTAGAACATTTAGAAAAAATTGAGAAAGGAATGGTTGTAGGCGACACGCTATCTTTGCTCTTAGCTATCTATAAAGTACATCCGCTCAAAAACATTCGTCTCAAAGCCAAAGGGCTACTAGAAGCTGAACAATCAAAACCAACAAAAGAGGCTTTAGCCTTTTGTGAAGCACGAAATTTTTTAAATGCCAAATATACCGTAGGCATGGAGGAGCTAGAAAAAATCAAAGGTTTTCAGATAGATTTGTTTCTCTACTACTTGGTAAAAGTTCAAAAGAACCATTTAGGCAAAGAGTACCTAGCACGGCTTGACAGCCATTGGACAGAACGTTTTTTGGAAGAGAGTTTTCTCCTCAATCAAAAAAAACTTGAACTCTTCTCCAAAGCTGGAAAACGTTTTATGGTGGCTAAAAATATAGAGACATTTAAAGTCCATGCTCATTCAGCTATCTTATGGCAAATGAATTGGCTAAAATCTTTAGAGATTAGAGAAACAAAAGAAGCACTTATTTTACCCCAAGAAAATAGCTTAAATGCCTTAGAATCTTTAATTCTAGAGTCTAAAGAGGTTGTTTTAGCAGGTCATTTTGGGCTAAAATCACTAAGCATCACAAAATGTAAAGCCTTAAAAATAGAAGAGAGTTTTTCAATTCCCAAAGTAGAAGAGCTAAGTTTTAAAGGCTCTTCTTTTAGCATTAATGAGTTAAAGTGTTTTCTCGAAAGAGCTGAACTTCCTTTGTTAAAGAGCATCTCTTTTAAAGGTTTTGCTAATTATAAAATACCTAAAGATTGGGATGCTTTTCTGGCTAAGAGATTTGTTGGGATTAAGATAGTATGCTAAACGAAAAAAGAATAAAACGCATAGAAGAGGTTTTAGAAAAGAAACAACCCACCCTTGAAGTGTTTCTTGACAATGTAGACTCTTCTCAAAATATTTCAGCCATCATTCGTTCTTGTGATGGGGTTGGGGTTTTGAACTTTTACTATGCGAACAAAAAAGATGTAGATGTTAGAATTCATAAAACCATTACGCAAGGTTCGCACCATTGGCTTTATAGAGAGCGTATTGATAGTGCTGAAAAGGTCGATTTTTTGAAACTAAAACAAGCAGAGGGCTTTACTGTGGTGGTGACCCATTTGAGTGAAAAATCTATCTCTTACCGAAAAGTTGACTACACCCAAAAGAGCATGATTGTAATGGGAAATGAAGCCGAAGGAGTCTCTGAAGAGGTTTTGGCATTGGCTGATGAAGTGGTGGTGATTCCCATGCAAGGCATGGCACAAAGTCTCAATGTCTCTGTGGCAACAGCACTTCTACTCTATGAAGCCCAAAGACAGTTAGAGGAAGCAGGAGCTTACGATAGCCCCAAACTCTCTTTGGAGCAAAGAGAGAAGATTAAATTTGAGTGGGTGCATCGTGACCTAATTACACGTCGCTCTAAAGGGACAATCTTTACAGGGCGTGTTAAAAGAAGCCGAAGGGGTTAAAAAAGCGTCACCTCTTTAACATTTCGGTGAGCCAATGAAGCAGGATAGCTTCTCTCAACAGCTAATACTTCAGCATAGTCGGATAAATCTTCTTCTGAAATATCTTCTAAATATTTACGAATATTTTTCCCTATGGCTGAAGCATCAAGATAGTCTAATTTAACAAACTCTTTAATTATCGCCTCCACCATATCAATGGCAGAAGAGACTTTGACAATCTCACACCGTGCATAGTTAGCAATAGGAAATGAGATTTCAGCAACCCGTAAACTAGGGTCATCACCTGGGATTTGTTGGGCACCAAAAAGAGGTTTAGACCCTACGGTGGCACTTTTAAATGCAGGGATAAATTGAGCCAAATGCCCAATGGCATTTTGGGTTCGCTCTTCTATCTCTTTTTGCGTCCACTGCTTTTCAATTTTGGTCATAAACTTCTCTTTAAGTTCTGGTTGACATTTTATGGCTGTATTGGAAGCTAATCCATCTTCATATAAAGTAATATCAGTCGTCATACCATGAAGCTGAAAATAGCCATTGGGGTAAGGGGTAAACTGCCCCATTCCCCTAGGTGTTCCACGCTCTCCATGAAAGATGATTTCAGGGAAGAGTATCGCCTCTTCTTGCTCCCATTTACTGACATAGGCTGCTTTAAACTCAACCATACGCTTACAAGGGATGTTGAGCATATCTTCAATGTATCCTGTTCTAAACCCTGTGGCATTAATGAGGTAGTCAAAAGTCTCTACCTCTTTCATCTTCTCTTTTTGGTAAGTGACTTGCCATTTTTGAGCATCTTTTGTGATGTCAGTTACAGAAGTTTGCAAGTTGAGTTGAACCGAATCTAAGTTATCCAATGCCAACTTTGCACTTGAAGCCAAACGAAAAAGGTTTAAGCCATACTCTTGTACCAAAATCAGAGGAAACTGTATTTTCTCCAAATCAATATGTTGTGCAACGCTTATCATCCATTCATCTGAACTTTTTGGCATTCTTGGAACTTTTTCTTTTTTGAGTGTTTCTAAACGCTCTTTGTCATAAAGCTTATAGTAATCTTGACTCTCTCCTAAAACTTTGTTTTTTATATCTTGTTGAATAAGCTTATCATACTCTTTAACCAATAATTTTAAGCGAGGAAGTAAATCTTGTGGACTACCTTTGTCTGTTGTGGGTAGTGCAATAACTGTGGGTCTATGATCAAGCACAAAAGGGTAAAACTTTGCAAAGTCTATGGACTGTTTGAGCAGTGTTACACACTGTTCATCTGAGATTTCACGATAGAGATTTCCCCCTGCGTGTAAGTGACAAAAAGGAGGACCCGACACCAGTGAAGACTCTTTCTCAAAAAGGGTCACATTCATGCCCAACTGCCCCAAACTAATAGCAGTCGTCGCTCCTGCAACCCCACCCCCAACAATGGCTATTTTCACCTCTTTTTTTAACATAATACTTCACCAATTTTTTCAAAATCATCAAAATAAACATCTGGATTATGGCTAGAGATAGGCTCACCATAGTTGTAGCCATAGCTAACGCCAATACTCTGCATATCACACGCTTGGGCTGCCAAAATATCATTTTTGGAATCGCCTACCATTACGCATTCTCTAGGAGTAACGCCCAACTTCTCACAGACATAAAGCAAGGGAGCAGGATGAGGCTTTCGCTCTTGAAGCGAGTCACCACCCAAATGAAACTCAAAATACGCTTCTAACTTTAACGCTTTTAAAATAGGGGCTACAAAATCGAAAGGTTTGTTAGTAACAATCACCAATTTATAGCCATGGGCTTTTAGTTTTGCCAAAGTAGTCACAACATTGGGGTAAGTCACGGTGGCCACAGCAAGATTATTGGCGTAAAAGTTTAAAAAAATATCTAAAGCATTTTTAAAAACTTTTTCATCTATGTTAGACGCAATTTGGGCAGAACCTGACAAAGCACGTTTCACTAAAGTTTCAGCCCCATTTCCTACCCAATGGTGGATTTCATCAAGGCTAAAAGTCTCACGACCAATGGTGGTCAACATATGGTTCACAGCCAAAGCCAAATCGGGTGAGCTGTCTATAAGTGTGCCGTCTAAATCAAAAATAATAACTTGTTTGTTTAAAAATTTCATAATTAATTATAGCATAACTCGGATAAATTTAGTCCGATTTAATATCTACTAAAATATCAGCAAACATATCAGGAATAATTTGAGCTTTCCCCTCACGAACAAAGACCAAAGTAATGTCCATCTCAAAGATTTTTTTGTTGTTATTGAAAATGCTTTGTTTTAAGATGACTGACGCTGCTTTTTTACGAACCAACCTCATCTCAAGGTTTAGCATATCACCCAACTTTGCCATGCCTAAAAAATTTGCATCAATATGGCGTACTACAAACCCTGAACGCTCCCCATCCATAGGCTCTATGCCTCTTGAAAAAAAGAGTTCAGACCTAGCCCGTTCACAATACTTAATGTAGTTGGTATGATAGACAATACCTCCTGCATCGGTGTCTTCGTAATAAACTCGTATTTTCAAGATAAAGCCTTTATTATTTTATTTCATTATTTTACTCAACCTTTTAAATAGTTCGCTAAAATAGAGTTAAAAATAAATAAGGATGCCAAATAATGAAAGTAATCTACACCGACGATTTAGCAGAATACAAACTTAACCCCAAAAAAGTCTTTAAAAAAAATGGGAACATAGAAACTAAATTTTATAATCAAGAGCTTTTAAAACTTCATTTAGAATTGGTTAAATTACAAAAATGGATTATAGATAACAACAAACGTCTCTTGATTATATTTGAGGGGATGGACACAGGGGGGAAATCCTCCTCTATTAAGTCCTTAAACCGTTTTTGGAATCCACGAGAGGCACGTTCGGTGGCATTGTCAAAACCAAATTCTAAAGAGCTAGGACAGTGGTACTTTCAGCGTCATTTAAAACAAATTCCCAATGCAGGAGAGATTGTCTGTTTTGACCGTTCTTGGTACAAT
>Ga0256840_1002280_pt1 | contig 17095 bp, 17 predicted proteins | sample 355202metaG_FD_185969 | JGI IMG/M metagenome (GOLD analysis project Ga0256840, IMG submission 185969) | Hydrothermal vent microbial communities from Mid Atlantic Ridge, Atlantic Ocean - 355-202 | ecosystem: Environmental > Aquatic > Marine > Hydrothermal vents | place: Atlantic Ocean: Mid... | reverse complement strand
CGGTGTATTATCTGGCCCTATTGTTATAGCCAATAATGCAATCTATTCAATGGGATCAGGTTTAGCTTTGCGCTTACAAAATATACCTGGCTTTACAGTCAGTGGCAATATCGGCGTAGGCAGTGCACAGCCATCTCAGAGTATAGAGGCTTGGAACCCAAGCGGCAATCCTGATCTTGACTTTAATGACTTGACTAACAAGGATGTCTCTGTTGCCGTGGGTTCGTTTCTTATAGGTAATGCAGATGCCAATCATATAGTTAGTCGAGATTTCGAACATACCGAAAGACTCGATAGCTTAGATGTAGGAGCCTATTTATTTAACCCCAATAAAGGCCTTGACTGGCCAATTCAAGCTGGATTTAAAACAGTGGTTATTGATACAGATCAAGATGGCATTCAAGATTCTCTGGATAATTGCGTCAATATTGCAAATCCAAATCAGAGAGATACCGATGGAGATGGCTATGGTAACTATTGCGATGGCGATCTCAATAATGATGGAAATGTTAGTTTTGGCGATTTGCAGATATTTAAAAACCGTTTCGGTACTACTGATTTAGATGCTGATTTTGACGGTAATGGCCAAGTAAGTTTCGGTGACCTTAATATTTTTCGCACTTTATTTGGTCGCTCTCCAGGGTAAAGTCAGAAACACAAATATTGCGTTTTTTATACCATTTTAGCCCCAAATTTCTTTTATTTGGGGCTTTTTTATCTATAAACCATACTCTATTTGAACGTTTTTTTAACTTTAAAAGCAGTATAGGCGGTTGCTAATAATTTTCAGATAATAATATCAACAGCAGCTTTATTAGCTTTGTCATAGTTAATCTTTATCTCTTTGAGAAGCTGGTTCAATAGTAGCGCAAAAACGATCATTTATAGCTTCCAATGGAGCCTTAAAGCCAAGGGGGGATAGAAGAAAAAACCTTATTCAATCATTGCTGCTTTAGCAACGGCTTTGGGTACAATTGTTTTCCCAATAGGGAAAAGTGCAATTTTGGCAAGTTTAAAATGCTGAAGTCCAAAGGGAATACCGATAATAGTTATACAACAAATTAATGCAGCAAAAGCATGACCTAATGCTAACCAAAGCCCTCCAAAAATAAACCAGATAATATTTCCAAGCAACCCTGCAACTCCGGTTCCTATATCACCTTCACCCTTTAAGTTACGTCTATTGATTGCTTCACTTCCAAAAGGGAAAAAAGCAAACCGTCCCATAACAAAACAGGCTTTACCCCAAGGAATACCAAGAATAGTCAAGTAGCAAATACACCCTATAACCCACCAAAGCACCCCAAGTTCAAACCCTCCAAACACGAACCACAAAATATTTCCTATTAGTCTCATATTTTCTCTTTTAATAAATGCCATCTCCATTACAGATAAAGCATTCCTATACTATACTTCAATAAATATTATTAATATCAGGTACCCAATAATGGATAAAGAGAATAGAAAACACCCTAGGTTTTGTCCCAAAGGATTAAGTGCCAAAATTAGCATTTCCCCGCCTCCCCCTCAGGATAAAATAACCCTTGAAGGTACTATTATTGATATGAGCTATACAGGCATAAAAATAAAGCTCAACTCACCTTTTAATGAAAGCCTTCAAAAAAGTATAATTCTTATTAACTTAACATTGCCTGAATCAGGGGTTCCCATTACTATTCACGGCACTATCAAGCACTTATGTAATGTTTCAGAATATGGCTTGCAGTATGCCAACACACACACTGAAAGTGACATAGATGATTTAATGTTTGAATGTATAAAAATTACAGATAACCAAGTACAAGATAACCTGCAATTTTTATAGCAAAGAAAATTAGGTACAAACAACTCTAGAATACAAGCTTTCTTGACCTTGTTAGCCTAGTTATAAGGATCTAGCCCTTAAAAAAGCTTGTTCAGAAATACTACCCCATTTTGTAACTTGAGTTCTAAACTGAGTGACTGATTCATAAACCTTTTTAGATAACGCATCCTTAGCAGCCAATTCAAGAACCACTTCTTCTGAAAGCTGCTTTAAAGTTTTTAAAACATCATCAGGTAGTGGCAATACTTTCACTTTATGCTTGTTGATTAAAGTATCTAAAGCTTGGTTATTTCTCGCTGTATACTCTGAAATCATATCCATATTGGCTGCTTTACAGGCGGTTAAAACAATGACTTGCAAGTCCTTTGGCAAAGCATTAAAAGCTTTTTCATTAATTAAAGCTTCCATTGTTGAGCCTGGCTCATGCCAACCAGGGTAATAGTAATATTTAGCTACTTTATGGAACCCAAAAGCCAAATCATTATAGGGGCCAACCCATTCAGTTGCATCCAACGCGCCCGATTGTAATGAAGTAAATAACTCCCCCCCTGGCATATCAACAGTGGTACCACCAGCACGGCGAAGAACTTCTCCACCTAAGCCTGGAATTCGCATTTTCAAGCCTTTTAAATCATCAATGCTTTTTATTTCCCGATTAAACCACCCAGCCATTTGTACACCTGAGTTACCCGTCGCAGTCGGAATAATTCCAAATGGTTTATACAGCTCTCGCCACAATTCCATACCGCCGCCATAATACAACCAGGCATTCATTTCCTGTGCAGTTAAACCAAAAGGCACCGCTGAAAAAAACTGCGTTGCCGGTGCTTTTCCTTTCCAATAATAAGCTCCAGAATGCCCCATCTCGGCAACACCACTAGAAACAGCATCAAACACTTCAAAAGCTGGAACTAGTTCTTTAGCCCCATAAACTTTAACTTTTATCCGCCCACCACTCATTTCAGTGATCAATTTGGCTAATAAATTGGCATTAGTGCCTAGTCCTGGGAAGTTTTTAGGCCATGCGGTGACCATTTTCCACTTAAATTGAGCGCCAGCATTAGCAACATTGGGGGCAAGCAGTGTTCCACCGGCAGCCAAAGAACCAACACCCGCCTTTTGTATAAAATCGCGCCTTTTCATAAATCAATCCAAAAGATATTTAAAATATAACTAAAGACTATAGAGGCTATAAGTAAAGAGCAAGTGCTGTTTAGTTTTTTTGATCATTGAAAAACAATGCAAACAGATTAGAATAGCTTTTTGCATGGCTTCATTGTGTTTTCTGTGGTTCAAGGGGCAGCCAGAGCGGTAATTCCACCCTCTGGAATTACCTATATTGCTCGGCCGAACACCCCTTGAATTTAATTTGACTGCATTGGTCTTTAGAGTTAACCTGCTTTCATCTAAACTAACATATAAAGTCATATGATTTTATAGTATGACTTAAACCTCAAAAAAATGGTTGCATATAGAATCCCAGGAGTACTGAGTTACCCGCCCTCTCAACAACCGTCAGTAGTCCCATTTACAAGACAGCCTTTTTCCCAACCTGGCACACTCAACACAAATAGGGAGCATCGGATTGAGCAAGAGCTGGAAGCAGAAAAAAAAGAAATTGCACTGGATATTTGTCAATTCATCCTAGATATGACGGGGATTATTGACCCTACACCTGCCTCAGATGGCACCAATGCCATCATATCTCTAGGCAGAGGGCGATGGATTGATGCTGTTATTAGTGTGGTTAGTATTGCTCCTTACATCGGTGACTTTGCTAAATTAGGTAAATTACCCAGGTATCTTGCCTCAATCCGAAAAGCCATCCGCATAGCCAAGACTGACGCACAATGGTCAATAGCTTTAAAAAGTTATTGACTCAGTTAAAAAAGGTTATTGATCAGCTTTATGATCTAGGGGCTGATAAATTACCCCAAAGTGCTAATAAAATACTTCGACAGATTAAACGTGACATAGATAAATTTTTAAACCCTACTTCAGGTAGCACCGTTTCAAGTGAAACAGTAGGGGATCTCATTGCAAACAGTCCAAAAAACACCCGTCCAAAGGCTAAACAAAAAAGTAATATACCCTCTAAATCAAGAGAAAAAAAGATAGAGGAGAAACCAAAAGAAGTAGTTTCCAGCGAGAAAGAGAGTGATATAATTGATGGGAGTGGGGGAAAGAATGTAGGAAAAACTCCTACTTATAAAATTGGTGATACTGATGGTGGCCCTGGGGTATGGAGTAAGGAAACCACACCCGCTAAAGGTGCTAATTATCAAGGAAAAGTGACTGGTGCGCCAAAGGGTACTGAATATGTGGTAGAAACGTCTGCCATGAAGTCGGGTCGGAAGAAATTCGATGGTTATGATCCTGACAGCAATGTGCTGATTGATGCCAAGGATTGGAAAACAGGAAAAGGAGGGTGGCCAGTGGAGGGGCAAAAGTGGTCAAAAGAAAAAGTGATTAAGGAGGCAAGCGACCAAGCTAAAATTGGCAAAGAGGTTGGCTCCAAGGTGGAATGGCATGTACCAACCAAAGAAAAAGCAGCTGAGCTTCGAAGGATTTTCAAAGATGAAGGCATTGATGTTGGTGTTAAAGTCATCCCTAAAAATTAATTGAGTTTAAGTATGATGGAAGAATATTTTTTGAGTGTTCGCTGGAAAAACCGAGCAATGACAGCAGAACAATACCTTGCTTTCAGCAAAGGGCTGTTACAGACACTGATACAGTTCGACCCAGTGTTTGCTAATCTTTTTAGCTGGGGACAAGCTCCAAGCCAAAAAGCCTGGTTTGCGCAAGATTACAGTGATCTTGATGACAAAGTGTTTCCGCAAATTAACGAGGAAGACCTTCGTTATCAAAACCCTGACCCTGATAATTGGGAACTCGCTTTGGACTCAACGTGCTTTAAAGGGTTTAGAATGTCCTATTCCAATACGGATATTCTCGAAGAGGGTCAGCTTACTGTAAGCATAGGCGCAGGAGCAATGGATGATGATATTTTGAATGTTGTTGGTATTGAATTCCCAAAGGTCAATTATCCCCAATTTTACGAGTACGATTTTGTATCTGACCTGATGAAAGTTGTGATTGAATATTGCCAGCCTCAACATGGGTATGCCATTTCTCACCCGTTTTGGGAAGCGGTAGAATTAGAAGGGGAGCCAATAGGCACTTGCCCGATTGGCTGGCTCACCTATCTGGCGGATGCTTCTGCAAATGATCTGCTTCCTCCTGATGTTGAACGCGAAGTGCAATCAACAGGGGGTACGCTCATTACCTTAAAACACTCGCCACCGCCTTCAACAGACAACCCGGAAGATATCGCAAATGCGATCCGCATTCGCGATATTTTGATGCCGTTGTTGGTGAATGAGGTAGTGGGTTAAATCTGTGCTTACCCTGAGAATAGTAAAATATGAAAGTGATTTATTGCATAATTTCCTCATGAAATATTATCAAGAAATCACCTGCCCTAACCGTACTAATACCGACTTGATGAAATCAGACAGAAGTGATGGAGGTGTACAACGATATCGTTGCCAGACTTCAGACTGTCCAACCAACACTTTCATATTGGAATATTGTTACAAAGCCTGTGAATTTGAAATCCAACAATAAATTATCGAAATGACTATCAATAGCAGTGGCACTCGAGACACAGCACGAGTTCTTAAAATCAATAAAAACACAGTGACCCGCACTTTAAAAAGTAAAGAAAGCAGCCTTGCTCAAGTGAACCCTCTTTTTCAGACTTTTGATCAAGGGAAATCATTGGAGGTCAGGCTAGAACCGGTCTGCTGTGAAGAAGCAGAAATTAAGGGGTTAGAGCCAATACCAGTAAGCTAGTAACACTCCCGAAATTACTTGGACACATTGGGGCGCGAAGCTTTAGAGACTGTGAAAGCACTCTGTCTTTGGCCTACTTTTATAGCAAAAAATAGTAAGCTAAAGCACTGCGCCCCAATAACTTAATGGCAGTGACGCGGAGTGGTGGGTAACTATAAACCTATATAAAAAGGATTTTTCATAAAATAACCTGCTTTGTTTATCAATTGTCATATTGATATGTCATATTAACTATTGGTGACAATTATCTTGATCTAGCTCTCATATTTAAGATTAAAAACCATAGATCAAGATATTTTGCTATAATTAAAGGATTTTCGTAATTCAAACCCTCTACTTAGGAGATATAAAAACATGGCAATTAAAGTTGCAATCAATGGTTATGGTCGTATCGGACGTAATGTTCTTCGTGCATTGTATGAATCAAATCGTACTGGTGAAATCCAAATCGTTGCTATTAATGACTTAGGAAATGCAGAAACTAATGCTCACCTAACTCAATATGATACTGCTCATGGTAAATTTCCTGGTACAGTTAGCGTTAAAGATGGTGACTTAGTTGTTAACGGCGACGTAATCAAAGTTTTCGCTGAAAGAGATCCATCTAAACTACCTTGGGCTGACTTAGATATTGATGTAGTTCATGAGTGTACTGGTTTCTTTGCTAGCAAAGACAAAGCTTCAGCTCATATTGCTGCTGGTGCTAAAAAAGTTATCATTTCTGCGCCAGGCGGCGCTGATGTTGATGCAACTATCGTTTACGGTGTCAACCACAAAACATTAAAAGCATCTGATACAGTTATTTCTAATGCTTCTTGTACGACTAACTGTTTAGCACCATTAATCCAGCCTTTACTTGACACAATTGGTGTTGAACAAGGGTTAATGACAACGATTCACGCATACACTAACGACCAAGTATTAACTGACGTTTATCACCCTGATTTACTACGTGCTCGTTCTGCAACACAATCTATGATCCCAACAAAAACGGGTGCAGCAGCGGCTGTGGGCTTAGTGCTACCTACTTTAGTGGGCAAGTTAGATGGTTTCGCAATGCGCGTACCTACAATCAACGTATCTGTTGTTGATTTAACATTCACAGCAAGCCGTGACACAACAGTTGAAGAAGTTCATGAAATTTTAACAGCGGCTTCTGAAGGTCACTTAAAAGGTATTTTGAACATCAACACACTTCCTTTAGTGTCTATTGATTTCAATCATGACCCAGCTTCATCTACTTACGATAAATCATTAACTAAAGTAAACGGTCGTTTAGTTAAAGTTCTATCTTGGTACGATAACGAGTGGGGCTTCTCTAACCGTATGCTTGATACTACGGTTGCTTTAATGAATGCTAAATAACGGAACAACATGCTAAGAAGAACTAAAATTCTGGCAACTCTAGGCCCGGCTTCTGATAAGCCGGGCGTATTGGAAGCCTTATTCGAAGCGGGCATCGATGTTGTTCGTATGAATTTCTCTCATGGCGTTGCTCAAGACCATATTGATAGAGCAGCTGCAGTTCGTGCATTAAGCAAAAAAACAGGGCGTTTAGTCGGCATTCTTTGTGACTTACAAGGTCCAAAAATTCGTATTGCTAAATTTAAAGAGACTAAAGTCTGGCTAAACGAGGGACAAGATTTTGCTTTAGATATTAATCTAGGCACTGATGATGGCACCACTGAAGAAGTCGGTATCATTTACAAACCTCTTGCAGCAGAAGTTAAGAAAGGTAGTCGCTTATTATTAGATGACGGTCGTATCGTGCTTGATGTTGTTTCTACTAATGGCACCCGCATTGAGTGTACTGTTCATGTCGGCGGCCATTTATCTAACAATAAAGGCATCAACCTACAAGGCGGTGGCTTATCTGCAGCGGCATTAACAGAGAAAGATAAAGAAGACATTAAGACAATTGGCGTTATTGGTGCTGATTATGTTGCTGTTTCTTTTCCTCGTTGCGCTGAAGATTTACACGAAGCAAGAAGACTACTAGAAGCTGAAAACTGCTATGCAGGTATCGTTTCTAAAGTTGAACGTGCTGAAGCGATTGAAGCGATGGATGAAATTATTCTCGCCTCTGACGTAGTGATGGTTGCTCGTGGTGATTTAGGCGTTGAAATTGGTGATGCCAACTTACCGGCTGTGCAAAAAAGGTTAATTTCTCGCTCTAGAGACCTTAATCGTGCAGTTATTACGGCGACACAGATGATGGAATCAATGATCGAAAACCCGATTCCTACCCGTGCCGAAGTCTTTGATATTGCTAATGCTGTTCATGATGGTACTGATGCGGTAATGCTTTCAGCTGAAACAGCTTCAGGCAAGTACCCTGTTCAAGCAGTTAAAGCAATGGCTGATATCTGTAAAACAACAGAAACACAAGCCAGTGTACGTAAATCTGCACACCGCATGGACAAGCAGTTCTCACGAACTGACGAAGCTATTGCCATGTCTGCTATGTATTTAGCTAACCATTCTAATGTGACAGGTATTGCTACATTAACTGAATCTGGATCTACTGCTTTATGGATGTCTAGAATCAGTTCAGGTATACCTATTTATGCATTCAGCAGTCATAGAAAGACTTTAGCAAAGGTGACTATCTATCGTGGTGTATTTCCTGTTTACTTTACTCATGAATCTATGGATCATGTCGATGTAAACAATGAAATATTGGCTAGATTAAAAGCACGAAATTGCGCTAAGCAAGGTGAAACATTTATCATCACTAAAGGTGACTTAACAGGCACTGAAGGTGGAACAAATGCACTTAAAGTAGTTACTTTAGGTGAAGGCTTAACACCTTAAACTTGTTGTATTTTATGCTCAGAAGACACCCTGAGCATAAAATATTATAAGAATGCCCAACCCAAGTTAATGTAGGATGTGCTGACGATAGGAAGCGCATCGCATGCTGTTGATGCGCGTCCTATCGTCAGCACATCCTACTTATTTTCTTACCTTAGGAACGTGCATGAAACAACTTCCCGATTTCTAACTTGTCTTTTTGCTCCAGATGGAATGATCTCATTCGTTGCATAGCTTGCTATGCGCCTCGTGAGATCATTCAACCTGAAACAAAAATCCTACGTTATAATTTCAGGAAGTTATTCCATACACGTTCCTTAATGGCAGTGAAGCTCTCAGTGAGTAAGCTCATTCTTTTAATGATTCCTTAACCTTCCATGATTTCTTCCCTCCCCCCCATTGTTAGCCTGTCACTTAACCCTGCGATAGACCTAACTTATGAAATAAACGACCTACAGCACGATCAAAAAACCCGCGCCACAGCCAGCCATTACGACCCAGGCGGCACAGGCATTAATGTTGGTCGCGCATTAGAAAAATTAAACGTCCACTCATATACCTGCTGCATTACTGCGGGAAAAATGGGGGAGTTTCTTCATTCTATGCTAAATCTAGAACTTAACAATGTAAGCACCTTACAAGTTAATGGTGAAACCCGTATTAACACCACACTGATACAAAAATCGCCCCAATTTCAATATGAAATAAATGCTGCTGGACCTTCAGTCACCCCCGAACAACTCGATAAAATAATCAATCAATTTTTAACACTCTGCCAGCAAGGCATAGGCATTCTAACGGGCTCACTTCCTCCCGGCACTCCTGATAGTACCTACAAAAACATAAACCTTGCTCTACAAAAACAAGGAGGGCGCTGCATCATTGATGCACCAGTTGCCGTAATGAAAGAAGCATTACTAAGTAAACCATTCTTAATCAAACCTAACCAGCATGAACTGGAAATACTCACTAACAAGAAGTTAAACAATATTGAACAAATTGCCAACGAAGCCCGCTCTCTAGTTGAACAAGGCTGCCAATATGTTTGTGTTTCTTTAGCTGAAAAAGGTGCTCTTTTAGTGGGTACAAAAAATAGCTATTACTGCAACTCGCCTAAAATCAAAGTCCGCTCAACTGTTGGAGCAGGTGATTCGATTGTGGCAGGACTGGCCTATGCCTTTACTCAGAAACAAAGCCCAGAACAGGCACTAAAATTTGCTGTTGCATGCGGAGCCGGAACCGCAATGCAAGCAGGCACTCAATTATTTAATCCAGATGAGTTAAAGCCCTTATCAGAACAAATCACTCTTAAAACCCTTAATATTTAAACACTCATTGTATAAGATGGCGAAACCATACAAGTTACCACTCATTTATCCCTAGTCGATAAGACCCTACATACCCCCAGCCAATTAAATTTAGCTATTATGTTTTTTACTCTTGCTCACCCTATCATAGCCCATCACCCCGATGATTTAACCGTAGACTGGGCTCAACACGTTGTTAACCAACATAGTAGCCAGACAACGGTTACACAGCTAACAATACTCTCTGTCGATATAGGGACTACCACCCGTATCCGCATTAAAGTTGAACATAACAGTCCAGAACTATTACCAACCTTCTGGTTTATTAAAATTCCCTCCCTTAGCTGGCGTGCACGTGCGATTACAGCATTACCCCGCTTACTCCATACAGAATCTCGCTTTTACAATGAATTAGCCATCCACACACCGGTAAATAAGCCCAGAGCCTTAATAGCAAAAAGTATTTTCTCTAGGGGTTCAACCTTGGTTTTAAATGATATTACCGAACAAGGTGGAATACCAGGAAGTGCCAGTGACACATTAACCGTACAACAAGCCGAACTTATTATTGAACAATTAGCAAAACTGCATGCTAATTTCTGGGGTAAAACAGAGCAAACTCAATATCAGTGGCTTGCAGGCCCCATCAGACAGCTAGAAGATCATTTAGGCACTGCATTAGCCGTTCCGCTAATGAAAAGAGGCTTAAAAAAAGCAGGTGGCTTGGTTCCCAAAGCATTACAGCCCCCCCGCCATTCATTATGCCCGCCATCGCCGTAAAAACATGCAGTTTTTAGCACAAGAAACCCAAACAATTACCCACCATGACTGCCATCCAGGCAACTTATTTTGGCATGATCAAAAACCAGGGTTATTAGATTGGCAAATGGTAAGAATTGGGGAAGGCATTAGTGATATTGCTTACTTTCTTGCTACTTCCCTTTGCCCAGAAACCAGAAGAGAAAGTGAAATTGGGTTAATCACCCACTATATAAAACACCTCACTAGCCTAGGTGTTTCAGAAATCAATTTAGAAAAAACCATTCAACGGTATCGAGCCCATTTGGTATACCCTTTTGAAGCGATGCTAGTCACTTTAGCAGTGGGCGATATGATGGAGTTAGAGGCCAATAAAACACTAATAGAACGAACTGCAAAAGCAGTTTCAGACAACACCGCTTTTTCCGCTATACAGCTATAGCCCTACCGCGAAAGAGATGATTATTTACACTTATTCTCACATCGACATTAGGTTAAAAGCTACGTTACAGAACACTCAGCTTTGCATATGACAACATTAACCATTTTAAACCAACACCCTGAAAATTAATTTGCACGCGCTCTTGCGCACCCTCACCTTCCATCTGAAGAACTACCCCCTCTCCAAATTTCACATGTTGTACACGTTGTCCCATTTTATAGGTGCCTACTTGCTGTATTGACGATCGTTTTTTCTTAACAGCCGTCACTGGCCGCGTGACATTAGCTCGAATTCGAATTTCTTGAATATATTCTGCCGGTATTTCCTTTAAAAATCGAGAAGGTCTAGGGTAAGTTTCTTTACCATAAAGTCTTCTTGATTCGGCATGAGTAACAAACAACTGCTCCATGGCTCGGGTTATTCCTACATAACACAAACGTCTTTCTTCTTCTAAGCGAGCGACATCATCGGTTGATTGTTGCGATGGAAATAAACCTTCCTCAAGTCCCACTAGAAAAACCATTTTAAACTCTAAGCCTTTCGCTGAATGCAGTGTCATTAGCTGCACACAGTCTTCGTAGTCATCACCTTGCATATCCCCCGATTCAAGCGCAGCATGAGCCAAAAACATATCCAGTTCATTTAAGTTTTCTTCATTTCCCTCATCAAAATCAAATAGACCTGCGGCATTTGCAAGCTCTTCTAGGTTTTCTATTCTTGCCTCGCCTTTTTCACCTTTTTCTTTTTTATAAGCTTCAACTAAGCCGCTTTTCTCTACAATAAGTTTAACTTTTTCAAATAGATCTTTATCTTCAGCTTGTTTTCCTAACCCTACAATTAACTCTAAAAATCCTTTTAGAGCATTAGTTGCGCGTGGTGTGAGTCGGTTCTGATTCAATAATTCAACAGCCGCCTTCCATAAAGTTATTTCATTTGCTCTAGCTAGAAACCGAATTTCTTCGATTAACTTTGCCCCAATACCTCGCGTTGGCGTATTAATAACGCGCTCAAAAGAGGCATCGTCATTATGATTAGACATAATGCGTAAATAAGCCAAGGCATTTTTAATTTCCATTCGCTCAAAGAACCGTAAACCACCATAAACCCGGTAAGGCGTTCCGGTGGTCATCAATTTTTCTTCAAACTGTCTTGATTGGGCATTTGAACGATATAAAATCGCCACATCACTGCGCGAACCACCATCATCGACCCATTTTCTGATTTTTTCCACCACAAAATAAGCTTCATCTTGCTCATTAAAAGCGGTGTACTCCGAGATTAATTCACCATCACCTGCTTCAGTCCATAATTCCTTACCCATCCGGGAGTCATTTTTAGCAATCAAGGCATTGGCTGATTTAAGTATATTGCCCGTAGAGCGATAATTCTGCTCTAATTTAATTACTTGATGATTAGGGTAATGTGATTGAAAATTATATAAATTTTCTATTTTTGCTCCGCGCCAGCCGTAAATAGATTGGTCATCATCCCCTACCACAAATAGGTTATCTTTACCTTCCGTCAATAACCTTAACCAAGCATATTGAATGGTATTGGTATCTTGAAATTCATCCACATGAACTTGCTTAAACCTATCCTGATAAAACTCTAAAACATCCTCGTTATCACGCAATAATTCATGTGCTCTCAACAATAGTTCAGCAAAATCCACCAAACCTGAACGATTACAAATTTCCTCATAGGCTTTATAGATTTGTAATTGAGTCCTCAGAAAAATATCGTTAGGCTCAGGCATATGTCTTGCCCGAATACCTTCATCTTTTTGGGCATTAATAAACCACATCATTTGTTTTGGTGGCCATTTTGTTTCATCTATATTTAAGCTTTTTACTAAACGTTTAATAATCCTTAGCTGATCATCTGAATCAATCACCTGAAAGGTATCGGGCAATTTGGCCTGTTTAGCATGTCGCCTTAATAAGCGATGAGCAATCCCATGAAAAGTCCCTATCCACATGGACTGAGCTGAAATATTAAGTAAATCCTCAACCCGCCCTTTCATTTCTTTTGCGGCTTTATTGGTAAAAGTAACGGCTAAAATATTATGAATAGACAGGCCTTCTACTTGTATCTGCCATCCAATTCTATGTACTAAAACCCGCGTTTTTCCACTTCCCGCTCCCGCTAAAATAAGCATGGATCGACTAGGGGCTGATACGGCTAGGCGCTGCGCATCATTTAAAGAGTCAATGAGTGAGTTTTGTTTTTCCATGGTTTATCACTTGCACATTTTTACAAGCTGTGTATATTGAGTCAATTAAACAAACCCTATTACGGGCATAATAAAAAATAAAGAGGTGGATTCAATGAGTTTTGATTATAAACGCTTAATAAATCGTGAAATTAATGTTGGAGATAAAGACAAAAAAATGCGCTTAATCGCAGGCTCAATTCTGTTATTCATTTCATTATTCACTGCAAAAATCATCCTTCTTCTTGTTGGCTTAGTTTTAATCGCAACAGGTTATACTCGTGTCTGTCCAGCCTATTCAGCCATGGACAAAAATACCTTAGAAGAATCTTAGGAACGTGCATGAAACAACTTCCCGATTTCTAACTTGTCTTTTTGCTCCAGATGGAATGATCTCATTCGTTGCGTAGCTGGCTATGCGCCTCATGAGATCATTCCACCTGAAACAAAAATCCTACGTTATAATTTCGGGAAGCTATTCTATACACGTTCCTTAATTTAATTATACTCCGCACAGTTAAGTTTTCGGCTTTTATATTGCATTGTTTTATGCTGACAGAAAACCAAAATATCGCTGATGTGGAGTTTAAATAATACAAGGACGTGTTTATCAACTGTTTATTAGAGTCTATAAACAGCATTAGGAGGCTGGAAATAAATAATCAGCTCCTTTCCTGTTCACTCAAACAAATCACTGCTTACACGTGACAACTACTTTCCCCATCCCTAAAGATCACTCTCTGCGCTTTAACTTACATAATGAAGTCCATGCGCGAACTCCTATTTCTTTAAAAATCCCCGCAAGCACAAGCTTCCTTGCATTAGCACTCAACCACGAAGAAAAACAGCTTGAGCGAATTCATTTGGCTAAATTATGTGACCGTTACGGTATTACAGCTCCCAATGAAAGTGCTTCCCACTTTAGTGCCACCTTCGATTCATTTAAAATGAATTGGGAAGACCATGCTGAATTTAGCTCTTACTCCTTTTTCATTAGAAAAAATACCGACGAGCCATTTTCCATGCTGGCTCTTCAAGAAGTTCCTGCTGAATGGCTCAGTCAATTACCTGGTAAAATTGTCGTTGCAGCTCACGCAGATATTATTCAGCCGACATCACCTTCTGTATCAAGTAATGAAGCCATTTCAAGCTTTTTCTCCAACAATTGCATTGTAGGTGCTGAAGTAACAGGTGGAGCTGCGCGTGCATTTACTGATTTTAAAATTCACGCAGATGGCTTTAGCCGGTTTTTAATTATCAATTCACATTTAAAATCAAGGCAGGCTGGCAGGTTATTACAACGTCTATTTGATATTGAAGTGTATCGGGTTATGGCATTATTAGCCTACCCTGTAGCAAAACAATTAATACCAGAACTTAACAATGCCAATAAGCAATTATTGTCAATCACTTCATCCATGTCAGAGTCCCCAGAAAATGCGAATGACAATGAGCTACTGGATGAGTTAACCACGCTCGCCGCTCAAATTGAGAATAATATCGCAACTCACCAATACCGTTTTGGCGCAGCGAGTGCGTACTACCATATTGTAGAGCAACGTATTGAAGACTTACGAGAAGTCCGAATCCAAGGTATTCAGACGATTGGCGAGTTTATGAAAAAGCGCTTGGAACCAGCGATTAGTACCTGCACTTCAACCTCTAAACGTTTTAATTCCTTATCAAAGCGGATCAATAATGCAGGACAATTACTGCGTACTCGCGTGGATATGACTATTGAACGTCAAAACCAGGCTTTACTGACCTCAATGGACTTACGTGCAAAAATGCAATTACGTCTACAGGAAACAGTTGAAGGGCTCTCGATTGTCGCTATTACCAGTTATATAGTAGGGCTTATTGGCTCCATTACAAAAGCTGCTAATACCTATGAACATATTGATATTAACCCAGCACTTGCGACGGGACTTTCAATCCCGGTTATTCTTATTATTGTTGCTTTAGGTGTTAGGCGTATCCACAATAAAATTCACACGTGGAATGAAGATTAAGGCAATGATAGTGTAGGAGCGTCCGCCCCCGGCGCGAAGGAAATTGAAAGTTTTAGAGAAAAGAGCCTTATTTTAATCGCGACGAGGGCGGACACTCCTACTTTGAGTGTTTTATTCTAAAATAACCTAGCTTTCCAGCTGATTTCATCTAAACTTTAAGCCAAGATAGTCTTTAAAATTCATTAGGGTAGTACAAATATGACGCTTCAAAAAACATTAGGGTTATTAATCCCCTTGCTATTCAGTGTAAACACTTGGGCAGATACACTTAAAATCAACCCAAACCATCCCAACGAATATGTCGTGGTTAAAGGCGATACTTTATGGGATATTTCAGGTCAGTTCCTGGAAAACCCATGGCAGTGGCCAAGTCTATGGAATAATAACCCTCAAATTAAAAACCCGCATTTAATCTATCCGGGGGACACGCTTTACTTCTCTATTGTTGATGGAAAACCACGCTTAAGCTTCTCCAGAAATAACAAAATAAGTCCTAAAATTAGAGAATCTTCTATTGAACAGGCCATAAAACTAATTCCAACCGATGCCATTTCACAATTTTTAACCTCTCCTCGCATTGTAAGTGAAACAGAACTAGAATTATCGCCCTATGTTATTGAAATTGCGGGAGAGCACCTGATAGCCGGCAATGGTGACAGAGTTTATGTTCGCTCAATAGAAAACCCAAAAAGTCTCTCCTATACTATATATCGTAAAGGCGAAACCTATATTAACCCTGAAACTCAAGAAATATTAGGCTACGAAGCAAAATATATTGCAGATACAACAATACAACGCTCAGGAGACCCCGCCACACTCCTTATTACTCAGGCTAGCCATGAGGTTCGTAAAGGGGATCGATTAATGGGAAGTAATAAAAATGAGCTCGCCCTCAATTTTTTTCCTTACCCTCCTAAAGAAACTATTTCGACCCATATCATTAGCGTACTAGATGGTGTTTCCCAAATAGGTCAACATAATATTGTTGTGCTTGATAAAGGTATTGTTGACAATTTAAAGGTGGGGCATATATTAGACATCTATCACAAAGGTCGTACCATTATTGACCCTTATAGTGGCAATACTAATGAAAATGTAAAGTTACCTGACGAAATTGCAGGGTTGCTTATGATTTTTCGTACCTTTGATAGAGTAAGTTATGCTTTAGTTCTTGAAGCCAATCAAGCAATCCATATTCTAGACCAAGCTAAAACACCTTAGGTTTTATCTCTTAACTTAATATGACTGTGAACTAAGGTAACTCGCAATAAATAAACTACCACCCATCGTTCCTACGCTCCAGCGTGGGAATGCAGCTTGTGACGCTCCAGCGTCACGGAACGCTGGAACGTTCAGCAATGAATTCCCACGCTGGAGCATGGGAACTATTTTGCTAGTTTATTTATTGCGAGTTACCTAAAAGGATACTGTAGGATGTGCTGAGGAACGAAGCGCATCAATAGCCGTCGATGCGCCTTCTGCGTCGGCACATCCTATAAAGTTGATACCCATAAACTAGGAAAGTAAAGTATGTATAAAGCAGCTGTGAAAGTATTGTGCTTTTTAGCTTCTTTGAAAAGGATGCGAGTTACCTAAGTTAGAGAGCTGGAAAGAAGTCCAGAATGCTTTAAATCAACTAACCACACAATGTTACGTGCAAAAAAAACCCCCATCAGCCGAAAACCTTAAATACTGGCTTGCCCTGCTAAGAACACCAGGGGTAGGCAGTAAAACATTTATTAAAATACTAGACACCTATTTACCAGAGCAATTATTTTCACAAACATCAGCAGCACTTTTGGCTATAGGCCTCAATCAAAAAAGTATTGATTATATAAACGCCCCTGACTGGGATTTAATTGAAAATGA
>Ga0256840_1002279_pt1 | contig 17095 bp, 18 predicted proteins | sample 355202metaG_FD_185969 | JGI IMG/M metagenome (GOLD analysis project Ga0256840, IMG submission 185969) | Hydrothermal vent microbial communities from Mid Atlantic Ridge, Atlantic Ocean - 355-202 | ecosystem: Environmental > Aquatic > Marine > Hydrothermal vents | place: Atlantic Ocean: Mid... | reverse complement strand
AAGCCACCGATGGCAAAGAGTTACCTGCGATGTTCTTGTTAGGTGACCGTTACATTAATACTTTAGAGAAGATGACCCAATCACCTAATGCAAAATTTGTGGTTTATCCTGCTGATATTCAATCGGCGATTAAAGGGATGTTAGGAAGTGTGTTGAAATAGGGATTTTTAATCCCTATTTCATCTCTTTATTGCATATCTTTCCAATTCACCATACCCCACGATTCTAAATCTTTTTGAAGTTCCTCCAAACTTTTCTCCTTATGACAAGCATAACACGCATTGGTCTCTTTGGGCATTTTGTACTTTAATGTCTGTGCAGGTGAAGTAAATGCAAATCTATGAGAACGTACAGTAAGAGGTGATTTTCCTGTGTGTCGTGCAGTTTTTGGCATATGACACTCAATACAACGTGAACCTTTAGAGTTGGCTTTATGTTTGGAATGCCCCTCTAAAGAGTTTTGATGTGGACCAACAATTGAACCGAAAGAGTGACACTTCATACAAGCTTCATTCCCCTCTGATTTTTGAGCCGTATTGCTTAACTCATGAGGGTTGTGACAATTGATACAAGTAATTCCATGAGCGTACATAGCATCATGAACATACTCATTTCCTTGGGTACGGTTCTTTTTAGCCGCTCCATTTGCCCAAAACTCTTTGGTCTCAATCCCCAACTCAAAAGGAGCTGGTTTTTTATAGTTAATTAAAGGATTTCCTGCTTCATACCCACTTGGATAATCTTTGGCAATGTGCCATAAATCTTTAACTGAAATATTGGCATCTAAACGTTTATCTCTGTTTCTCATGTGGCACTGCAAACAGACTTCATTGGCACGAATCGGGTCAAACTCAGATGCTTTATAGAGCAAACTCTCTGGATTTTCAACATGCTTTGACCCTGCTCCATGACAAGACTCACATGCAATAGCAGGTTCTACTCTTTTTTCAGTGGACATATAGCCCACAAAGTGACACCCATCACAAGTATTTGAAGTTGGAAAAGTTTTATTGTTATGTTCATAAGCATCTTTATACCAATATTTATAGGGCTTAAACCCTTGCCATTTTTTAGTCTCTACATTCCATTGATAATTACCAAGACGGAAATCATCTTTTCCATTAATCTTCGTGGGTATCATGTAACGCTGTTTAAACTTTGAGCCAATCGTATAAAGTGCCTCTTTTAAAGTAAAATCAGCATCATGAGGAAGTTTTGAAAAATCTGCCACCACGACAGAAGCATCTTTTTGAATATTTTGAATCATCTTAGAGTGCATTGAGGCACTCCATGCTTTATGCTCCTCTTGGTGACATTTCTTACATTTATCCGAACCCACAAAATGTGCGTTTTTTTGTGCCTTAGGTTCTAAGTCAACATTTAAACCCACACGCTCTTGAGTAAGTTGTGCATAATAAGGAAGAATTTTAGGTTGAAAGAACCACGCTAGAAGAAGTAACAAGATAAATATAAATAGAAGATTTTTTTTCATCCCCTAAGCTTAACAAAACTTTGAATAATTTGCGATTAGTTAGGTTCAAGAGAATTGAACCTACAGAAGAATAAAAGAAAAAAGTAATTAAAAAGAAGAACCTCTCTCTTGCTCACCACGATAAGAGATAATCCCACCATCATGGTTAATCACATTATTCATACCACTTTGAATGAAAACACTTTGAACCTGCCCTGAACGATGACCTGAACGACACGTAAAAATAATTACTTTTTTATCTTTATGCTCATTATAGAACTCTTCACCCCACTCTTGAAAAGTGGAAGTAGGTTTAAGCATATCCACCCCTTTTACATGAGAAGCATCATACTCTTGCATCTCTCTTACATCAACCAATAAAAAATCTACCTCTCCAGCTTCTCTTTGTGCCAATAAAGTTTCCAACTCATCTGATGTAATTGATGACTTATCTAGTAATTCACTCATACTTATTTAATTCCTTTAATAATTTTTTATTATGTGATATATTATCAAAAATTATATTAATATAATTGTAATTCATAAAAAATATGCTTCTTCTCATAATTAACTTTGCTATAATTGCACATATCTTACAACAAGGTGAAACAATGAAAAAATACCTTTTACTCATCGCACTTCTATTGAACACCCTAGAGGCTGACCATTTAGGTGTCCAAGAGAAGTTAGGCACAAGCATTCCTTTGGAGCTAACATTTATTAATGAACAAGCTAAATCAGTAAGCCTTAAAGAGTTAATGAAAGGAAAACCTACGCTTTTAACCCTTAACTATTTTAAATGTGCAGGAATTTGTACCCCTCAACTCAACGAAATGTCTGTCATGCTCTCTCGATTAAAATTAGCAGAAAATATTGATTATAAAGTTATTACAGTCGATTTTGCAGAAGATGAAACGGTAGAACTTGCTAAAGCTAAAAAAAACACCATGCTTAGAGCCATTGGTCGAGCCTATGTCCCTGATGCTTGGCATTTTGTCATTGGAGAAAATAACAGTTCAGGAAAATTAGCAGATGCTGTGGGTTTTAAATATAAAAAAATGACCAATAAAAAAGGTGAAACCACAGGTTATCTTCATGCCGCTACAATTATTGTCCTCTCTCCTAAAGGAAAGATTATACGTTATCTACAAGGGGTACAACAACTTCCCTCTGACATTGCTATGGCAATTCAAGAGGCAAAAGAGGAACGTGTCTCTACTTCCATTCCTAAAAATGCTCCTTTTTGTTTTACAGAACGCCCCACAGGAGATATTTTGGTCAATAAAGTCACCAAATCTTGGATGATATTTATGCTCATAGTTGTTATTGGTCTCTTTATTTATCTTCTTACACGAAACAGAGCCAAAAACAAAAGTTAATTTCTATTATAATGCTATTATTATTAGAAAAGGACAGTGATGATTATAGATAACACCGTATTAGCCAAACTTGAAAAACTCTCAATGCTCAAAATTGAAGAGGAGAAAAAAGAGGAGTTAGCCTCTCAATTAACTGAAATTTTATCTTATGTTGAAAATCTTTCTGAACTCAATACTGATAATCTTTCAGCAACTTTCTCAACCCAAACAGAGGGTGCTTTGTTACGTGAAGATACGCCTAAAGTACAAGCCCACATAGCACAACACCTCTTTGCTCATGCACCCAATGCTGAAAATGACTTTTTTATTGTTCCTAAAATTATTGAATCTTAAATTTTAATAACTTAAACAAAAATAAAGAATAATTTTTATATAGTTTTATTAAATTAAAAATAAAGATTTAATATGGCTATTGATATAAAAAAACTTCTCCAATCTGTTGTCTCTCATGGGGCTTCAGATTTACACCTTGTGGCACGTGCTGAACCTCAAATTCGTATTGATGGTACACTCAAAGCCGTTAACTTACCAGTCCTTACAGGTGATGACATTGAAGAGATGACCTACGCTCTACTAACTGAAAAACAAAAAAAATCTTTTGAAGAGCATTTAGAACTAGACTTTGCTTTAATGCTTCCTGGAATTGGTCGGTTTAGAGCCAACTACTACCGAACACTTGGGGACATTGCTGCTGCTTTTAGGATTATTCCCACAGAAATTCCTTCACTAGATGACTTAAAAGCACCTAGCATCTATAAGGAACTTATCAAAAGAGAAAAAGGCTTAATTCTCATAACAGGACCTACAGGTTCTGGGAAATCAACTACTTTGGCTGCCATACTCAATGAAATTAATGAAACAGAGCATAAACATATTGTCACCGTTGAAGACCCTGTAGAGTTTATTCACCAAAATAAAAAATCGGTTTTTTCCCACCGTGAAACAGGGAGTGATACCAGAAGCTTTTCTATGGCACTAAAGTATGCCATGCGACAAGATCCTGATATTATTCTCATTGGGGAGATGAGAGATAAAGAGACCATTGAAGCTGCATTAACAGCAGCTGAAACAGGTCACTTGGTATTTGGTACACTCCATACCAACTCAGCACCTGGAACCATTAACCGTATTATTGATGTTTTTAGTGGTGAAGAACAATCACAAATACGAACCATGATTTCTACTTCACTGGTTGCCGTTGTTGCTCAAATGCTTCTGCCTAAGATTGGAGGTGGAAGGGTTGCTGTTCCTGAAATTTTAGTAACAAACCATGCCATCGCCAACCTCATTAGAGAAGACAAAGTGCATCAAATCTATTCTCAAATGCAATTGGGTCAAGGAGCAAGTGGTATGCAAACACAAACACAAGAGCTTACGAAATTGGTTCAAAAACGACTTATTAGCAAAGAAGATGCTATTCAATACTCAAGTAAACCCGATGAACTAAAGAAAAATATCAATTTTAGATAATTTAGGCTATAATTTCTAAAAAATATAATTTGTTAAATATTAATAAATTATCAAAGGAATGATTTATGGAATTTATGGGTTATCATATTGTAGATATAACGATTGTAGCATTAATAGCTTTTTTAGCGATTAAAGGTTTGGTTAACGGATTTACAAAAGAATTATTGAACCTAATTATGGTTGCAGGAGGGGTTATTCTTGCTTCAAGATACAATACCCTTGCTATAAACTTTATTGAAGAGCAAAAACTTTTTCCTAAAATTCCTGAAGAGTTTACAAATATTGTTGGTTTCATCTTAATCCTCATTGCAGTATGGATTATATTGGGCTTAATCTCTTCAATTATTACAAAACTTACCGCTCCTGCTAATGGTTTTATTAGTAGACTATTGGGCTATATATTATCAGGAGTACGTTATATTTTCATTTTCTCTTTAATTATTTTTGGAGTCAACCAATCAGAGTTTTTTGAAGAGTCAGCCACTAAATTTAATAATGAAACAAAACTATTTAAACCAATGGCAGAAATAGGTGCAAAAATACTTAATCGTGACATCAACCAAACAGTAGTTGAAAATAATCAGACCAAAGAGACAAACTCAACTTCTTCTACCATGGCTTTAACAGAGCATAATAATTCAAACTAAAAGGATAGTGTAAAATGACAAATACCATTGCCTATGATGAGGTACTTCAAAACTTTAAAACTTTATTAAAGTTAAATAACCTTAAGTATACTACACAACGTGAACTCATACTTAAAATCATCTATGATAATGACGGTCATTTTACCCCTGAAGACATCTACAACCTGATTAAAGAGTCTCACCCAGAAGTTAAATTAGGTATTGCTACCGTTTATCGTACCCTCACGCTACTTGAAGATGAAAATATTGTTAACTCTATCTCATTTGGCACACAAGGTAAAAAATATGAGTTTGGTATTACCAATCATCATGACCACTTAGTCTGTTTAAAATGTGGCAACATAGAAGAGTTTTATGATGAACTTATTGAAGAGCGTCAAGAAGAGATTGCTAAAAAGTTTAACTTTAAAATGAGCAATCATGTGATGAAGATTACGGGTACCTGTTCGGCTTGTCAAGCCAAAGGGTAACCCTCCCCAAAAAATCTAAACTAAAGCATCAATTTACAAACAATATTACTATTAAAATTAAACACAACTTCTAGGAGAAACCTTGATATTTGACAACCAATATATTCAAGAGCGAATAAAAAAAACCGAAACATTAAGAAAAAAAGGGATTAACCCTTACCCTAACCAAGTAAAAAAAGGAACACCTTCAGCAGAATTTTTAAAAGCGTGTGAGTATGTTCATGAGATAGAAACAGAAGAGATGAAAAAAGATGAAACAAAATCTTTTAGACTCACAGGTCGTCTTAAATTCATTCGTATTATGGGAAAAGCTGCTTTTGCAAAAATAGAAGATGAAGCAGGATTGGTTCAAATTTACTTTAACCGTGATGATTTACCCGAAAACTATTACAATGATGTGGTCAAAAAACTTTTTGAAGTAGGTGATATCATTGAAGTGAAAGGCTACCCTTTTGTGACAGGCACAGGAGAACTTACGCTTCACTGTTTAGAGGTTAATTTGGTGACTAAATCTATCTCTCCCCTACCTGAAAAGTTTCATGGTATTCAAGACCAAGAGATTAAGTATCGACAGCGTTACTTAGACATGATTATGGACGCTGAAGTGACTAAACGATTTAAACTGCGTTCACATATTGTCTCTGGAATTAGACGTTTCTTTGAAGACAAAGGTTTTCTAGAAGTTGAAACACCTATGATGCACCCTATTTTAGGGGGAGCAAACGCCAAACCTTTTACCACTCATCATAATGCTTTAGGCGTAGATAGATTTTTAAGAATTGCCCCAGAGCTTTACTTAAAACAACTTATCACTGGTGGTATGGACGCTGTCTTTGAGATTGGTAAAAACTTTAGAAATGAAGGGATAGACGCAACCCATAATCCAGAGTTTACGGTTATTGAATTTTACTGGGCATACAAAACCTACATTGAGCTTATGGAAGTCACCGAAGAGCTGTTTGACTACTTGTTTGAGACTTTAAAACTAAACAGAAAACTTCCTTATGGTGACAAAGAGGTAGATTTTTCAACACCTTTTGCACGTGTCACTTGGATTGATTCCATTGTCAATATTGGTGGTGTTCCACGAGAAATAGCTGAAGACAGAGATAAAGGTTTGGCATTTTTAAAAGAGAATAATTTAAAATATGACAATAATTGGACAATAGGTTACGTTCAAGCTGAACTTTTTGATGAATATGTGGAGCCAAAACTCATTAACCCAACGTTCATTACCGATTATCCTGTGGACATCTCACCATTGGCTAGAAGAAGTGATGCAAACCCTGAAATAGCTGAACGTTTTGAATTTTTTGTAGCAGGTGCTGAACTTGCCAATGGCTTTTCAGAACTCAATGACCCCATTGACCAATTTGAGCGATTTCAAGCCCAAGTAGATGCCAAAGAGTTAACAGGTGATGACGAAGCGATGCACATGGATACCAATTTTGTAAAAGCCCTTAGTTATGGAATGACCCCAACAGCTGGAGAGGGAATTGGGATTGATAGATTGGTAATGATGCTTACCAACCAACAGAGCATTCGTGATGTCTTGCTTTTTCCTGCGATGCGTCCAGAAGCTCCTAAAGCACCTGTCATTTCGGCTGAAGACAAATGTAAAAAATGTGGCAATGAGAATCCAGAAGAGCTTAAACCTGCTAAAAAAGGTAAGGGGATGTTTTGTATTGATGGGAATGCTTGTAAAAAGCGTATTTCTGAAAGAACTTAATTTTTATTGTCGGGGCGAGGATGCCCCGACCTACGCAAATATAATATAATAATATTAAGGTGTTCTTATATTATATTTGATATAAATAGACGATTAAAACCTAAACCCTTAAAGGAAAGACCCCATGAGTTATTCTATGGAAACATTTGACCCAGAGATTTTTGAAGCCATTAACCAAGAACGTGAAAGACAGACAAATCATTTAGAGATGATTGCCTCTGAAAACTTTACCATTCCAGCTGTTATGGAAGCAATGGGTTCAGTATTTACCAACAAATATGCAGAGGGTTACCCTGCTAAACGTTATTATGGTGGATGTGAACACGCTGATACAGTTGAACAACTTGCCATTGATAGAGCGTGTAAACTTTTTAACTGTAAATTTGCCAATGTACAACCTCACTCTGGTTCACAAGCCAATGGAGCTGTTTATGCAGCACTTATTAAAGCTGGTGATAAAATCTTAGGAATGGACTTAAGCCATGGTGGTCACTTAACTCATGGTTCTAAACCCTCTTTTTCAGGTAAAAACTACCAATCATTTACCTATGGTGTAGAGCTTGATGGATACATCAACTACGAAAGAGTTTTAGACATTGCTAAAATTGTTAAACCAAAGATTATTGTTTGTGGTGCCTCTGCTTATGCTCGTGAAATTGACTTTAAAAAATTTAGAGAGATTGCTGATGAAGTAGGTGCTATTTTATTTGCTGACATTGCTCACATTGCTGGTTTGGTATGTGCCAATGAGCATATGAGTCCTTTCCCTTATGCAGATGTTGTAACAACCACAACACACAAAACACTTGCAGGTCCTCGTGGTGGAATGATTATGACCAACGATGAAGATATTGCTAAAAAAATCAATTCAGCCATCTTCCCTGGTCTTCAAGGTGGACCATTGGTGCATGTTATCGCCGCTAAAGCAGTTGGATTTAAATACAATCTTTCTGATGAGTGGAAAGTTTATGCCAAACAAGTTAAAGCCAATATGAAAGTCTTAGCTAATGTCTTAATTAACAGAGGATTTAACTTAGTAAGTAATGGTACAGACAATCACTTGGTATTAGTCTCATTCTTAGACAGAGACTTTTCAGGAAAAGAGGCAGATGCTGCACTAGGCGATGCAGGTATTACTGTAAATATGAATACGGTTCCAGGTGAGACCAGAAGCCCTTTTGTGACTTCTGGAATTCGTGTGGGAGCAGCAGCCCTTACGAGTCGTGGTATGAAGGAAAAAGAGTTTGAAATTATTGCCAACAAAATGGCTGATGTCCTTGAAAACATTAAAGATACTGACCTTCATGCAAAAATCAAAGATGAGATGAAAGAACTTGCTTCTGGATTTGTTATCTATGATAAAGCCATTTACTAAAGATGAGTCACTTATAATTTGAAACTTAAAATAGATGAACTAGAATTTAATTCTGACTACTTTTATCTTCAAACCAACTCGATTGTTGAAAAAACCACTTTCAACAATCGTACTTTTTATAGTAAACTTAAAAAATATCCAATGCCTATTGACCCTACCCTATTACAACAACATCACCAAGCAGAAATCTCGTTATCTATTCCTTTAATTGAAAATGAATCAGTTAACTATATTGTCATTGAATATAGAGAAGAAGATTGGAATGCATTTTATGCACTGCTTAAACATCTACTAAAATCATTACATATTGAGCATTTTAAAGCCTACAAAAATGAGAAAAAAAACCTCTTTCAACTCTTTATTCCCCAAAAAAGTATTGCATTGAATTTAGCCTATAAGAAAGTTGAAAATATAAAATATCTATTAGATTTTAAGTCTAAAAAAAGCTATAAAATTTATCCTAACAAAAATCTCCCTATAAACTTTAATATTATTAGCTTACCCACTCAAAAAGTATAATATTTCTATGTAAAATTACCATTATTGTGTTATACTCTGTTTAAAAAATGGAGTCGATAGACCATGGCAGATAAAAACTTACACGACATTAAAATTGATGAGTTAGATAGCTCTAAAAAGAGTCCTATCAAAAATATTTTAACCCTTTTAGCACTTTTATTTATTATTTTAGTAATTTCAGTAGTGATTACAAGACTAATATTAAATACCGACAGTGATATTGCTATTGAAAATAACAATTCGCAAACAGAAGAGACTAAAGATTTAAATAAGAGCATAGACCTATCTAGCACTAACAATGGGAAAAAAGAACAGAGTGACCCAGAAACTTCAGCACATGAAAATGCAGCTAACAATAACAATGGTGCTAAAAATGAATCTACTACTTCAACAAGCACTAAAATTCCTTTAGCTACACACAATGTACTTGAAAGAAATTTAACTTCAGCAATCAAAGCACCTTTGACTTCTCATGTACCCAAAAAAGATAGCAGTAAAAAAGATGTTAAAGAGATTAAAACATACAGTGAACCAAGAAAAAATAGTGATGCGAAAAAAGAGCATACTAATAATAGTAAAAATGCTACCCATGATGCCAAAAAAACTGATGCTAAAAACAGTGATGCTAAAAAATCATCTACGGTTAAACATACATCATCTACAACAACACACACACCTAAAAAAGAGTATATAGATAAAGTAGTGACTCAAAAAAATCCAAAACACACTTCAACAACTGCTTCTACACATAGAACCGCTTCTAGTACAAAAAGTGCTTCTTACCTTGGTGGAAAACTCAAAAAAGTAACCCACAGTTATTACATTAAAGTTGGTACCTATAGAAGCCCTAAAACGATTATTTATAAAATTAAAAAAAGTAACTTTAACTATACTACAATACCTGTTGAAAATGACAAAAGCTTAACCCGTGTTTTAGTTGGACCTTTCTTTAGCCGTAATGAAGCGAAAGCTCAATTAGGTAAAGTTAAGGCAAATATTCTATCAGGTGCATACGTAACAAAGGTAAAATAGACAATGATTAAACAACTTCTTCTTGATCAACTCACCCCTGTTTCCATGTATGGAAAAATAAAAGAGCTTTTCAAGGATGAAGTTACCATGCTCTTTGAATCAGTTGTTACCACGGTAGAGGGGAACTATAGCTTCATCACCATAGGTGCTTTAGAGCGTATTGTTTACAAAAATAACCAAACACACTATACTAATCCATCTAAGGAAATAATAGAACTAGAGAACGACCCTTTTAATTTTCTTCAATCCTATTACAATAAATTGGATAAACAAAAGTATCAAGAGAGAGTTGACCAAGTTGGTTTCTCTTTTGTCGATGGTTTTATTGGTTTTATTGGTTATGACATGGTTAAAGTGTTTGAGCCTACCTTAAAAAAGAGTATGGACAAACTCTATGACCCACTCAATACACCAGACTTAGACTTGGTTCGTCCCTCTATCATCTTAGCCTATTCACATAAAAACTCAATGCTGACAATTATTATTAATGATGAGCAGTATACTCATGCCTTTGAAGATTTAGAAAATCTCTTTAATACACCTCAAACCCCACAGAAACTACAAACTGCACTCTTAAAAGGAGAAGGAAACTTTTCTATTGAAGAGGAACGCTACAAACAACTGGTACAAGAGTCCAAAGAGATGATTCGTTCAGGTGATGTATTTCAGATACTTCTTGCTAATCGTTATACCCAAAAAGGTGCCGTTGATCCATTAAGCTTCTATCGACTCCTACGTTCTAAAAATCCATCTCCTTATCTCTTTCTATTAGATTATGAAGATTTTTCCATTGCAGGTTCTTCACCTGAAGTAATGGTCAAGCTCTCCAATGATGAAATTTTACTACGTCCTATTGCAGGAACGCGAAAAAGAGGAAAAAATAAACAACGAGACAGAGAGCTTGAACTAGAAATGATTAATGACCCCAAAGAGTGTGCAGAACACCTTATGCTCATTGATTTAGGGCGAAATGATGTTGGACGTGTTGCCAAAGCAGGAACGGTTAAAGTGACCGATATGATGCGAGTGGAACGCTATTCTCATGTCATGCATATGGTCACCGATGTTGAAGCTACCATTGCAGACGACAAAGATATGTTTGACCTCTTCCGTGCCACCTTTACCGCAGGTACCATGACAGGTGCACCTAAAATTAGAGCCATGGAACTCATTGCAGAGTATGAGGGATTAAAACGTGGTTTCTACTCTGGTTCGGTTGGCTATTTCTCATTTAATGGTGAGATGGATTCTTCAATTGCTATTAGAACGGCACTTATCAAACCTGATGCCATTACACTTCAAGCAGGTGGTGGTGTTGTTGCAGACTCGGTTCCAGAACTAGAGTACTTAGAGGTTAAAAATAAGTTGGGTGCATTACTAGCAACCATTCAAGATTTATCTAAAATTAAAACACTAGATAAGTCACAAGATAAAAAAGTCACAAGATAATAAGATAATAGTGAAAAAATGTCTAATAAGCACTTCTAGAGATGAAGTGCCTTAAAAGTGTAAGAGTTACACTTTTAAATTGAGATGCTTAGTGACAACCACATCCAGTTCCACAAGAACCACCTTCAGCAGGAGCTTCTCCTCCACCCACAACACCCGAAGAGATTTCATCAGCTGTAGCTTCTCTCGCTGATTTAACTGTTACTGAAAACATTAAATCTTTACCTGCCATTGGATGATTGAAGTCAATATTTACATCAGTATCTGTAAATGATTTAACCGTTACTTGAGTTGTTTGACCATCTTCACTTTGACCATAAAGGGTAAGACCCTCTTTCAGCTCTACACCTTCAAATTGTTCAATTGGTAAAGTTTGTACAGCTTCTTCATTATAATCACCATAGGCATCAGCCGCAGGAATCATAAGATCAGAAGAGTCACCTTCCTTCATACCTGTTAAACCTTTTTCAAGACCAGGAATAATCTGTCCTTTTCCCATAATAAACTCTAAAGGTTGCCCTGAACCTTTATTTGAATCAACAACTTCATTTGTTCCTGCTTCTTTTACTTCGTACTCAATGCCTACAACACAATTTTCATTTGTAATTGTCATAGAATCTCCTAATTATAAATTTGCCACAATAATAGCAAAGCAAACTTATCTAGCACTTATTAAAGGGCTATTATATTCTGTTTCGTGCAATTGCCGCAGATTTTTTATTAGGATAGGTATCTATCACATATTGATAAAAACTTTTAGCCTGTTGTTTGTCTCCTGTTTTTTCCAAAGAGATAGCCGTATGAAGAAAGAGAATATCCATGTAAGAAGCTTGGTCATAAAGTGAAGAGCTTAACTTAAAGTAACTAATCGCATCTTCATAATTATGAGTATAGTACGCAATTTCACCCAAATAATAGTTGGCCGCAGCCGTTTTATAATTATTGGCTACTGCCTCTTCAAAATGAGATTTTGCAGCTAAATAACTATGGGTTCCAAAAAGTTGAACCCCTTGACGATAACTTTCTGAAGGGTCAATGGTTGCTACTGAAGGAGAAGAAGGAACGGTCGATGAAACAGCTCCACCCAAGGCTCCTAACTCCTCTCTGGAAACATAGCTATTATTGATTTTATCAACTGTTTTCCCCATTTCTAAAAGCAAGGAGTAAGTACGATTATCATCTGCTATTGAACTAAGTTTACGCTCTTGTGCCGTCAACTGTTCTTTAAGCTCAAAAATCTCTCTATTTTGCCCTTCAATAACCGTTGACAAGCCATCAATCTTACGTTGTTGTTCTGTCATTTTATTGTAGAGCATCTGTAGGGTTTTTTTATTTTCAAGTACAGCTTGTTCTGTTTTGGTTAAACCATAAGGATTAGCACTATTAATATCTCCTGCCCCGTAGACAGAAGGTTCATAGGCATAAATGGCAGTAGAAAGCACCACTAAACTCGTTAAAACAATTCTATTTTTCATTAACATCTATTTTCCTAACTTTATGATTAAGGTTTAAAGTTATTGCATAACTTTAAACTCAACCCGTCTATTTTTAGCATAACATCCAGAAGATGTACTGCTTGTACATTCAGGAGAACTCTCTCCCATACTCACCAACATTATTTTTGTCGCAGGAATTCCGTTAGATATCAAAGCATCTTTTGTCGCTTTCGCTCTTTTGAGTCCTAATGCATAATTATACTCATCTGAACCCGATGCATCACAATGTCCCTCAACTTTAATCTTACCACTATTACGAAGTAGATTAGCATTCTGAGAAACCTCTCCTAATTTATCAGATGTAATGTTGTATTGATTAACATTAAAGTAGATATTTTGAACACCTGATGATGCACCATATTGAGATGAATCATCACCATAAGTACCACTATTTCCAGCATTACTACCATATGCTCCATTCCCTTGACTCATTCCTTCTCCTACAGGGTCAATATTATCATAAACAATTGGGTTAGTCCCCCCCATTGCCCCATTTGCCCCTGTCGGGCTTGTAGTATTTAACTTTTTATCCGCACACCCAACGGTTAATAGTGAAATCACCATACCACTCATCAATACTTTTTTCATCTGTTTCTCCTTTTACCAATCAATTGATTGTATTTTTCCACTTTTCATAGGGAAAAGTGCACTCTGTTTCGTTGCCAGGTTCATATATCCTATCGAATTTCCTCGAGCAGTTTTCTTAATATATAAAATTACTTTTCCATCTTTAGAGAAACGTGGTAAAATATTCTCGCCATTGGCAGTAAGCGGTCGGACATAAGAGTTAGAGACTGAACCTAAATAAATATTTGAAGCACTCCCCTCTTTAACCGAGTAGAGAAGATGTTGCCCAAAAGCATCACAAGAGCTATTATCGTTTCCATAACGTGCTACACGAACTACCGAGCGTGAGTCAATCGCTTTCATATAAATATTCGCACCGCCAACTCTATTGGAAACAAATGCAATTTGACTCTCATCACCAATATACTTTCCATTCACATCAATACCTAAAAACTTAGTTAAACGTTTGGTTGATTTAGAAGATACATCAAACTCATAAATATCTGTTTGCCCATTGGGTGCCATAGTTAAAAGAACACGACTGCCATCTTGACTCACATCTGAAGCAACCAACATTCCCTCTGAAGCAATCACTTTGTTACGAGAACCTGTATTCATATCTACTTTATAGAGTGTTGGAATAGCTAAGTTATAAGATGTATAGTAAAAGGCACTTTGATTTTGATTTGCCCATTTAGGAAAGAGGTTCAATCCTCCTCGCACAATCACAGAAGCAAAACTTAAAGTATAGTCCCCAATCCAAATTTCACTGTTACGTGAACTGGTATATTTAGCAAATAAAATGTTTCTTTTCATCCATGAAATATCCTCAAAGCCCAATACTTTATTAAGCTCAACAATGGCATTGTGGGCTAAAAAAGGATAACGAACACTATCATTAATCGAATAGTTATTCTGAAATACCATAAAAGAGTCAGCTACACGAATAAGTTTTACACTCAACTTTTTACCTGAAGCATCATACCTATACTTTAAGAGATACTCTCTGTCATGTAATTCAACAGGAACTAAGGCATCGTCAAATCCACCTCTTTTTAGTTGTGTGTCTACTGTAAAATGACCTGAAATCTGCAAGTCATTTAATAGTATCTTAAAAAGTTTCGAGTGGTTACGACTACCACCTGCGGTAGCACTGTCCTCCATTATAGAAATACTTGCTTTGGTCTCAACATCTTTTTCAATATCCAATACGGCATCAAACGAATAGACGTTTAATGTCAATAGAAAAAATAGTATATACCTCATGTTTATCCTTTGTTATTTGATTTGATTAATTTTAATATAATATTGTAATATAATTGTATTAAATTATAAGTCATTTAGATAACTACCTCACTTTAAAGCGTACTTGAATAGAATAAGGTGTAGATTTTTTGTGTCTTTTTAAACCCATTGCGTTAACAGTGTCTAAATAGTGTTTTAAACTGTTTCTCATAGCACCTGTAACACCTGAAGTGGTATATCTAAACTTACCACTATTATAGATAGTTAAATTAACCGTAACCATCTGCCCTTTAGCCCCAACAGCATTCCAATTCATCATGCGTCGTTTAACTTGTGCAATATACGCATTTTTAATGCCTTTTTCACGATTGGTATTTGATGTACGTCCACTCTGATGGGTAGCACGGGTTCTATCTGCAAATGTCGAGTTATGTTTAATCGAACTTTGTCTTATGACAGGAGGCTTAACCCTTCGTTGAATTGGTTGTTTTTTAACACTACTTGTCTTCACAGAAGAGAAGAGGTCTCTGGCTGTTTTTTTAGGCACTTTTTTCTTTGGAACAACTTTTTTAGGTATTTTCTTTTTTGGAATAGTTTTTTTAGGAACTTTTTTCTTTGGCACTACTTTTTTAGGCACAACTTTTTTAGGCACTTTTTTCTTTGGAACAACTTTTTTAGGTATTTTCTTTTTTGGAATAGTTTTTTTAGGAACTTTTTTCTTAGGGATAAGCTTTTTAGGTATTTTCTTTTTCGGTGCAATTTTTTTAGGAATTACTTTTTTAGGAATTACTTTTTTAGGAACAACTTTTTTAGGCACTTTTTTCTTTGGTATAAGCTTTTTAGGCACTACCTTTTTGGGTATTACTTTTTTAGGCACTTTTTTGACAACAACCTGCTTTTTAGGAAGCGTCTTCTTCTTAACCACATGTTTAGGAATAATAGGCACACTAGGGTTAACAGGCTTTTTAGGAGTAGAAACTTTATCACTTCTATTAAATACCGTCTTATCACTATTAACCAAGGTCACCGTTACTCTATTGGCATTTTTTTCAACATAGTTTTTAGCTTTTGTTTGATGAATATTATAGAAATATAGAACCACGAAAATAATAGTAAGATAGATAAGCAAAGCTACCAAACCAGAAACCAATTTACCAAAATTCATCTATGCCCTTTTTTTCATAATAGTTTACTTTTCCATAGTGGAATAAATGCGAACTATAGTGTAACTAAAAAGAGTTGTTATAAAAATTAAACAATTTATCCTCTATTTTTTCTTAAAATATTTTTTTAATTTAAACTTAAAAATAAATTTTAATAATATAATACATAAAAATATTAAGGATAATTCAATGAAAAATATTAATAAAAAACTATTCGCCCAAGTAACTTTATCCTCAATGCTACTTATCACCATGGGGTGTGCCCCTAAAAGTGCCAATGGTACCTATGTGAGTGCGTATAGTTACCACCCCTATTTAAAGAATAAAAATTTAAAAAATAAAAAACAGACCAAAACACAAAGAACTACTCTCGCCTATCAATCTTTAAGAACCTATCCAATGGCTCAAAAAAGAACCATAACAAGAAGCATAACAAAGCCCACTCAAGCCATTGTAAAACAGAACCCTTTTAAAGTTATATTAGCCAAGCCCTCTCTAGCAAGACCCATGAATATTAGCAGTAAACCTACTCTTTTTCAACAAGCGATTAAGCCTCATTATAAAACACGTAATTCTAGCGTACCATCAACGCATAGCACTATCAATAACATCGAAAATACAGCTAAATCACTCTTGGGAATAAAATATCACTATGGAGCAAATGGACCCTATGAGTATGATTGTTCTAGTTTCACCAAATATGTTTTTGCCAAACAAGGCATCAATTTACCTCGTGTCTCCAGAGACCAAGCACAAAGGGGTCAGTTTGTAGCCAGTGGACAGTTACAAAAAGGAGATTTAATCTTTTTTGATTCAAAAAAATCTACAAAAGTAAGTCATGTGGGGATTTATTTAGGCAATGGAGACTTTATTCATGCCAGTTCAGCTAAAAATAGAGTGACCATCTCAAATTTACGTTCAAATTACTACTCTAAACATTTTAAATGGGGAAGACGCGTTATACAGCCTCATTATAATTATGCGATGCGATAAGAAGATATAGAGCTATATCTTCTTTGAAACTTAGAATTTTAAAGATTAAAAATCGTAAGTTACCCCAGCACTTAATGCATCTAATGTTGG
>Ga0256840_1002278_pt1 | contig 17097 bp, 12 predicted proteins | sample 355202metaG_FD_185969 | JGI IMG/M metagenome (GOLD analysis project Ga0256840, IMG submission 185969) | Hydrothermal vent microbial communities from Mid Atlantic Ridge, Atlantic Ocean - 355-202 | ecosystem: Environmental > Aquatic > Marine > Hydrothermal vents | place: Atlantic Ocean: Mid... | reverse complement strand
TTTATGAAATGGAAAAACAAAACATCGGTTATAAAAAAATAAATTATCGTTTACGTGATGCTGTATTTAGCAGACAGCGTTATTGGGGAGAACCAATTCCTGTTTATTATAAAGACGGAATGCCTCAGGTTATCGCAAAAGAACACTTGCCATTATTATTACCAGAAGTAGAAAAATACCTACCAACCGAAGATGGTAAACCACCTTTAGGAAACGCTACACTTTGGGCTTGGGATAGTAAGAAGTCTTCAGTAGTCAGTAATCAGTTGATTGACGGCAAAACTGTTTTTCCGTTAGAACTGAATACTATGCCAGGTTGGGCAGGAAGCTCTTGGTATTTTAACCGTTATATGGATGCGCATAATACTAATGAATTTGCTTCTAAAAAAGCCTTAGATTATTGGCAAGATGTGGACTTGTATATTGGTGGTTCAGAACACGCAACAGGACATTTATTATACTCGCGTTTTTGGCAAAAACTCTTATTTGATAGAGGTTTTGTGCCTAAAAAAGAATACGCTAAAAAATTGATAAATCAGGGAATGATTTTGGGTGAGAGTGCTTTTGTATATCGTGAAGAAGGAACTAATACATTCCTATCAAAAGGATTAATTACAAACAAAAAAACACAAGCTATTCATGCTGACGTATCATTTGTAAACACCTCAAACGAACTAGATATTGAATCATTTAAAAACTGGCGAGAAGAATATAAAGATACAGAGTTTATCTTAGAAGATGGTAAATACATCGTTGGTCGTGAAGTAGAAAAAATGTCAAAATCCAAATACAACGTTGTCAATCCAGATGATATTTGCGAAGAATATGGAGCAGACAGTTTGCGTTTATTTGAAATGTTTTTAGGACCATTAGAGCAATCTAAACCTTGGAAAACTTCTGGAATTTCTGGAGTATATTCTTTTCTTAAAAAACTATGGAAACTATATAAAATAGATGAAAATGGTGTAGCACATATTTCTGATGATAAACCAAGTGGAGAGGCTTTTAAAACACTACACAAAACCATTAAAAAAGTAGATGATGATATTGCAAATTTCTCTTTCAACACTTCGGTAAGTAGTTTTATGATTGCAGTAAACGAATTGACACAACAAAAATGCAATCACAGAGAAATTTTAGAGTCTTTATTGATATTATTATCGCCTTATGCTCCACATATAGCAGAAGAATTATGGGAAAAATTAGGACACAACACTTCTATTAGTACGGCAACATTTCCAAAATTTGATGCAAGTTATTTAGTAGAAAGTAATAAAACCTATCCTATTTCATTTAACGGAAAAATGCGTTTTACCATAGATTTATCCTTAGATTTAACTAAAGAAGAAATTGAAAAAATAGTTATGGAAGATGAAAGAACCCAAAAACATTTAGATGGAAGAACTCCTAAAAAAGTAATTGTTGTTCCTGGTAAAATAGTGAATATTGTAGGGTAAAACATAAAGTGAGGGATTCACTCTAAGAGAAACCCTCACTTTTTAGAATTTAATCTTTTAACACAATTCTATAAAACTTTTACCTAGGGTAAATATTTGGCAATAGTGGCAATCCATGCCTTAGCACCACCTCTTACATAACCTGTTTTACCAAGCGGTGTAATGTCTTTCTTAGGATCTTCACCGTCTCCTACCTTGAACATCCAAACAGTAGGGTATCCACGTACACCAAAGGCTCTTTGTAAAGCATAATTTTGTTTTTTTAATTCAGGTGCTATTTTAGTTCGTCTTGGAAAATCTACTTCTAATAATACAACGTGCTTTTTTGCCCATTTTTTAAATTCTGGTGTATCAAAAACCTCACGTTTGAGTACTTTACACCATCCACACCAATCACTTCCTGTAAAGTTAGCTAAAATTGGTTTTTTAGTTTTTTTAGATATTTTGGCTGCTTCAGAAAAATCTGAATACCACTTTAAATCCTGTGAAAAAACACTTACTGAGGTAAAAAACAATACAATTATTAATACTTTCTTCATCTTTATATTTTTAGTTCTTTTACTTAGTTGCAATTTATGTGCCGAAATTACAAAAAAGAATAGGTTATCTCACACCGTGCATTAATTTTTTAAGTAACGGACTAATTGCCATTGCTAATAAACCAACTCCTACAGGAATAAAAGTAAATATTAAAAAGAATGTACTCATAGAATATTCTTTGGTAATTTCATCAATCATTCCTCCCATTTTACCAGCTAATTTATTTCCAATAGCTACTGCAATATACCAAACACCAAACATCATTGCAATCATTCTTCCTGGAACTAATTTTGATACATAAGATAAGCCAACAGGTGATAAACACAATTCACCTAAAGTATGGAATAAATAAGCAAATACTAAGAAAATAATACTTACAGCAGCAGTCATTGCTCCTTGTGGAATATCTTTAGAACCAAAGGCTAAAACACCAAATCCTAAACCTAATAAAATCAATCCTAATCCGTATTTAACGGCAGCAGAAGGATTGTACTTACTTTCCCACCACTTAGTAAAAAATGGTGCAAAGGCAATGATAAATAAAGAATTTAATATGTTAAACCACGATGCAGGGATCTCAGCTTTATCTGCAATAAATTCTTGATAAAGTAAATACAATACAATTCCCCAAATAATGATAAAACTTGAAGCTAAAATAATGTTAGAAACAGGTATTCTAGCATACGAATTAACAACTAATTTAATCAATACCCAAGAAATAATAGCTAATGGAATAATATAAATTAAGGTGTTTACAATTTTAAAAGTCATTGCTGCTCCTCCTTCAAGCATACGGTTGGTATAGTCTTTCGCAAAAATATTCATAGAACCTCCTGCTTGCTCAAACGAAGCCCAAAAGAACACGGTAAAGAAAGCAAAAATAGCAACGGCAATCATTCTATCACGAACTACATGAGAATAACGTGCAATACGAGTAACTAATAGGTATAAAAAGGAAATCAATCCAATTAATATAGCTATATTTTGACCAGATAATACACCTACATACGGAATATTTAATTCAAATGGAAATAAACTGATAGGATTCATTCCTTTCATTTTAGTAATTTCATATAATGGGTCATTTATTAAGTATAAAACACCTAAAATTCCACTTACATACATTAAAATTTTATCTAAAGAAGTAAAATAGTTTAAACCTGTTTCTCCTTCTTCTAAAACAGCTTGAATATCTTCTTCGGATTTTTCTTCTTGACTTGGTTTATCACCAATTCCTTCAAATAAAGGTTGTGCAAAGTAGAATTGTAACATTCCTAAGAACATAAAAATTCCTGCTAAACCAAAACCATAAGACCAACTGTATTTTTCTCCAACAGTACCACAAAGTAGAATTCCTAAAAAAGCTCCTGCATTAACTCCCATATAAAAGAGTGTAAATGCACCATCTTTCTTTTCTGGATGATGTTTGTACATGTGAGAAATTATAGAAGTCATATTCGGTTTAAACAAACCATTTCCTAAAATTAAGCCTAACAAACCTAAATAAAGGAAAAATTCTGTTTCAAAAGCCATAAACAAATGACCTAAAGTCATAATTATAGCACCATAAACTACAGCCATTTTATAACCCAATTTATTATCGGCAAGCCAACCACCAATTATGGGTGTAATGTAAACTAATGAAGCATAAGTACCAAATAAGGCTAAAGCTGCTTTTCTGTCCCAATGCCAACCAGGATTAAAACCTGTCATACTAGATGTTAAGAATAAAACTAATAAAACTCGCATTCCGTAATACGAAAAACGTTCCCACATTTCAGTAAAAAATAAGACAAACAAACCTGCTGGATGTCCTAAAACGGTATTTTTAAAAAAATTATCTGTTGATGCTGTACTCATAAATAAATGTTTTTGGTTAAAGTCTGCAATATACAAAAAAGCATCTAATTAAAATTAGATGCTTTTTTACAAATAAAACTATTTTTAATCTTTTGTCTCTTTACCAATAATAGAATTATAAACTAATAAACCAATAATCGTCAATACTCCTATTCCTGCAATTACATACCAAATGTTTCCTGGATGATAAGTATTCCAAATATGAGTTGTCATCTGCTCTTGAGTCATTTGTAATTTGTTAGCAGCTTCATTATAAAAATCCGTTTTAGAGTAAGTTCCTTTAACAATTTCTGGTAATTCTATATTTTTTGTAACTAACTCTCTACGAATTAAAGCAACTTTATCTGAATATTTCTCATATAAATCACCTGTTATCCATTTAGTTAAAAGGTTTGCAAGTGCAATAGGTAAAAAGTATGTTCCCATGTATAATGCCTCTTTTCCTTTTGGTGAAATTTTTGCGATATAATCAGAAAATTTTGGATTTGAAGTCATTTCACCAATAGCAAAAATCAATATACCTAAAACAGTAAATAAAGAATTATTTGTGTAAAATGATAATGCAATACCTATAATAGCAATAAAAATACCTGTCATCATTGCGTTAATTGGTTTCCATTTTAAAATAATCATAGAAATACCCATTTGAAGAATAATAATAAAAAAGGCATCTAAATTAACAATCATTTCAGGGTTTATTGCTCCTTCATCATTTTTCAAAAATTCTGCAATTGGAGGAAGTACTTTATGAAATAAGTCATAAACGGGTTTTGTATTAATCCATTCCTCAATAAATACAGGTAATGTATAAAATAATTGATTAAACATTAACCAAAAACCAACCATAATTAACAAAAGCATGGTTAATTTCATATCAGACAATGCTTCCCCAATATTTTTAAGTGATTTAGTTATAGTTTCACCTAGAGTTTCCTCTGTTTTCTCTCTATTTGGTTCTTTAAAAAAGAATATTACAATAACTAAGTTTATTAAAATAGCAACAGTTGCCATAATAAAAACGATTTTCCATCCATACTCATTTCTTAATTTAGATGAAAATAAAGGTCCAAAAAATCCACCAATATTCACCATCATGTAAAAAACTCCAAAACCAAAAGAAGAATTTCTTTTATCGGTAGATTTTGTTACAATTGCCGAAGCAACTGGTTTAAACATTGCAGCACCAACAGCAACTACTAAAAACATTAAGAATACTGCTGTATATGAGGTAACTTCACCCATAAAATAATAACCAACAGCCAATAAAGAGTAAGCAATTATAAGTGATAATTTATAACCTATTTTATCAGAAATTGCTCCTGTTACAATAGGTAATAAATATAAAATAAAAGTTACATAAGACATGATTTCACCTCGTTCAATATGGGTAAAACCTAAAGCTCCTTTATCTGTTGAACCCGTTAAATATAAGGCTAATACTGCAAATAAACCGTACCAAGCCCAACGCTCAAATAATTCCATTACACTTGCTAACCAAAATGGTTTAGTAAATGATTTTAACATTCCTACAAATCCTAAATCTTGTTTTTCTGTACTCATTGTAAATAAATTTATATTAAATTAATCCTTAACATTTATTAAAATGCTAAGGATTGTTATTGTTTTTCTAATTATCTGCTAATTCAAAACCTTCGGTTTCATCATGTATTTCGTGTTCGTCGTCTTCGGCGCCGTGGGTTAATAATTCAAGTTTCTTTCTTACTATCATTATTAATACTCCTATGATGATACTAAAAATTGCAATTCCTGTAAAGATTTTAAATTCACCTAAACTTTCTGACCACTCTCCTAATAAACCTGCCAATTTACTACCAAAACCAGTAACTGCAAAATAAACACCCATCATTATAGAAGCGTATTTTGCTGGAGCTAATTTAGTTACATAAGATAAAGCAACAGGAGACAAACACAATTCTCCAATAGTATGAAATAAATATGCAGCAACTAACCAATACATAGCTGATGAACCTGTAGATTCATATTGCATTGTAGCTCCTGTCATAAAAAAGAAACCAGCTCCCATAATAACTAAACCAATAATCATTTTATATAAAGAAGAGGCTACTTTTCCTTTTAGTTTTCTGTTTGCCCAAAATCCAGCAACTGCTGTTCCTAAAAAGATAATAAACATCGCATTTAATGATTGAAACCAAGTAGCAGGTACTTCCCAACCCATTAACAATCTGTTTGTTTTTTCTTTTGTGTAAATATTCATTAAACCTCCTGCTTGTTCAAAAGCTCCCCAAAACACAACAACTAAAATAAAAGAAATTAATAGCACAACAACTCTATCTTTTTCAATTTTTGTAAGTGGTTTACTCATTAACTCTTTTTCTTTTTCTTTTTTAGAATTTCCAAGAAAATTCCCAACTTCGGCAAGGTATTTTTGTCCAAAATAGTATTGAAGTATTCCAAATGCCATACCAATACCTGCTAAACCAAAGCCATAATGCCATCCGTACAACTCTCCAACAGTTCCTACTATTAAACTTGATAAAAAAGCACCTACATTAATTCCTATATAAAAAATGGTAAACCCTTTATCTCTACGGATATCTCCCTTTTTATATAAACCTCCAACCATAGTTGAAATATTTGGTTTTAACATACCTACTCCCAAAACAATAAATACTAAACCAGTATAAAAAGCCCACATCTGCTCTACAGCAAGAACACTATGTCCAATTAATAGTAATATTCCACCTAATAATACAGATTTTTTTTGTCCTAAAAAACGGTCTGCTATAATACCTCCAGGTATTGACATTACATAAACCATCATGGTGTACCATCCGTACAATGCTAAAGCATCTCCTTTACTCCAACCTAAACCAGGATTTTCACCTGTTGTCTTTGCTACTAAGTATAGTACCAATATCGCACGCATTCCATAATAAGAGAAACGTTCCCACATTTCGGTAAAAAATAATACGTACAAACCTATTGGATGCCCAAATAGTTCTTTTTGATGTGGTTTTAATGTTGTTGCTGACATATATTTTTGTTTTAAAATTTTTAATCCTCCGCAAAGTACGAACAAATATTAAAAGTTAAGAGATATGTATGTAAAAATTACAACTTGTGAGTAATTGTTATTCCTTAAACTCGCTATAAATAGGAAAATCTAAATTTTGTATAAACTCTTGTAATAATTGAGTTTGTATGCTTATATGCTCAGGTAAAAAACGCAGTCTATATTTTGCTTGTCCAATAAAGGTAAAAAAGTCGTTTCGGTTTAATTTCTCTTCGTTTTCTAAATTTAAGAGCTCATTAATGTTATCGATTATTCTGGTGAGATAGGTCTGACTTAGTATTTCGCCTCCATTATACACTTCAATGCACATTTGTTTTTCTGGTGCGTATTTTCTTCTAATGGCAAATTTTAATAAGTTGTTAAATTGTGTGGTTTTTTTACCAAAATTTACTTCCTGATTGATAATATTTTTGGTTGGTATGGTAATGCTAATTTTATTCCAATCTAAAAATACTATTTTCATAGTTTTTGCTTCTGGTAATTGTGCCAATTCTAAAGCCCAACTAGTTCCTAAAACTAAAAACACATAAATTAAACTAGTTTTTGCTAAAAGTTTGATAAGATTGATACTAAACGTGTATTCCTCTAAATTAAAAACGATGGATAGCTGTGTTAAATACAATACTACTACACTTATAACTGCAATAAAAGCAACCGTTTTCATAGCACGATTTATAAAAGTTCTGTACAAAGAAACCATTAAAAACCAAGCTAAAATAGTGGATAATATTAAATCTGGAATGGTATTTAATCGAAACCCATATTGCTGAATAGTTTCTCCAAAAAACAAGGCAATTCCTAAAGAAAAAATGGAAAGTACTACAAAAAAAAGAATGATTCTAAAGGTGCTTTTCTTATTATTATACAAGTAACTTGGCGAATTATCTAAATAAAACAAAGCTAAAATTAAAAACAAACTGTTGAGTATAGAAAACATGTTTAAGTTAATAATTTTAATCCAATGATTAATTTGATAGTACTGATATACAATTCCTAATAAGGCAGAAAAAGCCCAAACAAATACAGATAAACTAATAAACAACAAACCTTTATCTAACCGTTTAATTGTAATTTCTGAAGCTAATTTTTGTTTAAATTTTTGCTGAATGGTTTGCCAAATAGACCATAATACAAAACCTCCAACTAATGATAATAAAAATTCTGTGTATTGATAAAAGAGTTGGTGTGTGGGATTCATAATCTACTTATATTTTTAAGAAGAATGTAAAATTAAGTATTTTTGTTAAATAAATATCATTTTTTATAAAAAGTGAATATTTTGATTATCAAATTCGTAAAAAAAAGTTTTCCCCTATAATAAACGAAGAAAATAAAAGCTTTATTAAAAAACTCTTTGGGAAACTTTTGCCGATAATGGCTATTTTGGAAACGAACTTATGTTGAATCTTTTCAATGATGGAATTCATCTAATTATACCAATTCTAATTTCAAGGTATGTAGCTTATTATTTTTTCTAAAAAAACCATCCATTAAATTTAAAGTTCAAGAAACAAATCAATTTGTACTTTTTTAAATCGAACTCAGGTTATAAGTAACCCAAGTTACATATAAAAAGACACGAATGTCATTAATTTGGCGTTATAAAAGAACGCTAAAATGTTTTTTTAGCTAAAACAAATGTTTAATTAAAATAGTGAAAAATGAAAAATTTAAAAACAATTTTATTCGTATTAACAGTAAGTGTATTTGCATTTACCTTTACATCATGTAAAAGTGATGATGAACCAGAAACACAAGTAAGTGTTAAATTAACAGATGGTCCTTTTCCATTCAATTTTGCTACAGAAGCTAATGTAACCGTCCAAAAGATAGAACTTAAAAATGAAAGTGGTGAGTATGTTACTATTTTTGAAGGCGAAGCAGGATATAATATGGTTGCTTTGACTAATGGTACAAGTGCAGATGTTACCTCTACAAGCCTTACAGCAGGAACTTATACACATGCAAAAATAACTATTAAAGGAGAGAGTGTTGGATTTAATAATAATTCTAATGTAGATGTATCAGGAGATGTAAGTGCAACTACTGAAGTTATTTATCCTCCTTTAGTTATTGAAGAAGGAAGTAATTCTAATTTATTATTAGACCTAGATTTGTCTAACTCTTTCAGTTTTTCTGGAAGTTTTGGAGGTGTGTTTTTTGATTGGATTACTGATGTTTCAGGAATTACTACTTGTAGTTTTACACCTCAATTAAGAGTGGTAGATTTAGATCAAACAGGTGAAATTTCTGGTACAGTTACTGTAAATGGTGAAGCGGTTGCAAATGCAGAAGTATCTATAAACGCTAATGGAGGTACAATCAATACACATACAGAAGCAGATGGTACATACAGATTTATTGGAATAGTAGAAGGAAATTACACTGTTACGGTTAATACAAGTGATAATTTTTCTGGCTCAAATACCGCACAAGTAAGCGGTACAGCTAGCGCATCATGTAATGTTACAATTGAGTAATTAATAAAACATTCTAAAAAACCTCACAGGTTTTAGAAACCTGTGAGGTTTGTTGATATTAAAATACACACAACAAAAAATCCTAACTAAAAAGTTAGGATTTTTTTGTGGTACCTCCAAGAATCGAACTAGGGACACATGGATTTTCAGTCCATTGCTCTACCAACTGAGCTAAGGTACCAAATTTTGTCCGGCAAAGATATATCTATTTTTTAAAATCTTCAAAGTTTATTTCAACTATTTTAAATATTTTTTTCAAAAGCTTTAACTTCAACCACTTCTGAGGGTTGAATGGTTAAATTAACTCCTCCAATTCTAACTCTCACTAGCCGTAAAGTAGGAAATCCAACTGCTGCTGTCATTTTTCTTACTTGTCTAAATTTTCCTTCGGTTACCGTAATGCTTGCCCAAGATTTTGGACCGTGTCGTTCATCACGTACTTTTCTGTTTTCAATTGGAAGATTGGGTTCGCCTTTAATTAAAAAAGCTTTACATGGTTTTGTAATATATTTTGTTCCGTTAAAACCTATTTCAACGCCATTTTTTAATTTTTCAATAGCTTCTTGGGTTATGATTCCATCTACTTGAACATAATATTCTTTTTCTACTTTTTTGCTTCTAATTTGTGCACTTACTTTTCCATTGGTTGTTAGAAACAATAAGCCTTCAGATTTTTCATCTAATCGTCCAATTGCCATTGTTCCTTCTGGAAAATCATACAATTCACCTAATAAATGTTTTGAGTTTTTACGTTTTAATTCGTATTTAAACTGACTTAAACAATTATAAGGCTTATTTAATATAAAATGACGATGTTGTTTAGACATTATAAATTTGCTATTTTGATATTTCAAATATTCGTTTTATTTCATTTCCAAATTCATCAACTACAGTAACGATATGTTTTCCTGCTGTTTTAGGGTGAATTGGCATTTCATGAATTTGTTGTGTGGTTCCAATATAGGTTTTGTCTAAATACCAAAACACCTTTGCATTAGCAATATTATGTGCTAATCTAAATATAACAGCGTTCTTTTTTTCATTAAAATCCGTTGCCAAAAACAGTTTGGTGTGTGCTTTTGGGTAAATAAAATCCATTATTTTTTTAGATTCCGAAGTACAACCTTTCATATATTTAGGCAAAACTTTATAAAATGGATTTTGCTTTTTATAATAATATTCCATTAAAGGAGGAAGAACAAACCATGAGGTATGTTTCATTTTTCCTAACGGATAACAACTAGCATTCACTTGATACATTTCAGTTTCATCTAAATGAATCCAATGGTGATACGGACAAGGTTTGGTTCGTAAACCTGTTATTTGTACATTAATACTATCAATTTCTGTACAATAGTTACCTGCTCTATAACCGCTTTTTCTACATACAGGTATTTTAGTTAATTCGTCATAAGGTTTTTCAAACCATTTGCTAGAAGGTAATTTATCAAAAACATCAAATAAAATTGGCGCAGCAGCTTGGACTCCAACCAAACTAGGACGACCTTCGCCATCTGCATTACCAACCCAAACACCAACTACATAATCTTTTGTTGTTCCAACAGCCCAAGCATCACGAAACCCAAAACTTGTGCCTGTTTTCCATGCAATCTCTTTAGAGGAATCAAAAAATTCCCAATTTTCTTCACCTTCCGGTCTATTGACTTCTTTTAATGCTTTATAGGTTAAATATAGTGAACCTGCATCGTATAAGGTTTTTTGTGTACTTATTTTTCCGTAATCTGCTTTAAAATTGGCTAAATATGAAGGTTCTATAAATTCATTTGTATAGTATTTTGCTTGTAAATCATCATAGTGATTAATGGTTGCGCTCATAGCTGCAAAACTTTTAGAAACATCCCAAAGGTTAGATTCTGCTCCTCCTAAAATTAAGGACAAACCATAATGATTGGCATTGTATTTTAAATCTTTTAAGTCTAATTTTTTTAAGTAGTGATAAAATCGTTCTAAGCCAAATTGTTGTAACATTTTAACCGCAGGAACATTCAATGATTTTGCCAAAGCTTTACTTGCAGGAGTTGCTCCGCTATATTGCTTGTCAAAATTTACTGGATGATAACTTGCTATTTGTGTAGGTACATCGGCAATTAATGTGTTAGGTAAAATTTCACCATTATCTAACATGGCTGCGAATAAAAAAGGTTTTAAAATACTGCCTGTACTACGAGGTTTATTAATAACATCAACATTTTTTTGATGTTCTTTATCTGTTGGAGCATTACCAACATAGCTCAATACTTTTCTTGTTTTTACGTTTAAAACCAAAACTGCAATATTGTAAACCTGATTTTGTTTTAATACATTATAATGTGTTTTTACAATGGCATTTACCTGATTTTGTAAATTATAATCAATTGACGTTTTTATAAATTTGCCTTGATGTTCGTTATCAATTTTTTGTAAAAGATGCGAGGCAATTTGAGGTAAACGATACGGTTTTTGAGGTATTTCTTCTAATAGAGCTAAATCATAGGTTGTTTTATCAATTATTTTTTCAATGAATAATTTTTTGAGTAGTCTATTGCGTTTTTTTAACAATCGCAATTGATTTTTACCTGGATAAATTAAACTTGGTGCATTAGGTAAAACCGCTAAAGTTGCAGTTTCTGCCCAAGATAATTCACTTGATTTTCTTCCAAAATATCGCCATGAAGCTGCTTCAATTCCTATTACATTTCCACCAAATGGTGCGTGTTGCGCATATAATTGCAGGATTTCTTTTTTGGAATATCTAAATTCCAAACGAGTTGCCAAAATGAGTTCTTTTAGTTTTTCAAAATAAGTTCTTCTTTTTCCTTTTCTAGATAAACGGATAACTTGTTGTGTTATGGTGCTCCCTCCTCGTTTAATGGACTTCGATTTTAAATTTTGAGCAAATGCTTTTACAATAGAAACAGGATTAAATCCGATGTGTTTATAAAAATAAGCATCTTCAAATTGTACAATACACTGTTTAAATTTAATTGGAATATTATCTTGTTTCGGAAAACGCCATTGACCATCTTTGGCAATTTTTGCGCCTAATAATTTTCCTTCTTTACTTTCAATTATGGTAGAAGTAGGGTTGTTAAACAATTCTTTTGGTAAAGAAAAATAATACCATACCAAAAGTATTAAGAGTAGAATACTTTTCTTTTTATGATTTACAATGTGTTTTTTTAATGAAAACATACGTTGCAAATGTAGGCTCTTTTTAGTGAAAAAATTAGTTTTGTTACGTTAAGTCTTAGTATTTAGAAATGTTAAAATTTTATAATTAATCAAAATTTGAAGATAAATAATTATATTTGTCATAATTATAATAAATAAAGTTATAAATATGAACACAATTACTATTATAAACGAATATGATCGTATTATGGATGGTTTAGCTGATGATATTAAAAACAGTCCTTATAAAACGCAGTATTTTTTAGATTTATTGAATTTAAAACGTGGTTTTTTTTATAAAAAATTAAAAGAAAAAAGATTTACTAGTAAAGAAATGAAGATATTATCAAAATCATTATATCCTGAAGAGTACAAAGATTATGAAATTGAGATGATAGATAAGTTATTAGTAATATCTCAACAAGAATTTAAAGATGGAAAGGGAAAGGATTTTAAAGTTCTATTAGAAGAAACTAGAGCTAAATATGGCTTATAAAATTAAATATCACAAATTAGGAAATAGTACATTTTTAGACAATCTATATTATCTAGAACAAAATTGGTCTAAAAAAGTAATTGGTAATTATTTAGATAGAATTGATAAAATTATAGCATTGATTGAAATTAATCCTGAAATATTTCCAAAATGGAGAGGTTCAAGCATTAGAAAAGTAGTGATAGTAAAACAAATAACCATGTTTTATGAAATAAAAGAAGACACAATAAACATTCTCCTCTTTTGGAATAATTACCAAAACCCAAATAATTTAATTGAGTTATTAAACAAATGAAACCCGTTCTAAAAATAAAAAATTTATCTATTTCTTTTCCGTCAAAAGCGGAAGAGAACGAAGTAGTTCACAGCATATCTTTTAATTTGAATGAAAATGAAATATTAGGAATTGTTGGCGAATCAGGTTCTGGTAAATCGGTTACTTCTTTGGCAATATTGGGTTTGCTTTCTAATAAAGCAAAGGTTAAAGGTGAATTATTATTTAGATTAGGAGAAGAATCAATTCCGTTAAGTAAATTATCTCATAAAGAATTTCAAAAAATTAGAGGTAACGAAATATCCATGATTTTTCAAGAACCAATGAGTAGTTTAAATCCTAGTTTAACTTGCGGATATCAAGTTTTAGAAAACTTATTACTTCATACCAATTTATCAAAAAATGAAGCTAAAGCTGAGGTGATTAAATTATTTAATCAAGTAAAATTACCACGAGCAGCACAAATATATCATCAATATCCACATCAAATTTCTGGCGGACAAAAACAACGTGTAATGATTGCCATGGCAATTGCGTGTAAACCAAAAATTTTAATTGCAGATGAACCTACAACTGCTTTAGATGTTACGGTTCAAAAAGAAATTATCTTGTTATTAAAAGAACTGCAACAAGAAATCGATATGAGTGTTATTTTTATTACACATGATTTAGCCTTAATTTCTGAAATTGCAAATCGTGTTTTGGTAATGTATCAAGGTAGTATTGTTGAACAAGGTTTGGTTGAACAAGTGTTTAAAAACCCTAAAAACGATTACACTAAAGCGTTAATTCACTCTAAACCTAGTTTAGATGTTAGGTTGCGTGTGTTGCCAACTATTGAGGAATATTTAGGAGAGAGGAGAGGGAAGACGGAAGGCCGAAGACCGAAGACCGAAGATAGGAGAGAGGAGGAAGAAGAAAAGATAGGAGAGAGAAGAGAAGAAAGAAAAGAGAAGAAAGAACTGAGAGGAGAGCGGAGACAGGAGAACGCAGAGCGTAAGAAAAAAAAACCCTTACTCATTTCAAAACAAGAACGAAAAGAAAAGCATAAAAAAATGTATGCAAAGTTACCTTTATTGGAAGTTAAAAATTTAGCTACGTATTTTAAAACCAATTCAGGAACGGTAAAAGCAGTTGATAATGTGTCTTTAAAAATTTTTGAAGGTGAAACGCTTGGTTTAGTAGGTGAATCTGGTTGTGGAAAAACAACGCTAGGAAGAACCATTATGCAGTTAGAAAAAGCATCTAAAGGTGAGGTGATTTATAAAGGAGAAGATTTGACTAAACTTTCTAAGCGAGAAATAAAAAAACTCCGAAAAGATATTCAGATTATTTTTCAGGATCCGTTTTCTAGTTTAAATCCGAGGCTTTTAGTTGGTGAAGCTATTTTAGAACCTATGAAAGTGCATCGTTTATATCATTCTGATAAAGAACGCAAAGAAAAAGTATTTGAAATTTTAGAAAAAGTTGGACTAGAAAGAGCGCATTATTATCGTTATCCACATGAATTTTCTGGTGGACAAAGACAGCGAATAGGTATTGCTCGTACCATTGCCGTTCAACCTAAATTGATTATTTGTGATGAATCTGTTTCTGCTTTAGATGTTTCAGTTCAAGCGCAGGTATTGAATTTATTAAATCAGTTAAAAACGGATTTTAACTTTACCTATATTTTTATTTCACATGATTTGGCTGTGGTAAAATATATGTCAGATCAATTGGTAGTGATGAATAAAGGAAAAATAGAAGAAATGGGTGACGCTGATGAAATTTACAAAAATCCACAAAAAGAATATACACAAGCTTTAATTGATGCTATTCCTCGTGGGATTTAATGTTTAGTGAGGGCTTCATTTAGAGTGAAGCCCTCACTGTTTAAGATTAAGCCTTTTGCGTCATCTCTACATAATATTTATAAAACAAAGGAATAGTTTCAATACCTTTAAGGTAATTAAAAATTCCATAATGCTCGTTTGGTGAATGAATAGCATCACTATCAAGACCAAATCCCATTAAAATGGATTTAGATTTAAGCTCATTTTCAAACAAAGCAACAATAGGAATACTTCCTCCACTACGTTGTGGAATTGCAGGTTTACCAAATGTTTGTGTATAGGCTTTATTAGCTGCTTTATACGCCATATTATCAATTGGTGTTACATAAGGAAAACCTCCATGATGAGGTGTTACTTTTACTTTTACTGCTTTTGGCGCAATGCTTTCAAAGTGTTTTTTAAAGAGTTCTGTAATTTCATCTGGTGTTTGGTTTGGTACTAAACGCATCGAAATTTTTGCATACGCTTTTGAAGGAATAACTGTTTTTGCACCTTCACCTGTATATCCTCCCCAAATTCCGTTGACATCTAAAGTTGGTCTAATAGAATTACGCTCGTTGGTTGTATATCCTTTTTCACCATAAACAGCTTCCATATCTAAAGCTTTTTTATAATCTTCTAAAGAAAAGGGTGCTTTTGCCATTTCTGCACGTTCTTCGTTAGTAAGCTCTAAAACTTTATCGTAGAATTGCGGAATGGTAATGTGATTATTTTCATCATGAAGAGAAGCAATCATTTTGGTCAATATATTTATAGGATTTGCAACTGCTCCACCATACAAACCTGAATGTAAATCCCTATTTGGACCAGTTACTTCAACTTCAACATAGCTCAAACCACGTAATCCTGTTGTTATAGATGGTTGTGTGTTGCTAATCATACCAGTATCACTAATTAAAATTACATCATTTTTTAATTTTTCTTGATTGCGTTTTACAAACCATTCCAAACTTGGTGAACCGATTTCTTCTTCGCCTTCAATCATAAATTTTACGTTGCAAGGTAGTTTATTTTCTTTAATCATATATTCAAATGCCTTTACATGCATATACATTTGTCCTTTGTCATCGCAAGCGCCACGAGCAAAAATTGCACCATCTGGATGAATTTCTGTTTTTTTGATTACAGGTTCAAAAGGAGGAGATGTCCATAAATCAATTGGATCTGCAGGTTGTACATCGTAATGACCATAAACCAAGACCGTTGGCAACTTTTCATCGATAAATTTTTCTGCATAAACAACTGGATAACCTGGAGTTTCGCAAATTTCTACTTTATCACAACCAGCAGTTTCTAAGGCGTTTTTAACAGCATCTGCAGTTTTTAAAACGTCATTTTTGTAGTTTGCATTTGCACTAATTGAGGGTAGTTTAAGCAGCTCAATCAATTCGTTTATAAAACGATCTTTATTATTGTTGATGTATGTTTTTATAGTATCCATGATTTGTATATTTTAATTTTTTTCAAAATTAAGAAAAATAAAGATTAAATCTTTGCAGTTTTGAACTTATTAGTATATTTGCAGTCCAAATTTGCGAGTGTGGTGGAATTGGTAGACACGCTAGACTTAGGATCTAGTGCCGCAAGGTGTGAGAGTTCGAGTCTCTCCACTCGTACAAAAGGAAAGCCGAAGTTTTAAACTTTGGCTTTTTATATACTTATTCTTTAGAAGTTTGTTTGTACACTAAGCTAATAACAGCTCCTGTAACTCCGTAATAAAAAACACACCAAATTCCATCAATTAATTGACCTGTAAAATCCATAAAATTATTGGTAGCATACATTATTATACCAAGACCTAAACCAATCATAATACCAATTAATGCTCCAAAAGAGAATCCTTCTTTAACACTATGATGACCTCTTGACCATTTATTATAAAGTGTAGCCATGCAAAATGAAAGAATGATACTTCCAATGGCAATTTGC
>Ga0256840_1002277_pt1 | contig 17100 bp, 16 predicted proteins | sample 355202metaG_FD_185969 | JGI IMG/M metagenome (GOLD analysis project Ga0256840, IMG submission 185969) | Hydrothermal vent microbial communities from Mid Atlantic Ridge, Atlantic Ocean - 355-202 | ecosystem: Environmental > Aquatic > Marine > Hydrothermal vents | place: Atlantic Ocean: Mid... | reverse complement strand
AGAATTTATTATTACATTAAGCAGTCAAATATGAATGAAAATCTTAAAATCTACAATACATTAAACATACTGTGTGTCGAAGATGATGTGAATGTAATGGATATCTATGAAACAATGTTTTCAATGCTTTTCAAAAATGTTTATACTGCCTATAATGGGGCAGAAGGACTTGAACTGTTTCAAAAAGAACAGATAGATATTGTTTTGACTGATTACTCCATGCCTGTAATGACAGGTTTACAAATGACACAAAAAATCAGAGAAACAGACAGCAATATACCTATAATTTTACTTACAGCTTTAGAAAACTTAGAGATGCTGAGAAATGCGATTGATCTGCGTATAACAAGCTTTATAAAAAAACCCATTTCCTCACAATCAATTTTTTCCACATTGGAATTTGTGGCAAAATCAGTATTGGCAGACAGATTGCTGATGCAGGCACAAAAAGAAGAACTGTGCTACAGCCATTACCAGGAAAATTTAACCTACCAAAAAGAAAATATAATATGCAAAAATGATTTACAAGAAAATAAAAAATTTTTAGATTTTACATGTGAAGTTTTTTATAAGCCAAAAGATATTTTAAGCGGAGACAGTTATCTCATAAAAAAAATTTCAGATGATGAATATTTTATGTTTTTGGTAGATGGTATGGGAAAAGGAATATCAGCAGCTGTTACTGCAATGCTATGTAGTGCAGCTGTAAACAACATCATAAACAAAGCTGTAAAAAACGGAGATTTTTCCTTAACAAAAACCATAGAAGAACTGTTGGAGTTTATCTCTCCAAATTTGCTTGAAGAAGAGGTGGTCTGTGCAACTTTTCTTTATTTTAGTGCGTATAACAAATTAGAGTATGCTCTGTTTTCCATGCCTCCTGTCTTATATGTAGTGGATGGCAGCGATGATGTAGTAAAAATAAAATCCAACAATCCGCCTTTGGCAAGCTATACAGGTACCGTCAGTACAACTCTCCTCAATACAGAAAAAATATCCAAATTCCTTGTTTTCAGTGATGGACTTAATGAAAACTCACTCAAAGACACGCAGGATTTTTACGGAAAATATCTTGGTCAAGATTTTAAAGAAGCTAAAGATATCAATGAACTTGAAGCCAAAAGAGAAACAAAAGTTTTTGACCAAGATGATGATATAACTTACATGTTTATACAAAGACAGCAGTTATCTGACATTTAGAAAATATCCAAGACTGACATCACTCCACTCTTTTGAAAGGTCCAGGTAAGCTTTTATAGAGGAATACACTTCGGCAAAATCATTGTTTTTGCTGCTGAGATCATGTATGACTTCTTTGAGTGCTCTTTTTCCGGCTTTTGTTACGTCATCAGGAAACTGGGCAAGTTTTACATCTAAACTTTTGAGTTTTTGCAGAGCATATATATTTTCATGGTGAAATTTTGTTGCCATGTTTGCATTCATTTCACTGGCAGCTACTTCAATCATAGCCTGATGTTCATTTGCAAGCTTATTCCAGACATATTTGTTAAAAGTAAGTTCAAGCACAGAACCCGGCTCATGCCAGCCGGAGTAATAATACGGTGCAACTTTATAAAAACCCATTTTTATATCAAGAGCAGGGCCGACCCACTCGGTTGCATCAATAACACCACGCTCCAAAGAAGTATAAATTTCTCCTGCAGGTAATAAAACAGGATTAACACCCATACGTGAAAAAACTTCTCCTCCAAGACCGGGAATACGCATTTTCAATCCCTGCATATCAGCAAGGGAACGAATAGGTTTTCTAAACCATCCGCCCATTTGAATATTTGTATTTCCGCCTAAAAACGGGTGGAGATTGTGTTTTGCATAGTGTTCTCTCCACAAGTCCATACCTTCGCCGTAAATCATCCATGAGTTTACCTCTTCGGCGGTAAAGCCAAAGGGTATACCACTGTAAAGAGAAAAAGCGGAATTTTTTCCTTTCCAGTAATAGGGACCAGAGTGAAAAGCATCAATTTGCCCGCTTGAACAGGCATCAAAAACGGCCAAAGCAGGAACAAGAACATTTTTTGGATAGATTTTTATCTCTATACTGCCTCCACTGATAGTATGAAGACGCTGAGCAAACTCCTCAACACCGGTACCCATTATAGGAAAATGTGCAGGCCAGCTTGTTGCAAGTTTGATAACTGTTTTTTTGTTTTTATTAAAATGAACACTCTTCACAGCATCATTGTGTTTTTGAGGATGTTTTGAATAGTCTATTGCAACATGGTTCCCTTCATTGCAGCCGCCGAGTGCTATGGCTGCAGAAGTGAGTGTTGCAGTATTTAAAAAATCTCTGCGATTCATCTATTTGTATTGCATTGTAAAGTATATATTGACATCTTGCCATGTCTTACCCTTGTGCAGAGTATAGCATGCTTTGTTGATGGATTTTAAAGACTTCAACATCATAAAATCTGCCAAATCTATTGTTCCTTTTGCCTTGACAGTATGATTTTCAACACTGTAGTTCATAGGAATATTTAATGTTTTACTGTTCATCTTCAACTGCAGTACAAGCATATTTTTTTGAACATCAATAATTTTTGCCTGTATCTTTTTTACATTTTGAACATTAAAAAACTGACTTACAAGTTTTGCATCTCTGCCTTTGTTACCGCTGTTTACACTTGATGTTTCTATATCTGCCGTTGCATTTTTTAAAAGAGAGACAACTGTGTCAGCATTTTGTGTATGAATTTTTATTTTATCAAAAACTCCGCTTACACCTTTTTTGGCATATGTTTTAAATGCTGTAAACTTTACAGTTGTGCTTTGTGCTTCCAATGCATAGAGTGAGGCTGTGGCCAACAATAGTGCTAATAAGATTTTTTTCATTTTACATCCTTTTGTAGTTTTTATAATATATCATTTTTTATTAAAAATCCAAAGTCAACTGTGTCTGTCTGACCAAAGGTTTCTCCAATATGGACTTATCTACACCAACAATCAAAGAAAAATGAAAACTGCTTGTCTGTAATATATTTCTAATTTCATTTTTATTTTTATAGAAAAATAAATTTTTATCTTCCAACAAAGTAGCATTAAGTGATTGCTTACATGTAAAGGGAACAATATAGATAATTTTTGCCCATGTAGCCTGTTTTTGTAAAAAAATTATCTCTTTTTCAATCAAAGAGGTGCTTTTTTCAAATATCAACACCTTGTCGCTGCTGCCAAAATCTTTTATTTCAAAATTTTTATTTGTAAAAACTGCTTCAAAGTGGTCAATTGGTGTAAATTTTTTTAATCTGAAGTTTATTTTTAAAATTTTAAACAGATAAAGAAGTTGCTCAAGGTAGGGCATGAAAAACGGAGAAAGAAGCTGTCTTTCATAAAAGATATTATCATATATAAAAGATGTTTCAAAAAGAGTCTGTTCAATAATATCAATACTTTGCGGTCTGTTTTTTGGTAACTCTTTGATGTTTGTAAACAAATCTGTAGAGGTAAGCGCAGGGCTGAACAATACTGTAGCACCGTTTTCTATATCGGACAAGGCTTTAAAAATACTTTTAATATCACCATGCAGAGCAATAAAATTCGATTCTGTTACAACCTGCAAAGCAAGTTTTAAAATGATTTCATCACAAGAGTAGACAGATATTTCTTTATTTATAAGTTCAAAACGAAGCAGACGCTTGAGCGCGTCTTCAAGGTTTTTGACTTTTATCCAGGCTATCTCACTGTCTGTTATCTGTGTAGGCTTATCAAACATTACGCCGTAGGCACCATTAAAAACAGCATCTTCTATGGCACTTTCATCAAAAGCTATAAAAAGATCACCCCGTTTTACTGCTTTTGCATCAAAAACAATATTGTTAAAATTACTTATAAAGGGAGTGTTTATCAGCTCTCCGTGTGTAAGTGCTAAAGTGTTTTCAAGTCTCATCCAATAGGTGTGCCTGCTTTTTTGGGTTTTTCGGGCCTGATTAAACACAAACCGTCTTCATCTTTGGCAGCAAGAAGCATTCCTTCACTTATCATTCCCATTAATTTGGCAGGTTTAAGATTGGCTACAACACACACTTGCGTATTTATCAAATCATCAGGAGAATAAAACTCTTTTATACCGGCAACAACCTGTCTCAAATTCTCTTCGCCTAAATCAACCTGTAATTTTAAAAGCTTTTTGCTTTTTGGTACTTCCTCAGCTTCTACAACAGTTCCGACTTTCAGAGATGTTTCAAAAAACTGACCAATTTCAATAAGGTTGTCATTTTCTTTTTTCGTCTCTTTTGTCTGTTTTTTAGAGCTTTGTTCTTTTTTTGTTGCTGTCACAGGTTCTGCCTTTGGCGCTTCTTGCATCAAAGGCTCTTCGATTCTAGGAAAAAGAGGCGGTACTTTTTTAATATTAAACAATTTCAATAGTTTCTTTTCTAAAATCAACTCTTGATAGCTTGCCGTGTTTATTTCAAATGAGAGTGCATCAGCTATAATATTTGTTGTATTTGGCATAACAGGGTGAAGCATTACAGCTGCTTTTGACAGTATATTTGCAACAACAGCTACCGTAGCAAGTGCTTCATCTTTTTGTCCGTTTTTTATTTTTACCCATGGTTCATACTCTTGTATAACACCGTTTCCTATTGCAAAAAGTTTCCACAGTTCTTCAAGGTATCTGTGTGGTTGCAGATTTTCTAAAAATGCATCAAGAGAATCTAAAATCAGATTCATTTGTCCAATCTCTTTAGAATGGTATTTTTCTACATCCACACTGTCTATTTCAAAATCAGAATATTTTCCGCTCATACCTATGATACGATTGAGCAGGTTTCCAAGGTCATTGGAGAGTTCAGAGTTTATACGGTCTATAAAAGCACGTTGTGAGAAATCACCGTCTTGGCCAAAAGGAACTTCTCTCAGCATAAAGTAACGGAGATTTTCTACACCATAGGCATCTGCAACTTCTTTTGGTGAAACAACATTTCCTTTGGACTTGCTCATCTTTTCACCGTCTCGTGTCCACCAGCCATGCGCACCAATATGCTTCGGAAGAGGGAGATCCAGACTCATTAAAAATGCAGGCCAGTAAATAGCATGAAAACGAAGAATGTCTTTTCCGACAAAATGAATATCTGCAGGCCAATAGTTCATTTTTGCATCATACCCCAGGGCACCTTCTCTGGCTTCGCCATTCACCTTGTCTGTACCATATCCAAGTGCTGTAATATAGTTTAAAAGTGCATCAAGCCAAACATACATAACATGCTTGTCATCGCCTATGCTTTGGGGCATTTTTACACCCCAGCTAAACGATGTACGTGTTACAGAAAGGTCACGCAGACCTCCTTTTACAAAATTCACAACTTCATTTGCACGAGATCGCGGCATAATAAAATCAGGATGATTTGCATAATGTTCAAGCAGTTTCTCTTCGTAGTTTGAAAGTCTGAAAAAATAACTTTCTTCCTTTACCACACTTGTCGTTCTTCCGCAGTCAGGACAAAATTCACTGTCTATAAGCTGTGTCTCAGGAAAAAATGTTTCACAACTTACACAATAATGACCTTCATAAAAGTCTTTATAAATATCACCTTTGGCATACATTACTTCAAAAGCTTTTTGTACACCTTTTTTGTGTTCTTCGTCAGTTGTTCGTATAAACTTATCATAACTTATGCCAAATTCATCCCAAAGATTCTTAAAAGTCGCACTGATTTCGTCTGCAAATTCCTGCGTAGGTTTTCCTGCTTTTTTTGCAGACTCTTCTATCTTTTGTCCATGTTCATCTGTTCCTGTCAAAAAGAAAGTATCTTCCCCTTTGAGCCTTTCATAGCGCGCCATTGTATCTGCGATGAAAGTCGTGTAAGCATGCCCGATGTGAGCCTCTCCGTTAACATAGTATATGGGTGTTGTTATGTATTTACTCAATGTCTGTTCCTGTTAAATATTTAATGTATTTTATCTAAAATGTTTACTATTACCAATAGCCTTAAAATTCAAAACCGCCAGTTTCACCTTTGGACATACTGTTATAAACGGCTTTTATATACTCATTTCGCAGCTCGCAGCCAAAATAGTGCTCACACACACTGCAGCTTTTATGATTTTTCTGTTCTTGACACTCCTGAACTTTTTGTATCATTTCATCAAGATGCAGTTCAAATTTGTCTTTAGGCTTTTTATGCGTTTCTTGCATATACTTCTTTCACCCGATCTACTTCATATTTTGAACCAAAGAAACATGGTGAAGTATCATGAATGTGTGCATGACCAAGACTTAAAATCTCATTTTTTCCGTCAATGGCTTCTCCTCCTGAAGTTTTAAACACAAAAGCAAAAGGAAATACTTCAAATAAACGGCGAAGTTTTCCTTCCGGTTTATCGCTTGTAGCAGGGTAGCTGAAAAGTCCGCCGCCTTTAAGAAGAATCTGGTGCAGATCAGGTACCATACCGCCGGAATATCGTAAACGATATCCTTCTGCAAAAAAGCCGTCTATCATGGCTTTATGGTATTTTTCCCAGTTTTGCTGTGTCCCGCCGGGAGCCATAAGCCTGCCTTTTTCATTGAGTCTGATCTCTTTGACAAACTCAAACTCTCCGGCCTGTAAAAGGTAAAGTTTTGTTTTGTTTTGCGCAAAGACCATTTCAACACGCGGACCATAGACAACATAGCATGCCGCAACAATTTTTTGTGTTCCAAACGCACCCTCGTAAATTCCAAAAATTGATCCTACACTGAGATTTACATCAATCAATGATGAACCGTCAAGCGGATCATAAGCGATAAAGTATTTTCCATTTTCGTGTAAAACCTCTTCATGCTCTTTCTCTTCACTTGCAACCGTATGTATGGAAGAAACTTTTGAAAACTCTTCTTCAATAATCATGTCACATTTTATGTCAAGTTCAAGCTGTGTTTCTCCCGAACTGTTTTCCTGCTGTGAGTATCCTATGTCTTTCGTATCAATTGCTTCTTTAATTCTTTTTGCACTTTTTTGAATTGCATCAAATATATCTCTCATTTCTTTTCCTTTTTAAACTTTTTTTGCATTTTTTTGTATCCATGTTATCACTTCGTCTGTATCATTTAGATCTAAAACATCGACATCTTTTGGCAGAGTGTATTTTTCAATATTTATACTTTCATCAATGGCAAGCGCATTCATGTAAGGAAAATAATCTTCATCTATAGAGTTTCTAAATATGCTTATTCTTGGCAGAGGCAGATTTTTCAGACCCTCAACGAGTAAAATATCAAAATCACGAAACATGCGTATCATTTCATCCAAATCGGCATGACGGTGTGAAAAATATGTTGTTCTGTTTGGAGAAGTCACAATAACTTCTGCTCCCGTATCACTGAACTTGTAACTGTCTTTGCCAACAACATCAAATCTTGCCTTGTCCTTTGGATCATGCTTTATAATAGCTACTTCCAAATGATGTTCATGTATGAGTTTTCTGGCAACTTTGAGTATCAATGTTGTTTTACCGCTGTTGGACGGTCCTGTAAATGCAACTGCTAATCTTTTTTTCAATATATAAGCCCTTATGACTTTTGTGTAAAAATTTTAGGCCATTATACAAAAGAAGAGTTTAATAAGATATAATTCCAAAAAAGAATAGGGCCAAAAAATGAAATTTTTACTACCAATACTCTTATTAGGAATAACTTTTTTGGGATGTACACAAAAAAATGCATTTGAAAGATTTCATTTAAAAAATTCTCAGGAGTTGGCCGAAGACAATCTGCAAAGCAGTAAAATTGTCAACACAAAAGCTGAAGTAGTCGCAATTGTAACTGCTGTGTATTTGAATAAAACAGATCCGAAAATCTACAAAGATTATGAATATTTTTATCTCTATCTTTATAAAAAAGACAAAAAAAGCAAGATAGAATTTTATCTCAACGACAAGCCTGCAATCCTCGTAGAAGAGTTACCTGTTCAAAATGAATTTACAGCACTTACTTCATTTCAGGCAAAATGGAACAAATATTACCTTGTCGGATTTGCAAAGCAGAACAAAGACACTTTACATTTAAAAATCCAATTGGGACAAAACAGTACAGTCCTGACTTTTAAACATTAAGGTCAGTTAGTAAAGTATAGACTGTAAAATAACAATAAGAACCTGCAGTGCTATAATGATGATAAGCGGTGCAAAATCCAGACCATTCAAATCTGTTCGCATAAATCTTCTTACAAACGCGTATGCCGGGTTTGTCACTCTGTGAAGAAACTGCACAACAGGGTTATATGGATCGGGGTTCACAAAACTCAGCAGTGCTGCAATAATAATCACCCAGATATAGACATTTATAAGTCCTATAAAAATTCCACCAATCCCCTGTATAATTTCAACTAATGCGCTCATTTAATAATCTCCTTCAGATAGTTTTTCAGGTATTTGTATATTTTTTCAATGTCGGGTCCATGCTCGGCATTTGTAAGAAGCATGCGCAGTAATTTGACAAAATTTTCACCCTTGAGTCCCGTTTTGTCCATAATATAGCTTTTAAAGTCATGATATTCTTCAAAGTAGGGCGCATTTTTTATTGCTTTTTCCATTGACTGCATCTCTTGTGCAAGTCCGTGAGCAGTATCTCTTTTTGTAAAAATAGAAGCAATTTTTTCTTTCAACTCTTTTGTTGTTCCCACTTCTTCAAGATAAATACGTGTAAGTTCTCCGATTTCCGGGTCGGCAAATCCTACATAACGAGACAATTCTGTTGCATCCAGGTTTTTTAAATGCTCTTTATTTATCTGTTTCAGCCTATCCTGATCAAAGCTGACAGGTCTATTTACAAACTTATCCAGATCAAACCATTCTATAGCTTCTGTGAGCGTAAAAATCTCTTTTGGAGGGTTGCCACCCATTGATATTAAATAATTTGATATAGCTTCGGGTAAATAACCTTCTTCCAATAGCTGTTTTACGCTGACTTCATTTTCTATACCCTGCAGATGGACATACTCAATCTCTTTGTTGTATTGGAGCTGATTTCTTACATGTACCTGTTTTGGTGTATTGTTAAGATATTTTTCATGGCAAATAATCATTGAAATATCACTCAGCATATCATCCACAGCACAGGCAAAATCATAAGTAGGTGTTTTGTCATGGTTCATGATTACAAAACTGTCAACAGTATCAGGATCAAAACTGATTTCGCCTTTGAGGAGGTCTTTCACGATGACAGGTGCATCAGGACGTACTATTCTTACGGTAAAAGGAGCTGTATTGTCAATGACAAGTTCGGCAGGAAGGTTTCTGCATGCATCATCATAACAGTACTCTTTTTGCGCTTTTTGCGCTTCATCACGTTTTTTTTGTAGCCATTCATCAGAGCAAAAACAGGAAAAAGCTTTTTTTTCATGCAAAAGTTGCAGTGCCATAGCCGAATGAAAACGGATATTTTGGCTTTGATGAACCACATGAGAATATTCAATACCAAAAAGTCCTAAAATGTCCAAGGTTTCCTGATCTTTGCCTGCAACAGTTTTTTCTTTGTCTATATCTTCTATTCTTACAATGAAATCTTCATTTTTTTGTTTTGATACAATGTAGTTTAAGAGGGCAATTCTTAAATCATTTATATGCATATCTCCAATAGGGCTGGATGCAAATCTTAGCATTAATATTCCTAGGTAGTTTTTTTGTAATTTTAACAAATTTTTGATTAATTATAAGCTATGATTTGTTAAAATGTACGCCTTCAATGCCATTAAGTGAAGCAGTTTCTCAGAACCCGTCCTAAAGACGCAATGGCTGATAATAAAAGGTTTAATAATAATGAATAATAAGAAAAAAGATTTTTTACGCACGATAGTTGAAAATGATTTAAAATCAGGCAAATACAAAGAGATAGTAACAAGATTTCCGCCAGAACCCAACGGTTTTCCACATATCGGACATGCCAAGTCCATATCTATAAATTTTGGTATTGCACGTGACTACAACGGTCACTGCAACCTGCGAATGGATGACACCAATCCGACAAAAGAAGATACAAAGTATGTAGAAGCTCTTGAAGATGCCGTAAGATGGCTTGGATTTGACTGGGGTGAGAACCTGTATTTCACCTCTGATTATTTTTCTCAGATTTATGATTATGCTGTGCAACTCATAAAAATGGGTAAAGCCTATGTTGACAGTTTAAGTGAAGATGAGATACGCGAATACCGAGGCACTGTTACAGAACCCGGAAAGCGCAGTAAATATGCAAACAGAAGCATAGAAGAAAACCTCGACCTTTTTGAGAGAATGAAAAAAGGCGAATTTAAAGACGGTGAGCACGTTTTACGCGCCAAAATAGATATGAGTGCAGCCAATATGAAGATGAGAGATCCTCTTTTGTATCGTATACGACATGCACATCATTTTAGAGCAGGGGATGAGTGGTCAATTTATCCGATGTATGATTTTGCGCACTGCTTATCTGACTATATCGAAGGAGTCACACATTCAATTTGTACCTTAGAATTTGAAAACAATCGTGATATTTACAACTGGGTTTTAGATACACTTGAGCTCAAGCCACCCCGTCCCTATCAGTATGAATTTGCACGACTCAATATCAACTACACGGTTATGAGCAAAAGAAAACTTTTGGAACTGGTAGAAGGTGGCTATGTAAACGGCTGGGATGATCCACGTCTGCCTACAATTGCAGGGTACAGAAGAAGAGGGTATACGCCGGAGTCCATTTTAAACTTTTGTGATCAAATCGGTATAGCAAAAGCAAACTCTGTGGTTGATGTTGCACAGCTTGAATTTTCTATACGAGATGATTTAAATCCAAAAGTTCCTCGTGTTATGTGCGTTTTGGATCCTCTTAAAGTGACTATTGAGAATTATGAAGGTTCAGAGGAGCTTGAAGCACCTTACTATCCGCATGATGTACCAAAAGAGGGTTCGCGAAAAATACCTTTTTCAAAAGAGTTGTATATTGAAAGAGATGATTTCAGTGAGAATCCTCCAAAAGGCTATTATCGTCTTACGCCTGAGCAGCCTGTACGCCTGAGACATGGTTATATTATTACATGTAAAGAGGTGATAAAAGATGCCAATGGAAATATTGTCGAAATCAAAGCAGAATATTATCCTGATTCCAAAAGTGGTACGAAAGATACAAGCGGTATCAAAGTAAAAAGTGCTATCCAATGGGTGAGTGCAACAGATGCCAAAAAAATAGAGGTTCGTCTCTATGACAGACTTTTTAAAACTGAAGCACCGGAGGGGATTGAGGACTTAAATCCAAACTCTCTGCAAATCATTAAAAATGCGCTGATTGAACCTGCTGTTATAACACAAAAGCCGGATGAAAGATTTCAGTTTGAGAGACAGGGGTACTTTTATGCAGATCCGGTTGATTACAGTGATGAGCATCCTGTGTTTAACAAAATAGTCGGCCTCAAAGATTCTTGGGCGAAAAAGACAAAAGAAAAAAAAGTCACTACGTCCAAACCACAGGCCAAAAAGGTACAAATTGATGGCGAAGTGGTGCCAATGAGCAAAGAAGAACAGGCGCTTTTTGACAAGTATACGAATGACTTAAAACTAAACAATGAGGTTGCAAATACTTTGGCTCGCGATGCTTTTCTCTGTGACTTTTTTGAAGAAGCACTTTGTACATGTAATGCTCCTGTCACGCTCTCAAACATTGTAGTCAATGAAGTAGCCAGAGAACTCAAACATACAGAGGCAAAGGAACTGAAATTTAATCCGGTACATATAGCACAACTGGCAAAAATGATTGAGGAAGATATCATCTCAAGTAAAATTGCTAAACAGGTGTTTGAGGATATGTCAAAGAGTGGAGAAAACCCTGCGCAGATAGTTGAAGCAAAAGGGCTGGTGCAGATCAGTGATCCGGCTCAAATTTTACCTGTTATTGATGAAGTCATTGCAAACAATCCTGACAATGTAGCAAAATACAAAGCAGGGAACAACAAGCTGTTTGGTTTCTTTATCGGACAGGTATTGAAGAAGACAGGTGGCAAAGCAAATCCTAAAATTGTAAATGCGCTTGTAAAACAAAAATTGATGTAAAACACATGGCTCAGACTGAAGTCTGGGTTTCAAAAAAAGATTTCTATATTGTTGTATTTGTTTGCTATATAAATGATATTTAATGATTGTTAAAAAGGAAGAAATGTTGGTGACCCCGAGGAGAATCGAACTCCTGTAACATGGATGAAAACCATGGATCCTAACCGCTAGACGACGGGGCCAACATGCTCAACTTTTGTTGAGCCGAAATTATATAGACAATATCCTTAAAAAAAGATAAAATCTATATATTTCGTTAATTATTCATAAAAACTACGAAGTGTTCTAATGATAACAGCATTTTTAGAAATACTTTCTGCCTTTGCGTTGTCATTTACAGTTTCATATAAATCTAAAGGAAGAGAGATTGAAAATGTTTTTGTCTCAACTTTTTTCTTTTTCGCTACCATAGAAACTACATTACCAAGCAATTCGATTATTTTTTTCGTATCTATTGGCTTTTGAATGAAGCTGTTGACACCAACTTCTATTGACTCTGAAATTTTTTCCATATCATTACTTGCAGATATTACAATAATTATCTGACTGGGATTAATTTCACGAATCTTACGAGAAAGCTCAATTCCGTCCATACCTTCCATAATAATATCAACAAAGACTACATCCGGTTTATTTTGCTCATAAACTTTCAGTGCAGTATCTCCGTCAAAACATGAATCTACTTTTGCAAAAAAGTTTTTAAACGTAGAACTTAAAAGTTCGTTCGTTACTTTTTCATCTTCTACAACCATAGCTGTAAGTTTTTTTGTCTGTTCTGTTAATTGAATTAGATCTAAATTACCCATTGTTTTTCCTATATTTTAATTTGTGATATTATACACTACAAATAGTTAATAACGCTAACATTTATCAACAAGTTCACGAATTTGTCTTAAATTGCTCTAGCCACTCTATATCAGAAACACTGTTTTGCTCTTTTTGTGTAAGTAAAGAGTCTATAATACTTATAAGTGTTTTTTTATCCATAAACTGTAATAAGTCAGGATTAATAGAAGTAGGGCGTAACCCATCATAGCTGTTTAAAAGATTTTGTATATCTTTAATAAGTTGTTCTTTTTTTTCCATTGTATATATTATCCTGGAGTTTATTCGAGCCGTTTATTCTTTTATAAAGGTTCATATTAAACAATATAATCTGTATTGCAGATATTGGTTAACATAATGTAAATTCTCTTGAAAAACAGTCTGCTCTCTTAAGAGTGAATACAGGCATAAGATAAGCCGAGTTTTGTAGTGATAGCATTAATCTACTGCACATCTTGCGTTGTGCCTCTAGCGAAACAATAGCATTGTAAGACGCTAACCATTTGTTTCTTGCTGCCATGTTGGGTTTACAAGCTCTCTATATTGCTATAAAGACTGGTGGTCTCTTACACCACCTTTTCACCTTTACTATTTTTAGTTCGCTAAAAGTTAGAAAAATGCCGATAGCATTTTTATGCTTTAGTGCCTTGGCGGCTAGCGAAAGATATTTGGGCTTATGCTCAAATATCGGCTAATAATAGAAGTCTAATCTCTGTTGCACTTTCCCTCGTATTACTACGGCCATTAGTTAAATGGAACACTGTCTTACAGCAGCTCGGACTTTCCTCTTGAATACTTGTTCAAGTCACTATCTCTTATGCCTGATGAAATTATACTCAATAATTCTAAACGACATTACAGTATGAACAAGTGTTCATATTACAATAAAGAAAAAAGAACACTTGTTCATATATTATTAAGCACATATTAACAAGTGTTCATATATAATTATATAAACAAGAACAAGTGTTCACTTTAATAGAATAAGGAGTTACAAATGCCTGCAAACAGGGATATAAAGACAAAAAATACAACGAAAGAGAAAATACTTACAGCAGCAACAGCCCTCTTTTCTCAGTATGGGTACAAAGGTGCCAGTGTACGAAAAATTGCTGCAGAGGTTGGTATAAGAGAGAGTGCACTCTATAATCATTACAAAAACAAGGAGGAAATATTTCTTGAAGTTGCTAAAAACATCTTCTCTTCACCCTTCTCCTTTTCGGAAGATGAAGTAAGAGAGCTGGCACTCAGAGGAAAACCGTTTTTACAGAAATATACCATGCAGTACAAAATGCTGACCTTTGACAAGAAGAATGAAAATATGTTTAGACTGCTTATGATTGAACTAATGCAGAATAAAAGCTTACGAGAGCAGTTTATGAGCCAATACCATGACAAAAACATAGCATTGCTTTCTGAAGGCTTTTTTATTATGATGCAGAATGCTTTAATACGCTCCTCTGATCCGATGCTGATTGCATATGAATTTATCAGCACCCTCTTCTACATACGATTACAGGTTACCCTGTTGCGGTTTGATTCATATTCAACCAATGCACTTGCAACGCAGTTTGAAAAACATGTGGATTTTTTTTGGGAAAGTATAAAAAATTGATACTATAAAATATTAAATACTAATTAATATTAAACCGTATGTTTAAAAAAAGCAGCACTCTTTCGAGTTACTGCTTTTACATGTAATGTTGACTATTTAGTTCCCATTGCATCCAAAGCATATGCCTTACCAAGTGCATACGCTTTTTTATTTGCTTCGTGAACTTTTGCCGGAACTTTAGAAAGCATTGTTTCGATTAAAGATTCTTCCGGAAGTACACCAGTCATCGTGTTTGTAATTGCAAGAGCAACAACAGATTGAGTAATAACATTACCAACCTCTTCTTTTGCGATTGTAATAATAGGAATCTCAATAATATCCCATAATTTTCTGTCTTCATCAGTTGGATGAACAAGGTTTGGATCAACAACTATTTTATTGCCTGGTCTTACCCCTTTTTTAAACTGGTGATAAGAAACATCTGCAACAGAAAGCATAAAATCAATTTCGCCCTCGTTTGCATACGGATAACGAATTTCTTCATCATCAAGTGTAATATCAACAACAGTTGCACCACCACGAACTTGAGAAGTATAGGTAGCAGTTTTCAGACCAAATCCGCCATTCTTAATTTTACAAGCAGCCATAATTTCACCGGCAAGAAGGACACCCTGTCCACCAACACCAGTAAATCTTAAAGTATGTCTCATCTATAACCCCTTATATTTTTTTCTCAAAATCATCTTGAGTGATTTTAGGACGTTGCCCTTGTGCAGCTTTTTGAATCTCTGCATACATGTCACAATACTCTTCCTGTTCAACTTCTCTCAATACACCAGTCGGGAAAATATTAAGCTGCTCTTCTTCAGAAAGTGCTTCCCATTTTTTAACCGGAAGTGTAATCTCATCAATCCATTTAAGATTGTCCATCGCAGAAACCATTTTGTTTTTACGACCAAGATTAATATGACAGTTAGAAAAGATATCCATAAACGAGAAACCTTTGTGAGAAAAACCTTTTACAAGAATTTTTTCAAGCTTCTTAGGATCTGTCATAGATTCACGGGCAACAAAAGATGCTCCGGCACCAATAGCCAGTTTACAAGCATCAAAAGTAGGGTCAATATTACCATTCTTTTGAGACACTGTCCACATACCGCGAGGAGTAGTTGGGGAAGTTTGTGAATTTGTAAGACCATAAATAAAGTTATTAATCAAAATAAAATTCAAATCAATATTTCTTCTACAGCCGTGAATAGTATGATTTCCTCCGATTGCAAGTCCGTCACCGTCACCTGCAACAACGATTACATGCGCATGTGGTTTGGCAAGTTTAATGCCGGTAGCATATGCAACAGTACGACCATGTGTTGTGTGAACAGTATTACAGTCGATATATGAAGAAAAACGACCAGAACACCCTATTCCGGATACGATACAAACATCTTTCATATCCCATCCCATTTTTTCAATTGCACGAATAGTTGCTTTTAAAATAACACCATCACCACAACCCCAACACCACAGTGTCGGCATTTTGTTTACACGTAAATATTTATCATAATTAAATGCCATTAAATCATCTCCTTAATTTTTGCTACCATTTCAGCCGGTGCGATTGGACGTCCGTTTGCTTTGAGTAAAGTAGTAAAATCATTACGTTTAATAACGCGTTCTATCTCTTTTGAATACTGACCCATGTTAAGTTCAGTAACCATAATTCTGTTTTCAAATTTCTTACCGATCTCTTCTAATCTTTTAATAGGAGACGGCCATAACATAATCGGTCTGAAGAGTCCGGCTTTAATACCTTCTGAACGAAGTTTTTTTACAGCTTCATAAGCACCAAGTGCAATTGAACCATAAGCAATGATACATACATCAGCATCTTCCAAATCAACTTCTTCATAGTCAGGAAGATCATCAAGTCCACCATTTTCCAAGTGTACTGTATTGATTTTACCTACTAAACGCTCAATGTTAAATTCACACTGTTCTGCATCTTCAGTAGGGAAACCTTCATCTCCATGATGCAAACCTGTGATGTGGTATTTGTACCCTTCAAACATAGGATTAAGTACCGCAGGTTTGTTCATTTCAGCCTTGTATGGCTTGTAATCAGCCGGATCACCATGAAATCTTTCACGGTCAACTATTGCAGCATCAATTTCTTCAATATCCGGTAACTCAGCTTTACCGTGCATATGTCCGATTGTTTCATCAAGAAGCATAAAAACAGGAGTCATATATTTTTCAGCCAGATTAAATGCACGTACTGTTTGTGTATAACACTCAGTTAATGAACCTGCACATAAAGTGATAGATGCATAGTCACCGTGTGTCGGATACTGTGCCTGACCGATATCTGCTTGAGAAACACGAGTAGGAAGACCAGTTGAAGGACCACCACGCATAACATTGATAATAACCAATGGAATTTCAGCAATAAAAGCAAGACCAATCTGCTCAGCTTTCAAAGAAATACCAGGACCTGATGTCGCAGTAAATGACTTTGTTCCTGTCATTGATGCACCAATAGCAGCAGAAATACCACCGATTTCATCTTCCATTTGAATACAAACACCGCCAACTTTTGGTAGTAAATCAGAAGATTCATGCATTACTTCAGATGAAGGTGTAATCGGATATCCTCCAAAAAATCTTGCTCCTGCTTCTACTGCAGCCTTTGCAGCTAATTCATTACCTGT
>Ga0256840_1002276_pt1 | contig 17105 bp, 14 predicted proteins | sample 355202metaG_FD_185969 | JGI IMG/M metagenome (GOLD analysis project Ga0256840, IMG submission 185969) | Hydrothermal vent microbial communities from Mid Atlantic Ridge, Atlantic Ocean - 355-202 | ecosystem: Environmental > Aquatic > Marine > Hydrothermal vents | place: Atlantic Ocean: Mid... | reverse complement strand
GAAAGCTTTGAAATTGCCTCATCCTGCCCAATGATTTTGCTTTGCAAATCATCTGACATATTCAAGAGCTTCGTGCCCTCTTTCTCTGCAATACGTTTGGTAGGAATGCCTGTCATCATACCAATCACATCAGCAATATTATCTTCGTTGACGGCGTATCGCTTCGTTTTATTCTCCTCTTCCCACTGTGCTTTTTCTCTGTCCAACTCTGCAATAAGTTTCTTTTCTTTATCTCTAAGCTGTGCTGCCTCTTCATACTTTTGGCTTTTCACAACTTTGTTTTTTTCCTTTTTGATATTCTCAATGGAATCTTCCAGCTTGGTGATTTCCTTTGGCACGTGAATATTTTTTAAATGTACCCTGGCACCTGCCTCATCCATAACATCTATTGCCTTGTCCGGTAAAAATCGATCGCTGATATATCGGTCGGAAAGTTCCACACATGCTTTGATGGCATCTTCTGTGTAGTTTACATGATGATGCTGTTCGTATTTTTCTTTTATATTGTCCAATATTTCTATGGTCTCTTCTACACTAGTAGGGTCCACCATTACCATTTGGAATCTTCTAGCCAATGCGCCATCTTTTTCAATATACTGACGGTATTCGTCTAAGGTGGTCGCACCTACACATTGTATTTCACCTCGTGCTAGTGCCGGTTTGAACATATTTGAGGCATCTAGCGAACCCGAAGCACCACCAGCGCCCACAATAGTATGCAGCTCATCGATGAATAAAATAACATCTTTATTTTTTTCTAATTCGTTCATCACGGCTTTCATCCGTTCTTCGAATTGTCCACGGTATTTTGTGCCTGCTACCAAAGAAGCTAGGTCTAGCGTAACTACTCTTTTCCCAAACAATACTCTGGATACTTTCTTTTGAATAATTCTTAAAGCCAACCCTTCAGCGATGGCAGTTTTACCCACACCTGGTTCGCCAATTAGTATTGGATTATTCTTTTTTCTTCTACTTAAAATTTGCGCTACCCGCTCTATTTCTTTGTCTCTCCCTACTATTGGATCCATCTTGTCTTGCTCGGCAAGTTGGGTTAAATCCCTTCCGAAATTATCAAGTACTGGTGTTTTTGATTTAGAACCACCTTTTTTTGATGCACCACCTCTTCCAGGTTGCCCACCGCTACCGCCAAACATTTTAGCAGAGTCCTCATCGCTATCATCTGTATCTGATGATGCTGTAGGGATGGTATTATCTGTTTGGTATTCTAAAAGCTCCTTGATGGTTTCATAACTCACTTCGAATTTGTCTAGCAAATGAAAAGCGATATTATTACCGTCTCTTAATATTGACAATAGCACATGCTCTGTACCAATTAGTTGACTTTTAAATATTTTGGCTTCTAAGTAAGTGATTTTTAATACTTTTTCTGTCTGTTTGGTAAGCGGAATATTATCTCTGTTTTTAATATTTCCAGTGGCGGTTCCTTTTGAAGACTGCTCAATTGACATTCTTAACTCGTTCATTGACAGACCAATTTTTTTCAGCAGGCTAATGGCGACACCATCACCCTCTCTAATCATACCCAATAACAAATGCTCTGTGCCTATATAATCATGTCCAAGTCGTAACGCTTCTTCACGACTCAATGAGATTACTTCCTTTACTCGATTTGAAAATTTTGCTTCCATCTTTCCTCCTAATTATTAAACCTAAATCTAAGTCTTTTTTATAAACTATTATTGCATCTTTTACAGATTTTCTTAGCTAACTAAGATTTATCATATAAAACGAATTTATAGTTCTATTTGTTCAGTATTTTGCTACTGATTGTCTGATTACTGACAGCGCATTTGGTCCCTCACAAAATAGCAAATCTATAATACTTAAATTACCTACAAACTCTTTGCCGAAAATTTGATTGTAAGGATGTGGGGTGAAAAAAATAGTATGTTCATCAGTTGTTTTTGTATTTAACCTTGCCCTAAGGTCGATTATTGTGCTTTGAGGTTGTTTTTCATATACTTCTGAAAAAATAATGGTTTTGTCTAGTTGCATCAGTTTGAGACAGTTTGTCAGGAGTGCCATGTTCAAATCAAATAGGTATTTTTCTTTCTTGGAATAAATAACCTCAAAAGAATCTATGAAGTATTCAAAAAATGGCGCTTTTCCATAGGCAGAAATGATGCTTTTCCAATGTTTTTTTGTCCAAGGTTCGGTATAATCTATTTGAGTATCTTTAAATAATCTGCTCTTGCTTTTTTTTGTAGGCACAGATAAGGTGTCAATTTTGTTGGCGGTATTGATATAGCAACGACTGCGATAAGTCTGCTTTTGAAAATTCTCATTGGCTTCAATGATGATGCTATCAGCTTCAGTTAAACAAGCGAAATAGGAGATGCTAGGTAAATAATGTAGCGGGATTAGTACTTTTTTCTCCATTTGGTTAATATTCAGTTCTCAGTCTTCAGTTGGCAGTCTTCAGTAATTATTCACAGAAACTGCTCAATATCACCCAGCCCTTCCCTAATAATCTCTATTTCACCTGTCGTGTAATTAACCACGGTGGACGGTACATTATTGCCATATCCGCCATCGATAACCGCATCTACTTTGTGCTTAAACTCTTCATATATCAGTTCTGGATCCGTGGTGTATTCGAGGATTTCATCATCTGCTTTAATGGAGGTGGTGATGATTGGATTGCCGAGCATTTCCACAATCATTTTAGTGATATTATTATCAGGAATTCTAATTCCAATGGTTTTTTTATTGGTTTTAAGTACTTTTGGGACACTTCCGCTTGATTCTAGAATAAATGTAAATGGACCAGGAAGCGCCTTTTTCATCACTTTGAAAATTGTCGTATCTAGGTTTTTGGTATAAGTTGCAATCTCGCTGATGTCTTTACATATGAATGAGAAGTTATGCTTGTTTGGTTTGATGCCTTTTAGTTGACAAAGTTTGGCGACAGCTTTTGTGCTGGTGATGTCGCAACCTAATCCATAAACGGTATCTGTTGGGTAAATGATGACACCTCCTTTTTTTAAAATATTAATAATTGTCGCAATTTTTCTCCCCTCGGGATTATCACTATGTATTCTAAACAACTGTGCAGCCATGTTCTTGGAATTAAATGTCAAATCTAAGCAATAGATTCATTATTCAGAATTCGAAAAACGTAATTATTAAAAGTATATTTGAGCAAAGTTCAGAATTTTGATTCAATGAAGGTTAAAAAAGTATATTTAATCCTGTTTATCTCTTTTAGTGTATTGCTGATTTCGGGAGTTTTCTACGGATACCAAATAATAAAACATCCTAATATTTTGGTGGACAAAGAGGAAGCTAGGGCATTTTATATTCCCAAAGGAGCAGACTTTAAAACAGTGCAAGACTCACTATATCACGGAGGATATGTCAATGATTTAGTATCCTTTAGTTTTCTTGCAAAACTGATGAAGTACAACGAGAATGTGAAATCAGGGCGGTATTTGCTAAAACCAAAAATGACTAACATCGAGGCAATCAGATATTTGCGATCTGGTGTGCAAATGCCTGTGAACATTACCTTCAACAATATCAGGTTGAAAGAAGACCTAGCGGAGAAAGTAACAAAAAACATTGCGCTAAACAAAGTGGATTTTTTGGAAGTGCTGAATGACCCGAAAGTAGCGGAGAAAAATGGTTTTATTAGTGAAAATTTTATGACCATGTTTATTCCAAATACCTATGAGGTTTTTTGGGATGTATCGGCAGAGAATTTGGTGGAAAGAATGAGTAAGGAGTATAAACGGTATTGGAACGAAGAGAGGAAATCGAAAGCTGATAAAATAGGACTTTCGCCTGTTGAGGTTTCGATATTAGCATCCATTGTCTATGCTGAAAGCAAAAAAGTAGATGAAATGCCAAAAGTGGCAGGGCTGTACATGAATAGGATCAACAGAAATATTGCTTTGCAGGCGGATCCAACATTAATTTTCGCGGCGCAGGATTTCACTATCAAAAGGGTTTTGAACAAGCATAAAGAGATAGAGTCGCCTTATAACACCTATAAATATGCAGGTTTACCACCAGGACCAATTAACTTGCCATCCATTCCAGCCATTGATGCGGTGCTGAATTATAAAAAACATGATTACCTTTTTATGTGTGCCAAAGAGGATTTTTCTGGCTATCATAATTTTGCAAAAACGCTGAGTCAACATATGCGTTATGCGCGGTTGTATCAGAACGAACTGAACAAAGCGAAACGCTACAAGTAATGTTTACACACGAAACAAAAATTAGGGTTAGATACGCTGAAACAGATCAGATGGGCTATGTGTATTATGGTAATTATGCCATGTATTTTGAGGTGGCGCGTGTGGAGAGTTTACGAACATCGGGTTTTTCCTATAAGCAGCTAGAGGATGCAGGTGTCATGATGCCTGTACTGAAAAATACCTCTGAATACTTACAACCGGGAAAGTACGATGATTTATTAACCATCAAAGTGACGGTCAAAGAAAGGCCAACCGCAAGGATAAAGTTTAACTATGAAATTTTTAATGAGCAGAATACATTGATTCATAGAGGCGAAACAATTTTAGCATTTGCTAAAACAGAAAATGGACAGCCCTGCCGTCCACCGAAAATGTTTACAGATTTCATGAACCCTTACTTCGAATAAAGAATGAAGGAAAAGATTTTACACTTTATCACCGAGACTTTCATTTATAAATGGATTGTTTTTCTGCTTAAAAAAGTAAAGCTAAAAAAAGGAGGGATAAGCCTATACACCATTGTAAAAATTTTCATTGAAAAAGTCACCAAAGATGAATTGCTGGAAAGAGCAGAAGCAGTCACTTTTAACTTTACCTTGGCAATATTTCCTGCCATTATATTTTTGTTTACGCTGACACCATTTATTCATGAATGGATACCGGGAGTTTCTAATGAAAAAATCCTTGAGTTTTTGGGAGGGTTGATGCCAGAAAGTATGTATTCAGTGGTTTCTTCAACGGTGCATGATATCATTAGCATTCCAAGAGGTGGTCTTTTAACTTTTGGTGTGTTGTTCTCACTCATTTTAGCGACTAACGGAATGGTGTCATTGATGAAGGCATTTAATGGATGTTATAAAACACGAGAGAGCAGGGGTTTTTTTAAGACGAGACTGGTAGCGATGTTGCTAACCATTATGCTGGCAGTGGTGTTGATTTTGGCAATTGTATTAATCGTTGTGAGCAATATTATGGTCAATTATGCCAACGAAATAGCTAGCATAAACGTTGTGGATTATAATGTGGAATTACTGCTTGTATTAAGATTCATAGCAATTTTCGTCACTTTCTTTTTGGCAATTTCATTTATTTATTATTATGGACCTACACTTCACGACAAATGGAGTTTTTTCTCGATTGGAGCATTGGTAGCTACATTATTGTGCATGTTAGTTTCTTATTTATTTTCCACCTACATCACAAATTTTGGTACGTATAATAAGTTGTACGGTTCTATCGGCGCATTGATAGGTTTGATGGTTTGGCAGTTGATTCTGTCCATCGTGCTGTTGGTGGGGTATGAGATTAATGCAAGTATTCACAAGGCACAAGCAGATATTGGATTGAAAAAATAACGCTATATATAATTGATATAAATATGAGATATTTAATGATAATGATTGCATTGGTTGGGCTAGTCGGTTGTTCAGACTCTTCCAAAAACACTAAGATTACTGAGGAGCCGAAAGATTCCGTGCGTGCAACATTGCCATTGTACATAGGCACCTACACCAAAAAAGAAGGGCATGTTGATGGTAAAGCAGCAGGTATTTATTTGATGGAAATGGATCAGGAGAACGGTCATTTGGCAATGAAATCTGTGGTGGCTAAAATAGTGAATCCCTCTTTTGTAGCCACCTCAGCTGATGGAAAAAACTTATACGCTGTTAGTGAGCTTTCACCTGCCGATGATTCTACAGGTTATATATATGCCTATACAATCAATGAAGATGACGAACTTGATTTATTACATAGGCTCCCGACGGATGGCTTTGCCCCTTGTCATATAAGTTTTGATAAAACGGGAAAATTTGTTTTTGTTACTAACTATGCAGGCGGTGTTGTGAAAATGTACGAAAGGGATACTGAAGGTGCGCTTAAGCCAACAGATGTGCTTCATCTAGAGATTGCTGAGAGCTCACATCCGCATTCGACAATGACTTCACCCGATAATAACTTCGTGTTCATTGCAGATTTAGGGAGTAATAAAATATGGAATTTTAAAATCAACCATGAAAATGGAACGCTAACTCCAAATACGCAACCTTTTATCAAGATACAGGAAGGAGCAGGGCCGAGGCACTTTACTTTTCATCCGAATGGTAAATTTGCTTATGTAATTAATGAGTTGGATAATACTGTAAATGCTTTTTCGTACGATACTTCAAAAAGCAGCTTAACAGATTTACAATCAGTCACCACTTTACCAGCAGATTTTGAGGGTGATAGTTATTGCGCAGACGTTCATATTCATCCGAATGGAAAATTTCTTTATGGATCTAACAGAGGGCATGATAGTATTGTGGCATATCGTATAGGCGAAGATGGAACATTAACGTTAATAGGACACTATCCTACCAAGGGAGTTTTTCCAAGAAACTTTGGTATTGATCCCTCCGGGAAATACTTGCATATCGCCAACCAAAATTCTGATAATATTGTGCAGTATAATATAAATCAAAACTCAGGAGTATTGACATTCTCTGAGAATATAGTAGCTGTAAAAACTCCGGTATGTATTACGTGGGGTCAGAACTAGATTTAAAATATTTTATAAAAACAAATATATAAACAATGAAACCTACATTATTAATTTTAGCAGCAGGAAGAGGAAGTAGATTTGGAGGCGCAAAACAAGTGAGTCAAATGGGACCAAGTGGAGAGACCATCATGGAATATAGCATGTATGATGCTTTGAGAAGTGGATTTGGGAAAATCGTACTTGTTATAAATAAAGACGTAGAGGCTGATATCAAGGAACTGATTGCCAATACCAAACTCGAAAGCGATGTGATAGAATACGTATATCAGGATTTGTATTTGGAACATATTAAGCCTGAAGTTCAGGAAAAGAGATTGAAGCCATGGGGTACCGGACATGCTATTTTAGCGGCTGAGAAAGTGATTGACACACCATTTGCAATGATTAACGCAGATGATTTTTATGGTAGCAAAGCGTTTAAAACAATGGCAGATTTCTTGTCAAATGTAGCGGCTAATGATGCGTCAAAATACAGTATGGTGGGTTATGATTTGATTAATACGCTTTCAGATAATGGTACAGTATCGAGGGGAATATCGGTGAGTAATGATGCAGGAAATTTAGCTACTATTACTGAAACGCATGGCATATTTGAAGAGGATGGTATGATATACTGTGAGGATGCAAACGGAAATAAAGCGAAGGTAAGCGAAGGCTTGGCCTCTATGAATTATTGGGGATTTAATCCAAATATATTTGAAGAATTGCATAGTCAATTTGTCGAATTTTTAGAGTCAACGCCAGACTTAACTAAGGAGGAATTTTTGATTCCAACAGTGATAGATAAGATGATTAATGGAAACAAAATCACACTTTCGGTTTTGCATTCAGATGCCAAATGGTTTGGGGTGACTTATAAAGAAGACAAACCTATTGTGATGAATAAGCTCCAAGAATTTGTGGATGCGAAGAAGTATGATAGTCCGCTTTGGGGGTAGTAGGATGATGACCAAAGTCATATAATAGTAATCAAATATAGCTTTTCTTTACAGAAAAAAACAAACAATATTGAATGAAAACAGACATAGAAATTGCCCAATCGATCGCACTATTACCCATCAAAGAAATTGCAGCAAAACTAAACATCGCTGAGGATGATTTAGAGTTTTATGGAAAGTATAAAGCCAAGCTTCCTTTAAAATTTATAGATAAGAAGAAGCTAGAGAAAAGCAAATTAATATTGGTCACTGCCGTTTCTCCAACACCAGCAGGAGAGGGGAAAACCACTGTTTCTATTGGCCTAACCCAAGGCATGAATAGGATTGGGAAACAAACGATTGCCGTTTTACGTGAGCCATCTCTCGGCCCTGTTTTTGGGATAAAAGGTGGTGCTACCGGTGGTGGATTTTCCCAGGTATTGCCGATGGAAGACATCAACCTTCATTTTACAGGAGATTTTTCTGCCATAGAAAAAGCACATAATTTATTGGCTGCTTTGATAGACAACAATTTACAAAGTAAAACAAGGTCACTGAATATTGATGCAAGAACAGTAACATGGAAGCGGGTGATGGATATGAACGACCGAGCACTCCGCGATGTGATAATTGGTTTAGGAGGTACTACCTCAGGTGTGCCACGTGAGACGGGTTTTGATATTACGGCTGCTTCGGAGATAATGGCTATATTTTGTTTGAGTGATGATCTAATTGACTTGAAAAGAAGATTAGGAAATATTTTCGTTGGTTTTACTTTTGACAAAAAACCTATTTACGCACGCGATTTGAATGCGCATGGTGCCATGACGGCATTGTTGAAGGATGCAATTAAGCCTAACTTGGTGCAAACGATTGAAAAAAATCCTGTGATTTTACATGGTGGTCCGTTTGCCAATATTGCACAAGGAACAAATTCGGTAATTGCTACAAGAATGGGGCTGTCTCTAGCAGATTATGTAGTGACAGAGGCAGGTTTTGGAGCAGATTTAGGAGCTGAAAAATTCTTAGATATCAAGTGTGTAAGTGCAGGACTTAGCCCGAGTGCTATTGTTTTGGTTGCCACGATCCGAGCGCTTAAACACCATGGTGGAGAGAACAATGGCTTCAATGGCTCTAGTGTAGAGGCACTCAAAGCAGGACTGGTAAATTTAGAAAAGCATCTGGAAAATATTAAGGCATTCAATGTGCCTTATGTAGTTGCTATTAATAAATTTGTGGCAGATACGGATGAAGAGATAGCCATTGTTAAAGAAAAATGTGCTGCACTTGGAGTGATTGCGGTAGAAGCTGATGTTTGGGGAAATGGAGGGACTGGTACCGAAAATTTAGCACATGCAGTAGCCAAAGCGGCAGATTCATGCGAGCATAAGTTTACGCCAGTTTATGATTGGAATACACCGGTAAAGGAGAAAATAAATGCAGTAGCATCAAAAATATACGGCGCCAAAGCGGTTGACTATACTCCCCATGCTCGGAGAGATTTACGTAGGATAGCAAACCTTGGTCTAGAAAATCTTCCTGTTTGCATTGCAAAAACACAAAAGTCACTTTCTGATAACCCGAAGCTATTAGGAAGACCGAAGGATTTTCTGGTCACTGTTCGAGAGATTGAGATTGCAGCAGGAGCAGGATTTTTGATACCCATTACTGGAGATATTATGCGGATGCCTGGTTTGCCGGCTACACCAGCAGCAGAGAAAATTGACATTGACAATGAAGGCAATATTACTGGACTGTTTTAAAAGATGACGAAAAGTCAAGGTAAATTTTGGAGCTATTTTATACTGTTTAACCTACTCCTGTTTTTGCCAAAGTATTTAATGGATACAAATGCTTTGTTTTTTCCTGATTTCTCAACCTCAGAAACATTTTCCGATAAATGGGAACTATTTTTTAGAAGATCGAATAACGATGTTTTTCGACTTAGTTTTGACTTTTTGTTATTGGTTTTTGCTATTTATTTACTTCGAAAAAAGCTAACTTCTAACCTCTGGGGAGTACTTTTCTTTGTCTTTTATTTGGTGCTAGTATTTTATCAGGTTTATCATGGGATGTTGACCACATTGTACCAGAGTGATCCGCTATTTTATAGTGATTATTTTTTATTTTCAGAGGGGTTTGCGATAATTCTTGAAGCGCTGGGTGTTCTTAAATTAACGTTTGCTATTATAGGGATATTAGTTTTTGCTTTTCTCTTATTTATTTTGTTTAGAAACTTTGTTAGAGGTATAAAAAAGATACAATTTGGGAGGTTATCCAAAGCTATAACTGTGATTATTTTACTGGTAAGTACTTTTTCCACTATCAATTTTGCTACTCGACTTGCTGACAAACGGCTTAGCTTCCCAGTGATTAGCTATTTGATTTTTGATAATGTTAAAAGATCTCTAATAGTACAAAATGATATCAAAAATTTTGATTTTGAAGAATTCAGAAGAGTTTACGATTATAGTACGCATACTTTGAAAAAGAAGCCTAATGTCTTTTTACTATTTATAGAATCTTATGGAAAAATTGTATATGACAATGAGCAATTAAGTGGCGATTACTTGGAGCAGATGGCATTAAAGGAAGCTCGTTTGTCAAAGAATGGATGGAATACCGCATCAGCATTTAGTATTTCGCCTGTTACTGGGGGTAGGTCATGGTTGGCATATACTAGCTTTATGTTAGGCACAAAGATTGATGAACAAGCAACCTATCGCTATTTAGTTGATAACAAGGGTATAAAATTTTCAGGTTTTTTTCAGAATTTACAAGCAGCTGATTATAAAACATATCGCTTGTCTGTTTTGCCAGATCATCGCGGCAATATTCCGTATGATGATTATAGCCGAATGTATGGGTTTGATGAATGGATTCATAGAAAGGACATAAATTACCACGGGAAAGTATATGGCTGGGGGCCAGCGCCTGATGACCAGTATTCATTGAATTTTGCCAATGAATACATGCGCTCAAAACCAGCACCTTTTGCCTTGTTCTTTATTAATTTAAACACACATAATCCCTTTGATTCTCCGACTAAGTTAGCGAATGATTGGAAAGAGTTAGGAAAAGAAATTGACTATGGGAAAGAAATCTCTGAGTCTAAGTTTTTTCAAAAACCGACTATTAAAGACTATGCAAAGTCGATCAAATATCAATTTGATTACCTGACTGAATTTATTTTAAAAGAGGGTAGTCAGGATGATTTATTTATTTTAATTGGTGATCACCAACCACCTTTATTAACAGGGAAGAATGATGGTTTTGAAACCCCTGTACACATCATTTCTAAGGACTCAAGTTTTGTTGCAAATTTTGCTAAGGAGGGTTTTACTTATGGCATGCAGGCGAAAGAAGGGCAGATTACTTTCAAGCATGAGGGATTGTATTCTTTAATTATGAGGGAATTTGTCCGTCATTATGGAAAAGATTCACTAAACCTTCCAGTATATTTGCCAAATGGATTTTTGAATGAATGAACGCTAAAAGTAAAATATATATAACAAAAGAGGAAGTCATATTTTGGCTTATGTTTTTCCTTTTAAATGCACTGTTATTTTTGCCTTGGTATTTGTTCTCCATCGGGAAGAGTGATTTTTTTCCGTATAGGGGATTTTTTTCTGAGTTGCTTTTTGATAAATTAAAGTTCATTTTTATTCGATATAACTTTGATATTTTTCGGGTTAGTATCGACCTGGTTTTAGTATTTGTTTTGCATTATTTTGTAAGTAGTATCGCTTTGAAAAGAGGCGTTAAGTACTTTGGAATAATTCTTTTTGTATTGCTATTGATTTACCAGATTTATAGTGCATTTTTTCAGTCTATCTACCAGACACCGGCAATATTTTATAACGATTTTCCAATGTTGGAAAATGGCTTTAGAATTTTCAGAACTAGTTTCTCGGTAAGAATAGCGCTATTTGTGCCATTGGGATTAGGGGCATTTTTCTTGCTAGTAAAGCTTGTTAAAGCGACTTTCTGCATACTGGATTCACTAGTTTTTGGAAAAATATCTAAGCTGATTAGTTTTTGCATATTGCTGTTATGCTTTATTTGTCTAGCTCGATTTCAGGAAAAACAAATGCCAGTAATTACAGCACAGTTACTGGCTGTAAATATTATCAAAAACATTGATGAGTCTATTAAACTAAAAGCACAGGTTGAAAAAATTGATTTTGGAAAAATACCTGAGATAAATGAGTCTTTAAATTTTAAACTCAAAGAAACGCCAAATATTTACTTCCTGTTTATAGAATCTTACGGCGGTATCAATTTGAATAATCCAAAACTGTCATCAAACTATGTATCAATGTTGGCAGGGTATGAGGAAGCGTTAGCACTAGATGGCTGGAAATCTAGTTCGATATTAAGCAACGCACCTGTTACTGGCGGGGGTTCTTGGCTAAGTTATACCACTGTAATGCTTGGTTACAAAGTAGATAATCGTGCACTCTATAACACACTTTTAGCCAACAAAAAATTTCAAAAGTACAATCATTTGTTTAGAAATTTACAGCAACATGGTTATACTAATTATAGGCTAAATCCGATTGTTGAACCAGAGAATTTTGGAATTCCTTGGGATTTGTATACGTCCTTTTACGCAGTGGACGAGTGGATTAGACTGTATGATGTAAAATACAATGGAATCAAGTATGGGTTTGGTCCTTCTCCACCTGATCAGTATTCTTTGAACAAAGCACATGAGATTATTGCTAAAAAAGGCAATAGACCTTTTGCTCTTTTTTCTTTAAGTAAAAACTCGCACACTCCTTTTGGTTCACCTTATGAAATAAAGGATAACTGGAAAGAATGGAATAGTAAACGGGGTAAGGACAAACATGCTAGGTTTTTTGAGGTTCCCAAGATTGAAAATTACAGAAAAGCTATGAAGTATCAATTAGATAATATAGTTGATTTTATAACTAAGAAAGGGGAGAAGTCTGATGTATTTGTTATCATCGGAGACCACCAACCCCCGGCATTTGAGATTAATGATTTTAAAACTCCCATTCATATTATATCCCAGGATGAAAATTTAATTACTCAGTTTTCTAACTATGGATTTTCAGACGATTTAATACCCGCTAATGACAAAGAATTTAGTCATGAAGGTTTTTATTCCATGTTTTTGCGTGAGTTTGTAAAAAATTATGGTGTAGACACAACAAATTTACCTATATATTACCCTGATGGAATAAGCTTTTAATTGATGAAAAATAAGCAAACAAATATTTTAAAAAACTGGGATATTCTGCACGCCATTCTTGTTACTAGTGGCTTTTTCTTGTTTTTGATTTTTGATTGTATTTTTCCAATTGTAATTTTAGCAGGGACTTCTTTTGCACACTTTATTTGGCAGAATAAAAATATTTTCTATACGATAAAGCCTTTTGGTGGTTATGCTAACTGGGTTACTATTTTTAGGTTGAGTGTATTGCTTTCTCTAGGAATATTTTATAATAACTACGATGGTGTTACTATTGCCTATATCGCTGCTTTTGCTTTGATTTTGGACGGAGTGGATGGTTTTTTGGCACGAAAGCTTAAAACTGCAAGCAATTTTGGTGCGACGTTGGATGGGGAATCGGATGCGTTTTTTGTATTGTTGTTTTCTGTAATAGTTTATGCTTTAGACTATGTTGATGCGTGGATTATGTGGGTAGGAATGTTGCGATATATTTATGTGTTAGTTTGTTATCTTGTATGGCAAGACGTGTTGGATGAACCGGTTTCTTATTTGAGAAAAACGATAGCGGTAGTGATTATGGGAGTTATATTGACGCCATTTTTATTACCAAATCAATATTATATTCCATTACTAATGATAGCAACAACGGCAATTACCCTGTCTTTTGTTAAGTCATTCATTTTTCAAATTAAGAACCATTGATTAGCCGTTATTTGTTAACTTCTATTTTCCTTTCTCTATACCATTTGATTCCTTTTGATATATAGACTACCGATAGAATCCAAATAAATGGCTCCACCATAAATCTATACCTTGAAAGCTCTGAAGTGATGATGAGGCAACTAAAGATCGATACAAAAAATACATTCATAAACATAAAAGCAATAAGCTTTTCATTGTTAGAAAACGATTTCCACTTAAATATTTTAATGAGGTAGCGTATCAGTATCCAAGTAAATAATAATATAAAGAAACTATATAAGCCAATGCGCTTTATTGGTAGGCTATGAAAAATGGTGTTGTATATTTTTTCCCAGGAACCGATTTTTTTGCGTAATGCTAAGTGCGGTGATGCTGCCTCGTCATGTGGGTGCCACTTTGAGGTGGCTCTAAAGAATTTCAGAAATCCTCTCATTACACTGAAAGCATATTCCTTAGGGTATAGCTTTAAATATGTAATATTATCTTTCATTTTTAGCTTAGATAATTCAGTAAATTTTTTATGATTATAGTTTGGCTGCCCATTTGATCTTTTGATAGCGTCTAATACTTCAATGCCGGTTTTCCCTTCTATATCTACGTATTCACTGTATGCTTCCACGGAGTTGTGAACCGATATTTTGATGATAGGTGACATGATACCTTCATTTATTAGTGTTGTTTTTTCTTCGTTGTCTAATTGCCTGACTGTGATGTAGGATAAATTAAACCCTGCCCAAGAACTAATGCCAAAAAAACCAAATATGACAAGGTTTTTGAGGTACCAAAGTAGCAAGACAGCAGTGGGAACGAGAAAGGCATAGATTGTTTTATAGTTTACTTTCTTTTGAATGAGCAGTACTCCTCCTAGGATAGCAATGAGCCAGACCAAATGAAATGTTGTTCTAACAAAAGACAGGAGAACACACCAGGCAAAGAATATGAGCCATGATTTGAAACTATCTTTGTCTATAGCTTTCATTAAATATTCTGCAGCTATGAGAAGAATCACCATGGCAGGAAATGTGTAGATATAGAAATGTTCGAAGTAAATATAGGGCGGAGTGAGGCTAAAGAAAACAACAACACCAAGCGCTACCTTGTCTGAAATATGTAGACGTTTTAGCAGTTTTGAGAACATTAACAGTGCAGTAATAGATAACCCATAGAAACTTGCCTGATAAATGAACGGGTGTAGTGATTCAGGAAACAGAAAGACAAATCCTGTAAACATGTTTATCCATGGTGTAAAAGAATGGGTATAAAAAATGGATTCCCAAAAATCGTTTTGAAGTAAATTGACATCATGAAAATGCATGTATTCATAATCTACAAGAATTCTAAAGCCACTTAATACCATAATCACTCTAGAGATTAAAAAGAAAACAATAATCTTTTTGCTTAAATTATTCATAATCTTATTTAATAGTAGGTAAATGTGTCCCCATGCTCAACGACAATTTTTAAAGTTCCAAGAGCAGAAGCTTCTCTTTTTTCTTGAACCCATCTTTTTAGTCCGGACGGACAATTAGATAATTCTGCAATGGACTCTTCCATGAAAGTGAGTAAAAATGTATGCATTGATTGTGCGTTTTTGTCTAAATCCCAGGTGCTATTACCATTGACCGTTGCTATCTTGTTGGCTTCATAATAGGAATTCATGACGTCATAACAATCAGACCCCATACCGACCCCAAATGACTGTTTTCGCTTCATGTGTGCATTATATAAATCTATAAACTGCTTATCGGCATCTAATGCAGGCTCAAAGTGCATACCTGTGTAATTCAATGTTGACAAAACAGATACTCTCTCTCGGTGTACTTGCTCCGAGAAAATCTTGAATTGTTCAATAGAGAATAAATCGAAAATTGCAGATGCTGTAATAAGGTTAGTATTGGTTAAATTAATTAGTTTATCTATGTCCAGTAGTGAACCATTGATGGTTTGGATTGTGATTCTTTGAGAGCCCTTTTGAAATATTAGGTTGTTATTTTGTTGTGTAATGATATAACCTCTACTGGCGAGTTTTTTCTTTATTCGCTCCAAAGAGTGTGAAATAAGACCTTCATCTTGCTCCAAAAATGTCCATTGTTGATTTTGCTTAAACTTTTCGGATAGGTTTATAAAATTAGAACCTGTACCAGAACCCACATCAACAATCTGAATCTTAGCAAGATTGGAAAAGTGTTCAAGGCAAAATTGTTCTACCTTTTTATTTCTAGCATCAACATCGTGTTGGTAACGTTCATCAAGCCACGAAGAGAATTTAATCATTTTTTTTGGGTTGTTTTGTAAAGACTAAAAATCTATAGTTAATAAGTTTGTTTAAAGGAGTCAACTGAAGCGCATCTCTGACTTTAATAAAAATTGAAGTATTTCTATCGAAATACTTCTTTACGTTTTTTTCTAATCCAATATTTGTAGTGGTTCTATTCATCATTTAGTTTAACTTTAAAATACTTGCTGAAGACATAACTTATCCAAAGAAATAGTATTGGTACTATTATATAAAACTGCCTAGGGTATGCACTAATTAGTGAACTTCCGCCAAAATATATGGAAGTAAACAGTAATAGGAATTTTATTTCAAAACTAATTGATTTAAAATTTCTAAACGTTAGTATTAATCCAACAAGGGAAAGTAATACTATGGGGCCATTCATTATTAAGTACCTTAAATAGTCTGCTGATTGTGATTTATAGGAATATGGGGTATTAAAAAACATTCGAGATATATTGGCAATCCAATTTTCAAAATATTTATTGGGATGTTCTCTTATGTTAATGATGGCTTGTTTTTTGAAGCCTTCGTCCTGCTTTATATTGGAAATCTTGATTAGCTTGTCTAGAGAGATGCCCTTCATGAATGGTGGATTGTCCATTAATTCATCATGGATTGCTTGGTGTCGAGACTTGAATAATTCGTTTACCTCATCATATTTAGATGGCTTGTAAGTGAAGTTAATCCAGTCTCCCATTTCTTCTTTATGCGGGGAAGACATCCAGTAGAGTTGCATACCCCCAGCATTTCCCCAGTAAAATACCTTGTTAGATATTTGATAAGTGTAGAAAAGATAAGGGGTGCAGAAAAGAAGGGCAATAAAGTATATCAAGGCTGATATTTGGTAGGTCTTTCTTCTTTTTATAGCAAAAAGAAACGCATAGATAATTAGTCCAACCAACAAAACATATCCAAAAATAAGTTTTGTAAGCGCTAGAAACCCTAGTAATATTCCTAGTGAAATTATTGATGCAGTAGCGTATTTTTTTTCTCTAAATACCTTGAGCGTGTAGTGGATAATCAGACTAATTAAGAAAATCGTAAACGGTTCAGTCATCATGTAGTGAAGCATTTCATATGCAGGCCAGTAAATCGCCCAAAATAGGCTAATGATGAATGCTCTTTTTACAGTTAGATAGTTGATTAGGGTTTTGAATAGCAAAACAATTGAAAAATAAAGAAAGAAAGCATTGAGTAATTTAATAATAATTGTGGGCGTATTTGTTCCAACAAATGGTGC
>Ga0256840_1002275_pt1 | contig 17130 bp, 17 predicted proteins | sample 355202metaG_FD_185969 | JGI IMG/M metagenome (GOLD analysis project Ga0256840, IMG submission 185969) | Hydrothermal vent microbial communities from Mid Atlantic Ridge, Atlantic Ocean - 355-202 | ecosystem: Environmental > Aquatic > Marine > Hydrothermal vents | place: Atlantic Ocean: Mid... | reverse complement strand
CCAATCGCATATAAGTCTGCTGGATTGAGTGTTGCAGTTACACCTATTTTACAATATGGTAACCTAGATATTAACTATAGAATGCCTACTCAAACAGGTTCAATAGCAAATGTTGGTACTGGTTTGGGTTTAATGCTGGTGTGACTTATAACTTTAGTCAAAATGGTATAAAAGGTCTAACCATTGGTGCAAACTATAAATCTTCGATTGAAATGAACTATGATGGTCAATTAACAACAGCTACTACTCCATTTAGACTTACTTTATCTGCTGGCGATACACTTGAGCAGCCAGAAGAATATGGTGTTGGTATAGCCTATGAAACAGCTGGACATACTCTTGCATTTGATTATAAGAAAGTACATTGGTCTTCTGCAAAAGGTTATGGAGATTTCGGATGGGAAGATGCTAATATCTACGCATTAGGATACCAATATTCCGAAGATAACTGGGCTGTAAGAGTTGGTTATAATCATTCATCATCTATGGTAGTTGAAGTAAAAGACACAAGATTAAACTTCTTTAACCTCATGGGTTTCCCAGCAACTGCAGAAAACCACTATACAATGGGTGGAACGTATGAATTTTCCAACACTTTCTCTATAGATTTAGCTTATGTATATGTACCGACATCAACAAAAACATTTAGTACAGTTGGATTGGGGCTTCCATTCTCTAGTCTTACAACTGACCACAGAGAAGATAGTCTTTCTTTTCAACTAAACTATAAATTCTAATCTCTTTACTGACATAAAGGGTGTTTAAGCACCTTTTATCGTTATTTTTACTATCATATAAACTTATTACACAACATAAAAAAGGATGACAAATGTCAAGAATGATTTCTAAATGTTCTACTGTGCTTTTAGTACTGATAGTAACTGCTATATCAGCTCAAGCGGCTAAAATATCTGCTTACTATACAGCACCGTTTGCTACAGCAAAAACGCTTAAGTCTAAACTAAAAAAAGCTGGCTTTAATGTTCTTACAACGTACTCACCTGCTTCCAAAGAAAACATAAAAGTAATTGTTTTTACAAACAAAAAACTTAAAAAACTAGCAAGTCAAAAAACACGTGGTTTTGCAGCAATTCAAAGAGTGATGGTTGATTCATCTGCAAAAACAGTACGTGTCACAAACCCAACTTATTGGCTAAAGGCATTTATGCAAAAAGACTATAAATCTGGGGTAGATACTGCCGTTAAAAAATCTCTTGGCAAAGCACTAGGTAAACTCACAACAACAAAAGATGTACTTAATGAAGGTGACCTTGCAGGATACCACTTTATGATGGCTATGCCTTACTATGAAGATATGATTACACTTAAAAAAGGTGCAACTGTTAAACCTAAGAAAAAACTCTTTGAAGTGAAACTTGCAAATGGGAGTACACTTGTAGGTGTTAAAATGTCAAAAAACACTGAAAACTTTATCGATAAAATTGGTTTAGAAAATGCTATTTTACTTCCATATACAGTTCTTATCGAAGACGGTAATGTATATGCACTTCATGCAAAGTACTATCTAGCACTTTCATACCCACTACTTTCTATGGGTCAATTTATGGGCATTTCAAGCATTCCAGATGCAATTGAAAGAAAGTTAAAAAAAGCGTTAAAATAAATCAACATATATTTTATACCAAAGAAGCAAGACATACTTCTTTGGTTTAGTGTATTTCTTTCAATTTTTCTATTTCATTTTTTAATTCCTGTACTGCTATCCGTAACTCTCTTAACTCTATATGTATTGTTGCACTTTCACGTTCACTAAGGGGAACGATAGATTTAGCTACCTCTTTTTCGATTTTATCATCTAAAAGTATATAGGTAACTTCCTTCCCATCTTCTTCTACAAGTGTACTTTTTAATTTAGCTGTTTTAACCATTTTCATCACATTAAATATACTTAATTTATGTTTCACTGCATAAGCTTTTATACTTACTTTTTCCATCATCACTCCATTAATTTTGATAAGATATAATATGACAATTTAACTAAGGAATACACATGTACATAAGAAAATTCAACCGAATAATACTTACAACACTTTTAGTGCTACTTTTCACTCAAACTACATTTGCTAAAACAGCAGCAGAGATAAATAATGAAGTCAATACTGCCATAGAAAAATTTAAAAAAGAACTGCCAGGGGGTGTACAATTTTTAGAAAAAACAAAAGGCTATCTTGTCTTCCCTTCTGTCGTCAAAGCAGGACTTATCGTTGGGGGTAAATATGCTGAAGGTGCATTACGTGTTAATGGAGTAACAAAACATTACTATGACATGATAGCAGCATCCATTGGCTTACAAGCAGGAGTACAAGAGTACTCCATGCTTATTGCGTTTCTTTCTGAGGCTTCTCTCAATAACTTTGTAGGTTCAAATGGCTGGGAAGCTGGTGTAGATGGCTCTATCACTGTCTCAGACTGGGGAAAAAGCAAAGACATTACTTCTTTAAGTTTTGAAAAACCCATTGTTGCATTTATCTACGGAGAAAAAGGTCTTATGGCTTCTATCAGTATTGCAGGTACAAAGTTTAGAAGAATTGCACCGTAAGTACTGTAATGAAATAGATTGTTCTTTTATGCTATAATACATAAATAAATTTTAACTAAGGAAAAATGATGAAAAATTATAAGTTTCTACCACTTCTATTTGTAATGCTTTTAGCACTTACTTCAAACACTATGGCAAAATCTGCTGACGAGATAGATAAAGATGCCAATGCAGCAATTAATCAATTTATTGAAGAAAATAAAGGTGGAGATGCTTTCTTAGTAAAAGCAAAAGCATTTCTTGTTTTTCCAGATATAAAAGAGGCTGGAATGTTCATTGGTGGTAAATATGGTGAAGGTGTATTACGTGTACAACGTACAACAAAAGCGTATTACAGCATCAAGTCAGCATCTATAGGTATGCAAATGGGAGCACAACAATATGCAATGATTATCGCATTTACATCAGATGCAGCACTCAATAAATTCTTACTTGATGATGACTGGAAAACAGATGTAGATGGTAAAATCGCTATGGCAGAGTGGAATTCTAAAGAAGAACTTGATGACATCGATTTCGATGATGATATGGTAGCTTTTGTATTTGATTCGAAAGGTATGATGGGTAGCTTGACTATGGAAGGCACACAGTTCGAAAGAATTAAACCAGATTAATCTATGTTCTCTGAGACAAAGTCTTTAAGGCTTTGTCCCCCTCTGCTCTTCACTATTTATCTCAAATATTTTATTTTAAAACTTGATTTATATCATTAATCCAAATATGTATTATGTTATACTTTAACATTAAAACATAAAAGGATAAATCTATGAAATACCTCTTTCAGCTCTTAATACTAATGGCAATACTCACAAATCATACATTCGCAAAAGATACAGCAAGAGAAATAGACAGGGATGTCAATGGAGCACTCTCAGTTTTTTACAATGAAATAAATGGAGGAAAACAATACCTAGAAAAATCAAAAGGCTATGTCGTTTTTCCTGAAGTAAAAGAAGCAGGATTTTTTATTGGTGGTAAGTATGGGGAGGGTGCATTGCGCGTCGATGGACTTAGCAAAGGATACTACAGTATCACCTCGGCTTCAATGGGCTTTCAAATGGGGATGCAAACCTATTCACTTATCATCGTATTTACTTCTGATACAGCACTAAAAAAGTTTATGAATGATGATGACTGGGAAACAGATATGGATTTCAATATGGCAATGGCTGACTGGAATAATGATGAAGAACTAGATGACATTGACTTTGGCTCAAACATGATAGGCTTTGTCTTTGACTCTACAGGTATGATGGGAAATATGACTATGGAAGGTACTAGATTTGAAAAAATAAGACCTGATAAAGACTAATATATAAAAAGACGGGTTAATTCAACCTGTCTTTATAGACACACTTCTGATATAGTTGCTTATTATTTAGCCCATCTAAAACAAAGTTCTAGATACTGACCCAAACACTACATTTTCTTCAGAAGAAAGCTAACGTGACAAGTCACTTTAGTTAAACCTCTCTTTATAAGAACACTTCTGACACAGTTCTTCTACTGCTTTTCCCTCTTGAAAACCTTTTAGCATAGTAACTGACCTGTTAGACCTCAAAATGCTTCCTAGGCTATCTTCATGTAAATTACCTAGTTCTATGATGCCATCACAGTCCAAACAACATGGTACTACTTTTCCTGAAGCAAGTATAGCTACATGAGATTTTAAACCTTGGCATGTACCATGTCCATAGTTTTTATTTTTAAGCGAAGGCCACTCAAAGTAGTTGTCAAAATGAACAAGTATTTTTGAAGCTAAGCGTATAGACTTTGGACGTTTTTTATAAATTTCTTTGAGGCTTAATTCTGTGGTAAAACTCTCGTTTAACTTTCTAAAAAGTATTTCATTAAAGGCATGTTCACTCATCATCTCATCAAGGTTCCAAACACGGAGGTTTATAAAGAGTTCCTTCTCTCGTTTAAGTTTTTCATGACAAAGATTGAGTACAGGGATGATATACTGCTCAAATGTAAGAGAGGTGTCATTTTTATTGTAACTGTTAAGTGAGATATTAATCTGTTTTACACAAGCATGAAAAAGGGTGTCATAACTATGTTTTTTTAAAAAGTAGCCAGAGGTTGTGAGCATTGCTTTAAGTCCATGTTTATGTATAATATCAAGGTAATTATGCAAATTTGACTGTGTCAGTGGATCACCAACGACATGGCAAGCTATCTCTTTTGTATGATGCTTCGCTTGAGCAATCACTGACTCAAAAAATGACAAGTCCATCTCTTTGTTTGGAAGTTCTTTTGTAGGACAAAAAGAACAAGAAAGCCCACACACATTAGTAAGTTCAATGTAAATACGATAAAATTTCATCATCATACTTATTTCATACAGTACGACAAGTCTGTAATGTTAAGAGATCTTTTCACACAAGGTATACGTGGTTGTAAATCAATAATGGCATCTTCTATTTTATCTAGCATCTGATTCTTACTTTGTAAATCATCAAAGATATGATAGTCATTTTCTAAAATACCAAACTCTTTTTTCTTCTCTTTAAAAAGTGTGACACATTTTTTCAAGTCAAATAAGTTTTCTGAGAGATGTAGACATTCTCTGTTCTTCTTCATAGCCAAAAGCATTTCAGGTAACACTTTTTTTTGTGATTTAAAAATACCCTCAGCTATTTTGTTCACAAACTTCTTACGTCTTTTGTCATCTATATTAAAAGGTGAGTCATAGGTTCCATTTTTCTCATCTACTTCATAAACTACATCTTTAAATATCTTACATACATCCTGTGGAGTTGTTAGGCTTTTGGTTTTAGAGGTGTCTTTATAAAGGCTAAATACTTGTACTGGATAGTTGGGAACAAGGTATTTATCATCCGACACGTTAATATCGAAAGAAGCTTCTTTTGCAATCTTAGAATATGATACACCAAGAACTACAGACTCTTGTTTAAGTAGAACACCCTTATAGAGACATTTAGTCATCCCCGGGCCTATCCATACTTTACATAAATACCCTGCTATGACTTCTTGGCCTCTTTGTATTAAGCCATTTGTCTCTTTTTGATGACTAGAAACAGTCTTGCTTTTTTTACGTTCCAAGAGCTGTTTGTTTTCAAAATCAACTGTGATGATTGTATCTTCTGTATGTTTTTCTAAACGTTTTATCTGTTGAACTGAACGTATAGCACCAGAAGTAGAGATAATACCTTCATCTTCTTCTAGTTTAAGCTCTCCCCATTTTTTAAAACGTAAAGTGGAACTACCTTGCATATTTAAGTTAGTCTCGTGAGTTAAGCGTGCACCCCCTAAAATTTCGTAACGCACCATGCCTTTTGCAACATCATACACATGTGTATTTATCTCTGCATTAAGAAATTGTGTGATACTACAAAGTAGCCAAAATGTCGCAATTAACCGCATAAAATTCCTTAATCAACTAAGTACGTCATTGTATCATAAATTCATGTGTAACACTTGCTGACAACGCTGTTCATTTAACAACAAGGTAATAAATGAGTCACTTTAAGGTAATAAAGTTTATTTACAATAGCACTTCTTAATTCATAATCTAAAGGAGAAAAAAATGAAAAAGAAATCAATACTTCTTAGCTTAATTGCTGTGCCATTCATCATAGGATGTAATGGTAGTACAACAACGAACGCTTCACAAAAGCTAAATAACAGTACCGTTACCATAAGTGGGTCTGTGCCAGGAACACTCATTGAAGCTTTCTGTAATGATGGTACTTATGTAAAAGTATCTTCAACACAAAATGGAACTTCACAACACCCATTTGAAATAAGCATTCCAAAAAATACAGAATGTAAATTGGTGATGACCACCAATGAAAATAGTCAAGATAATAGAGTAATAACACCTATTGGATTCATCAATGGAAGTACCCAAGGAACGACACTCAGTTTAAACAGTGATTTAAATTTAGACTATATCCCTTTGGCAATGCAATATTCAGTAATCACCGATCTTGATGGTAATCATGTAACAGATACACCTATGCATATTGAACTAAATAGCACAGTAGGTATGAATCTAACAGATTCACCTGTATACGATTCTGATAATAATATGCTATTAGATGCCTATGAAGATGACGATAACAATGGCATAGTAAATGCTTATGAAGATGATGATAATGACAATATACCTAACATACAAGATGATGACAACCATAACAATTATCCAGACTATTTAGAAGATGACGACAACGATGGAGTACTCAACATTAAAGATGATAAGAATGATAATACAAATCCTGACTATACTGAAGATAATGACAATGACGGTATAGCAAATTATCTCGATGATGATAACAAAAACTGTTACCCAGATTATGTTGAACATAAATTGTTGAAAAAAGATGATGCTAAAGGCAGTAAAGGTTCGTCAGATGAAAAGAATAAAGGTAGTAAGGGTTCATCAGATAAAGATGAGTGTACATATAGTCCAATACCAACGCCTCCAACAACACCTCCAACAACGCCTCCAACAACTGGAGTACTATTTGCTACAGATGTTATGCCTGTATTTGATGCAAAATGTAAAAGTTGTCATGGCAGTCAAGGAAAATTTACAGTAACTACAGTACTCGGAACATACAATAACTTAATGAACAACTCTTTTATAGATACAGCTACTCCAAGTAATTCTATTATATTACTTAGAGCCAGTGGAACAGGTCATGGTGGAGGTACAATATTACCAACTAATTCAACGGACTATAATACAATTAAAAATTGGATTATGGCAGGTGCATTAAACAATTAATTTATATGATTAGGTGAGAAACTTTTACTCTCCCACTCATAACATATCTGCTTCCCAAAATAAAGATGGGGAGTGGTGTTTACTTAGAAACTATACGATATATCTGCAAAGACCATGTCATTGCTTTTTATTGCATCAAAGAGGGTTGAACCACCTATATAATCTACCACTCCAACATTCACATTAATCCCATCATAGAGGTCATACTTCACCCATAGTCTCTGAAACCCACCTTCATCGAGTTTTTCTCCATACAAAGAAATGAGATAGTTAGCTGTAAGGCTTGCATTCATAAAATCCGAACTCACACGAAAAGCATGTTGATAGTCATGTTTTTTCAAAGGTATGGCTTCACTCATGAGTCTACTGTCATAGGTATTCATATTTCTAGTCACAATATCATAAGAGATGAGTGTATCTGCAATACCCTTATATTCAACACCTAAAAGTAAATCGGTACGTGAGAATGCTTTATCTCCTGTACTTGAGTACTTTAAACCATCAAAATAAGCAAGTTCTGTTTTAAAAAGCCATGAACCTGTCAGTACATTCAAAGCAGTACCATACATCTCTATCTTATCATGTGCAATCATTGGCGTAGGTTGTGTTGTTGAAGGGACAATGAGTTGACCTTCATCATTATGTACTTGAGCTGCATAAAAGTTGACATCCCAGCCAGAAAACTCTGCACCAACAGAGAGTGCATATGTGACATCATTATAACTTTCATTTGCAGGTGCTACAACGGGTATTGGGTTAAACACTGAGCCAAAAGGAGGGTTTTTAGAGAAACGTTGTTCTAAAATAGCAATGGGCGTAATACGCCAATCACTTATAAAATAGTCAAACTTCGCCATAGTCACAGGCAGTCGTAAATCTTCTATGTCTACCATACCTGGTCTTCTGTTATCAAGAGGGTTTAACACATCTGTCACACGTATAGTATCACTTCGTCCCCACACCACTACTTGACGACCTAGTTTCATATCTAAGTTATCAGTGATACTTCCTTCAACATAGGCATCAAAAAGTTCCACTTCACTTTTAAGTTCATCAAGTTCTTGTTTAGAAAAATTCTGTGTACCTCCAATGTCATAGATAGCATCATAATATGCTTTTGCATTGGTTTTTACCCTCCATCCATTTTCAAATTTATGTTCATAATCTAACAAAAATGAGGTTTTTAACGATGATATAGCATTATGTGGCTTATCATTATACGGAGAATATGCTACTTGCTCTGTAAATTTTCCTGTAAAGCCAAAGTTACTTTCCTCTTCAATAAGATCGTCGTCTACACTTGTTACACTCTCATTAAAATGACTAGAAGGACTTTCATCACTAAAACCATCAAGTAAACTGTCTTCTGATATTTTATCTTCTTGCATACTGACAGGTATATCGTCAAATCCACTCATATCAATCTCTTCAGCATATGTGCCTATTGATAATAAAACAATTGCAGCTACTAGTGATAATCCAGACACTCTACGCATTAACATTTATATACCTTTTTCTAATCTACGGGTACTAAACATTGCATCATCAATAGACTTATTGAGTTTAATATTGGAAAACTTCAAAATTGTCTTATGTGTCGTTGTTTTACCTTTTTTGGTTGTCATTGTCATCTCATCAGGAAGCCAAATTCCACCTTGTCTGTGAAGACGCGTAACATCTAAGTATTTTTTCTTACCATTTCGCATCACATTGATGGCACGCACTACCATATAGTTGTCTTTTCTTACAATCGCTATGGTTTTTGTGTAGCCTGACTCCTTAATGACTTTTTTATTTCTAGGTGTTGCTTCTATCATCCATGCGGCGTTACCACGTACTTTTACCTCTTTTAAAATTTTGTAGTCATAGTCTTGCAAGTCTCTGTCTGTCATATCAAAATAAGAAAAGTCAGACCCCATAAAACTTGAACTTTTGTCTGAACTAGGAATACGCTTCACCTTTTTAAGTGCAGGAAGATAAAGCCACTGATCATCATCTTTACTCGCTGCATCATAGTCATAAGTTAAAAAAGCGGTATTTTTCACATCTGCAGGTGATTTAAAGAACATAATCTGATGTTTATCTTCCCCAAAATCTTTACCATAGGTCTTTAGATTTCTTACTCTCTTTTTACCATTTTTATCGATAAGAATCATCTTCATATCTTCTTCTAATGTTTTACCATCATCACGTGCATCAACTTTTTCCATAATAGCTCTTGCTTTTGGGTCATCTGCTAATGCTTGTGTCGCAAGGATAGAAAACCCTACAGTTAATCCGATTAATAATTTTTTTGTGTTCATCATTTATTTTCCTTTATTCTATAATGTAGAGGCAGACCTATGTGTCTACCCATGATTTGTAGACATACCTATGTCTTCCTTATTAAAAGGGTACACACATGGGTGTACCCCTACAAGTCTACTTTATCCAGCCACGTTTTGCAACCACTATCATAAGTGCAGGGGCAAGTAACAAGTCTGCAAGCAATGCCAAGACTATCACCGAACCTGTAAGCAGTCCAAAGTTTTGTACCGAAATCATATTTGCCATCATGTAGGCAAAGAAACCCAATGATAACACAATCGTTGTGATTACCATCGCTTTACCAGTGGTATAGAACGTTTGTTCTATCGCCTTAGCTGAGTCGCCACTTTGTAGGTAGTATCTCCTAAAATTGTGCATAAAATGTATTGTGTCATCTACGGCGAGCCCTATAGCTATGCTTCCTATGAGAAGTGTAAACATATCAAGTGGTATATCTGCCACAGACATAATGAGCAAGCCTAAAATAATAGGAGTAAGGTTCGGTATCATACTTAGTAGTCCTATACGTACTGAACCTAAAATGAGCATCATCATAAAAGTAATAGCTATAAAGGCTATTGTGTAACTTGTGACCGATGAATGTACAGAGTTTGCAAATGTGTTAATGAGCAGTGGTATCATCCCTGTGGTGATAACTGTATCATTTGGGAATGCTTTTGCAGCCTCTGTTTTTACATGCGTTAACACTTCATGTGACTTCACCGCATCCGTCCATGGAAGCTTAATCGTAATACGTGCTTTAGAAAACTGAGAATCTACCACATCTTCAAGATCATCAGAACCTGAGTTTTCAAAGAGTAGTAACTCTTGAGAGACAAGGTTTGCATCATTTGGAATGCTATAAAACTCCTCTTTGTTTTCATGTAACGCTCTGTTAGTCTCTTTGACTATAGTTGCCAATGAAACCACTTTACCTATGCGTGTATAGCTGTCTACATATTTTTCTAACTCAGCAGAAAAAGCATTCAATTTATTGAGTCTTTCTGGGTCATTCCAGCCATTTTCTTTGTGAGTATCAACCACTACTTCTATAGTAACTGAGCCATTGAGTCCTTTGTCTATTTCTAGTGTAGAGACTCTATTATAATCATCAGACTGAAACCAAAACAGTGGGTTATGTGAAAGTTCTATTTTACTTGCAGAAAAAAGTGCTATCGCCACCAAAACAAAACTAGTTGCAATGATACTTTTATAATACCTAATAGGTACAATAGAGAGTTTTTTCATCATCACATCTAACTTACCTGCTTCTTTTTGAGGTTTTTGTTTGAGTTTTGTGATACTAAGAAGTGCTGGCAACAGTGTCAATGTCAAGATAAGTGACACCATTACTCCAAATGAAGCAAATGTACCAAGGTCTGCGATTGGTGCAACTTCAGACCCTGAAAATGAGCCTACACCAATGGCAGTCGTTACTGAAGTCATAGCAATAGCAAGTCCTGAGTGTCCAAGTGTGTAAATAATCGCTTCTCGTTTATTGCCTGTTTTATTAAACTTATCAAAAAAGATGGAGAGTATATGCACGGTTGCCCCTATACTCACAGCAAGAAGAAGTGATGGTACTATCTGTGTAGGAAGCTTGAATGCTGTTCCTGCCCATGCCATTGTACCAACCGTTGCAAGTAAAGATAAAATAATCACAAGTAGCGGGTAAAATACTGCTGATGCTCGTCTAAACATAATAAACAAAAAGACAATAATGATTAAAAATGTAATACGCATAAACTTTTGCATGTCTGATTGCATCTGCGCTTTAAGTGCATTGTTAACTGCGGGGCTTCCTGCTACATAGATTTCTATGTCATCAGACTTATATTTTTCCACAATCGCATGAATAGCTTCAAGTAATTCATGGTTTTCTGCATCAGATAGAAAAGCTCTGGCTTCGACAGGATCAGCCAACTGACTATCTGTTGATGAGCCTGTCGAAGTATCATCAAAACCTTCATCAAAGGCATCCACATCTGAGACTTCTTTTTCCCCCTCATGAGAGTAAGCATCCGTTTCTATAACTATCGTCGTCATTTTCCCATCTTGCGAAAGGAGCAAGTCTTTATAAAAATGCGAAGCCATAGCTTGTTTTTTGATGCGAGCCACATCTTCTACAGTTGTAGGAAAAGGCTCTAGCAAATCATCAGTAATAAGCTTATCACCCTCACCTCTTGTGTTACGTACATTATAAAGTGAAGTGACATCATCAAGATAGGGTACTTTTTCTTCTATCTCTTCATGTATCTCTTTTAAAGTGTTTAAAAATTTTAGTGTAAAAATATGATCACTCTTTAGTGCCAAAACAACTCGTTCATCACGTCCAAACTGTGCTCTAAATTTATTGTACTCTATAAGTACAGGATCTTCGGGATGCATGAAGCCTTCTGTAGATGTATCCATCTTTATCTGTGGAACATGATACAGTGGTGCAGCTAGTAGTGCAAGGACTACAAGTATCACCTTAAAAGGGTTATCATGTATAAACCCTCCCACTGTCTCCATGAAATTTTCTAACTTTTTATGCATTGTTTCCCCTTGTTTTTTTGAATTTTATCTTTCTACTATGTATCCAATGTGAATTACTCATTTTTGTGCCATTTTTCTAACAGATGCAAATATCTTATCGACATTTTTACCTGAAGTATCTACAGCACCAAAAAGATGGTAACCATCAAAATCCATACCACAAAACTTCACAATAGACTTTTTCCAAATGTTTACATTGGCTCTGTTAATTCCATTTAAAACATATAAAAACTTAGGTGCACCACATGTAGCAATGACCCTAACGCTTCTACCTTGAAGCAAACCCATAGGTCTACCGTTTTCCCCATAGGTAAATGCAAAACCAGAAGTGAGTACCTGGTCTAACCAGTTTTTTACTATAGCAGGCATAGACCCCCACCAAAATGGATATATAATAACTACCTGCTCCGCCCATTTTATCTGCTCTTGATAGTAACGTACTTCATCTGATTTACCTACATCGTGAGTATTTTCAAACGAAAGGTAAGGCAATTGTTTGTCTTTATATAAATCAACAAGCTTTAGCGTATTTCCTTGGGTTTCTTTCTCATTTTTATAAATCTCTGCTATACCTTGTGTTAGATTTCTAGTACTTGGATGGGCTGTAATAATAAGTATATTACTCATACGTTCTCCTTTTTATAATGTGTGTTTTTATCTGCCATATGTAACAAAGCAGGTAGATAGAACAAATCAATAATGAGTGCGAGTATCAATGCTATGGCTGTCACCACACCAAAGTTTTGATTAGGTGTAAATGTAGAAAATGCAAATACGGAAAATGATAGCGCAAGTACGATAGTTGTAAAAAGTATCGCCCTACCTGCATAGTGTAGTACTTCGTCAAAGGTCTCACTCATGCTAAGCCCTCTTTTACGTGCATCAAAGTACTTTACTAAGAAATGAATGGTATCATCGACAGCAACACCTATGATTATTGCCCCAGCTATAGCCACACCCATGTCTATGGTAAGTCCTAACCAGCCCATCACACCGATAACAAGTATCACTGGCAATAAGTTTGGCAAAAGGAGTATCCATAAAATTTTGAGCCTTTTAAAGATAAGTAGCATCATAATAGAGACTATAAGTATGGTTAAAGAGAGTGAGTAGATGAGTGTAGCCGTCACGTCTTTAGCCATGTAGGCATACATCGCTGTTTGCCCAGTGAGCGTCATAGTGTAAGGTGTTTTTTTCCACCAATCCTTTGCGAAGTTTATCATCTTCATGTCTTTTGAGTTGTCTACGATGTTAGTAAGTACAGTAATGCGTAATTTACGCTGATCAAAGTCCATTTGGTCCGTGATTTCCATACCCTGAGGTAAACCCATAGAGTAAAGTAGTAAGTATTGTGCTACGAGTTCCCTAGAATAAGGGATAACGTCTTTGTGATTCATTATTTTATTGTATCTTTTTATGGTATCAAGCAGTGAACTCACATGACGTACATCATTAGGAAACATACGTTTATAATCGTCATAAAAATTTTCTACAGTATGTAAAAATGCAGGGTCTTTTATGCCGTCTGCTTTTCCCGAATCTGCTATGAGTATGTAGGACATAGAGCCTGTAAGATTCTCCATAGTGAACTCTGAAGACTTACGTATCTCAACTTCTTTGTCGAAGTATTTGATGGTATTTGAGTCTACTTTGACAAAAAACAACCCTAGTCCAAGTATTGCCACTATAAGTGTGCCTACTATAATAATTTTTTTATCGTTATTGACGATAAAATCTCCATATCCATAAGACTGAAACACCTTTTTTTCTACACTTGCACCTTTAATAGGTTTTTTGAGTAGTAGTAACACAGCAGGCATCCAAAGTATAGAAATAATAAACGCCAACACTGCTCCTGACGCCGTGGCTATACCAAGTGTAGCCACAGGAACAATGTCTGAGATAGCCAAGGTAGAAAACCCTACAGTGGTTGTCGCAGAAGTAAGTAATATAGGTAAAAAATTCTTTTGTAGGGAATGGGCTACTGCCTCATGATTTTTCATGCCCTCTTTTTTATTCATCAGCCATAAGGAGTAAATGTGAACAGCGTCCGCAATACCAATGGCAACTATGAACACAGGGATATTCGCTGTAAAGTTGTTAAGCTTGTAGCCCAAAAGTGTTTGTACTGCTAACACTGAAAGAAAAGTAAAAAGTACCACAGCTAAAGGCACTAAAGCACCTGAGACCCGCCTAAAAAGCATAAAAAGCAGTATAAGCGAAGCCAAAAATACCATAGGGGTAAACACCATCGCATCATGCCCTGCTATGTCCACAAAAGCTTGTGTCATTGGTGGACCACCGTTTAGCCAAAACTTATAACCCGTTTTAGCTTCTTCAGGGTCAATTATTTTCTTTAAATACTCCATCATTTCTGCTGATATGTCTCCATCTTCATTGGCATTGGCTTCAAGACGAGCAAATATCATGGTTGTAGTGCCATCTTTAGATATGAATCTATTGACAATAATGCTATCTGATGTAGCTATCTTTTTACGCTCTTCTAGGTAAGTAGAGTTAGCCTCATCTAAATCTTCTACAATGAAGTCATCAACAAGTACATCATCTGGTTTGTCAGCTTCACTATGTACATGTTGGTAGTTGGTAATACTGTCTACCCTATCTATATGAGGCATCTCCCATAGAGCTTCCGTGATGCGTTGTATACTCCCTAGTGCTTTTTTGTTAAAGATGCCATTCTTGTCTTTAAAAACGATGACTATGCCATCATCATTGGAGAATTCATTTCTAAAGGCATCATAGTCAGTGAGTGTTTTTGAATCTTTTTCAAACCATATACGGTATGAGCCATCTATTTCTAAGTGCTTGAGGCTTAAAGCCAACATCATAACAATAAGTGGTACGATGATGACTATTGCCCATCTGAATTTGTATAGAAAATTTATATAATTTTTCATGCTTGTTCTCCACTAAGATGTAATCCTACCACACCAATGATAATCAGCCCAATACTCGCTAGTTTCATCACAGAAACAGACTCCTTAAAGTACCAAATACCAATGAGCGTAATCAGTGCCGTACCTACACCCGACCAAATAGCATATGCCATACTCACATCAAACTTTTTAAGAGCATAGGTAAGCGCAGTGAGTGAGAGTATATAAAAGACTCCCATCGCTACAGATGGCACTGTTTTGGTAAAGCCCTCTGAAAGCTTCATCGCCGTTGTTCCTAATACCTCAAATACAATAGCCCCTATGAGCCATATCCATGCTTGAATCATCTTATTTTTCCTCCACTAAATCAAAAATATTATCTACATAAGTGTTGATGTCTTTTTTCAAATCTATCACACCTTCTGTTGCCAAAGAAGAGATAAACATCCCCTCTCCCATCGTGTACATTCCTTTTATTAGCTCTTTGGCAATAGGTTTTATTTCATTTTGGGCAATACCTTCATCAATAATCTTCTCTACCCATTGGTAATAAAATGTAAAACATTCTGTTTGAAAAGCAATCATCTCTTCTTTTGGTGAAAGCAGAGAAATAGCGATAAACTCTTGGTACATAGTACGTAAATCACTTGCCTCATCACTATAGAAAAAATCATAAAATATTTTAATCTTCTCACGTGTACTTGTAGCTTCTTCTATACGTTCTTCTTTGCTGGCATTATGTTCATGCATCAAATGATTGACCAGTTCAAACACCAATTCATCTTTATTACTAAAATATTCATAGAAAGTGCCCTTGCCTATATTGGCAGTTTTGGCTATTTGCGCTATGGTTAGCTCATTGATACTGCTGTGAACCAACAAATCTTTACAAGCAAGTGCTATATCTTTTTTCTTTTGTTCTTTGTCTACTATGATTGCCATAACCCATCCTAAAATAAAATGACTGACTGTCGGTCAATTAAAAATTGTAGCTTATTTTTCTTAAAATTAAATAAATTTCTACCCCAACGATGCTATACTAAACCATGAACTTACAAGCCCTAAAACCCCTCACCATCCTCTACGTAGAAGATGAACCTCTCATCCGTGAGAATGCAGTAGAGTATCTGAGTCGCTACTGCAAAAAGGTACTCCAAGCCAAAGATGGTGAAGATGCCTACAACATCTACCAAGTCCACTCCCCTGACCTCATCATCTCAGATATCAAGATGCCAAAACTCAATGGTTTAGACTTTTCAGCTAAAGTGCGAGAAGTGGACAAAGCCACACCTATTATACTAGCCACTGCCCACACAGAGACCAAATATCTACTAAGAGCCGTAGAGCTACAACTCATCAAATACATTGTCAAACCTATCACTTCGGAAAATCTCCAAGAGGCACTGGCTATGGCATGTGATGCGTTGGAGACAGACTATACCCATATCATAAAGATTGACGAAACCACAGAGTACGACACCCTAAACCAAACACTCATCCAAAACAACGCACCTGTAAAACTCACACATAATGAACTTTTGTTTTTTGATTTTTTGATAAAAAACAGACAAAGAGCTATCACCTACGCAGAGATAGAAAGCCTCATCTGGGCATACGAAGGCATGAGTATGGATGCCCTACGCTCTTTGGTGCGTGGGCTTAGGAAAAAACTAGCGGGTGAATGTATAGAGAATGTTTCTGGGGTTGGGTATAGGCTTAGCATTTAATCATTTCAACCCAAATTATGCAATAGCATTGCCAAAATTAGCGATAGTGCTTGTGCTGTGGGTGTTTGAAAAGAATTTGAGGTTAACCCAAAGGTTAATCGATGATTATTTGTAAATGCCCACAGTGCAATGACTTTTGCTAGCTTGGTAATTTCTATTGTATATTTTGGGTTCAATACCAATAATAGTTAAACGTTACATGCAAAGTATCTGTATTGACCTCTGCTTTATTGTCATCAATGCGTGTTCCCATATAGCTAACTTCTAGGTTTAAATGTGGAGATACTTCATACCCTAACCCTAGCATAAAACCCTGTCCTATATTTTCTGTATCCACATCGTCATAAT
>Ga0256840_1002274_pt1 | contig 17132 bp, 13 predicted proteins | sample 355202metaG_FD_185969 | JGI IMG/M metagenome (GOLD analysis project Ga0256840, IMG submission 185969) | Hydrothermal vent microbial communities from Mid Atlantic Ridge, Atlantic Ocean - 355-202 | ecosystem: Environmental > Aquatic > Marine > Hydrothermal vents | place: Atlantic Ocean: Mid... | reverse complement strand
GCCTATCTCTCTATGGATTGTTAAGACTACAAGGGGTTATGCAAGAAGTCTATTGCTTTTTTTACTCTTTTTAGCCCCTCTTTTAGCAGTGATTTTGTAGTTCCAAAATTCAATCTCACAAAGTTTTTATCTCCAAATCTATCTCCCTCACTAACGCCAATGCCGTATGATAAAAAGTATTCGTATGGATTGTTTAGTTTTAATTCACTCACATCTATCCAAGCTAAGTATGTTGCATCTTGGTCTAACATCTTGATTTTTGGTTCATTTTTTACAAAATCTTTTACTATATCTAAGTTTTCCTTGAGATATTTTCTGAGTTCATAAAGCCATTCATCACATTCACTATAGGCAGTTTTTGTTGCTGTTATAGCTAGTAGGTTGATTTGACTTGTAAGACTTCCTAGAGTTTTTTTAAATTGTTTTCTTAGGTTTACATCTGGTATAACAGCATATGAGCTTTGTAATCCTGCTATATTATATGTTTTGCTTGGAGCTAGCAGAGTAATGGTTCTTTTGAGTATATCACTGTTTAGTGATGCAATTGGTATATGTTTAATATTTTTATTTAAAATCAAATCTGCATGAATTTCATCTGAACAGACTATAAGGTCATGTTTTACACATATATCAGCAAATTTTTTAAGTTCATCTTTTGTAAAAACTGTGCCTCCTGGATTGTGAGGATTGCAGAGCATAAAGAGTCTACATGTAGAGCTAATTGCTTCTTCAAACTCTTCAAAATCAACTGTCCATCTGTTGTTTTTTTCTTTAAGTGGTACTGTTATAACATTTTGATTTGCATCTTTTGGAGCTTTGATAAAGTGAGGGTATATAGGTGTAGTTGTGATGACATCTTGAGTATCAATTGCTCTACATGTAATGTTCATACCACTAACAACTCCAGGAAGCCACACTATCCAGCTAGATTCTATCTGCCAATTATAGTGCCGTTTTATAAAATCAACTACTGCTTGGTTTGTTTCTTTATCTACATCAGTGTAGCCAAATACACCATGTTCTACTCTTTTTTGAAGTGCATCTATTACAGATTTTGGAGCTTTAAAATCAGTATCTGCAACCCACATAGGTATAACATCTTGACCTTTGTATCTTCCCCATTTTTCACCTTCAACTACTGTTCTGTCTACGGTTTCATTAAACATATATATACCTTTATATCCATCTTAAGAGTTAGCACTTATTTATAACTGCTTTGCTTACTTCTACATTTTCAACAATAATATTATTTATATTTAACTCTTTTATGCTATCTTTTTCTCTATTACTGTGTACTTTAACCAATATTTTATCGTTAGGAACAAATGTCTTTAAAGTTTCACAAATTTGATAGAGTTTTTTAGGATTGTCAATGGCAACTATAATTTTTTTGGCATCTTTTAGGTATGTATTTTTAAGTATATCTTTTTTTAGAGCATTACCAAATATAATTGGCTCATCATTTTTAAGACCTTTGTAGTAAGAGTGTATGTCATTTTCTACTATAATATACAAGTCACCTCTGCTTTTAAATGCATTAGCAACACTTTGTCCAAATTCTCCATAACCCAATATAACAACATGATCTCGTATCTTTTCTGTCTGCATTTGAGTAATCTCTTCAGTTGGGTCATCTTTTTTTATAACTTTGTCTGTTATTTGTGTTAGATTTTTAAGTATGATAGGTGTTAAAACCATAGATATAACTATAGTTACAATCATAACTTGTGAGTAAGGAGCAATAATAAGCTCATTAGAACGAGCTAGTTCTAAAATTGCGAGTGAAAATTCACCAATTTGTACAAGAGTAAGAGCTGTTTTAAAACTAGTTTTTTTATTTTCTTTTAGCCTAACAATTGTAAATATAATGATAAATTTTAAAATGACAATAGAGATTAGAAGAAGAGCTATAATGTGCATGTATTGCACTATGATACTAAAGTCTATTTGCATACCAACTGTTATGAAAAAAACTCCTAAAAGAATATCTCTAAATGGTATTAAATCCGCTTCTGCTTGATGCTTGTACTTGGTTTCCGCAATAAGCATACCTGCAATAAAAGCACCAAGTGAGTATGAAAACCCAAGTTCATGAGCTAGGTAAGATGACCCAATAGCTAAAAAGAGAATCATACCAATAAAAAGTTCATCAGAATTTGTTTTTATGATAATTTCAAGCAGTCTTTCTAGCATGAACTTACCTGATATATAGAGTATTACCATAAGTATGAGTGCATTTATAAAAGTTGATAGTAGTACCGAAACTATATCTCCATCACTATTTGATAGAAAACCTAAAAGAAGGAGTATTGGAATAACAGCTATATCTTGCATAATTAGAATACCTAATGATCTTTGACCGTATCTTTTATTGATCTCGCCTGTTTCATTAAAAGTTTTAAGTACAATAGCGGTAGAAGATAGTGCAATAGCAACTGAGAGAACTATTGACATAGATTTTTCTAAGTCAAAAACCATGGTACACACAGCATAAACGATAAGGCTTGTAATAATAATTTGCATAGAACCAGCTACAAATACCTCATAACGCATTTTTTTAAGATGAGATATTGAAAATTCAAGACCTATTGTGAACATAAGAAAAACAACACCAAACTCTGCTATCTCTTTTAGGTCATGATTATGTACCGCTTCATGAAGCCCAAAACCATATGCAATAATTGTACCTGTCGTAATATAGCCAATTATTGTAGGTAAATGTATCTTTTTAAGTATAATGTTGCATACTAGTGATATAAGAATTGTATATACAATTATGCCAAGCATGTAAAACCTTTTATAAAATATTTAACATATTATAGTAAAATAAAATAAAAAGGATGTCAAATTGAGTTGGACAGTAATATTTATTGTGGGAGTTATATTCTATTTTTTAACTAGAGGCTATAGGGATGTAGATTATCAACATATAAATATCAATAAAAAACAGAATTTAAAAGGAGACTTAGCGGACCATGAAGCCGGACTTTTAGTAGCTCTTATGGCAAAAGTTGCTAAAGCAGATGGGAAAGTTTGTGAACTTGAGGCACAAATGCTTGGTAATACTTTTACTGATATTTCAAGAGTTTTTGAAAATTCAAATGAAATAAGGGAAGAGTTAAAAAAGATATACAAAAAAGAGATGCAGAGTTTTGAAAATACCCTTGAAATTGCACAAAAATACTTAAATTTAACAAGAAGAGATTATCGTAAGAGATTAGGTGTTATGGAGTATCTTCTAAATCTTGCTTTTATTGATGGAGATTTTACTAATGAGGAGCTGATGATATGTGAAGATATATCAAATACCTTAGAGATAAAACAGAGTGACTTTAAAGCACTTATATCTAGATTTGAGCAATTCTATGCACAGCGTGAGGCTCAAAAAGGCATGGATTTAGAAAAAGCATATGATACATTGGGTCTAAAAAAAGGTGTAGATTTTTCTATTGTTAAAAAAGAGTATAGGAAGCTTGTAAGAAAAAATCATCCAGATATATTGATGGGACAGGGTAAAGAGCAGTCTATCATAGACGAGGCTACAAGAAGGCTTCAAGAGATTAATGAGGCTTATGAAATCATAAAGAAAGATTTAGTATAATCGCGTAAATACATATAAGGTAAGGGTAAAAAGTGAGAGCATTAATCAGTGTAAGTGACAAAACAGGTGTAGTTGAGTTTGCAAAAGAGTTAGAGGTTTTGGGTTATGAGATTATCTCAACTGGTGGAACTTTTAAACTTTTGAAAAGTGAGGGTGTAAAAGCAATTGAGATAGATGAAGTAACAAAGTTTCCAGAGTGTTTTGAGGGAAGAGTTAAAACTCTGAATCCTTTTGTACATGGCGGTATTTTGTATCGTCGTGATAAAGAATCACATATAGCACAAGCTAAAGAGCTTGGTGTTGAGGGGATAGACTTGGTTTGTGTAAACCTTTACCCTTTTAAAGAGACTATCACTAAAACAGATGATTTTGATGAGATTATAGAAAATATTGATATTGGTGGACCAGCCATGGTTAGAAGTGCAGCAAAAAATTTCAATAGTGTTTTGATTGTAACTGATGTAACGGATTTTGATATAGTTATAGATGCTTTAAAAACTGATAAAAATACTATAGAGTTTAGACGAGATTTGATGATAAAAGCATATGAGCATACAGCGGCATATGATAGCATGATTGCAAACTATATGAACAAAAGATTCAATGACGGTTTTGGACAAAAGCAGTTTATAGTTGGAGAAAAGGCTTTTGATACAAGATATGGTGAAAATCCACACCAAAAGGGTGCTTTGTATGAGTTTGATTACTTTTTTACAAACAATTTTAAAACACTAAAAGGTGAAGCAAGCTTTAATAATATGAATGACATAAATGGTGCAGTTAAAATCGCTGCATCTTTTGGATCAGCTCCTGCAGTTTCTATTATAAAGCATGCAAATCCTTGCGGTTTTGCAATTGGTAAGAACCTTCTTGATTCATATGAAAAAGCACTAAAATGTGATCCTGTTTCTGCTTTTGGTGGAGTGGTTGCTATAAATGGAACTCTCGATGTTGCTTTAGCAACTAAAATCAATGAGATTTTTGTAGAGGTAATCATAGCGGCAAATGTAGATAAAGAGGCACTTGCAGTTTTTGAAAAGAAAAAAAGAATTAAAATATTTACACAAGAGAGTAAGTATCTAGTGTTAAATGATGATGATTATGATTTTAAGCATGTAGATGGTGGATTTGTTTACCAAAATAGTGATAAAGTTGAAGATGACGAAGTAAGTAGCTCTACATGTAAGACTAAAAGAGTCGCTACAAAAGAAGAGATAGGTGACTTGGAGATAGCAGTAAAAGTTGCTGCACTTACAAAGTCAAATTGTGTTGTTTATGTTAAAAACTCTGCAATGGTAGCAATTGGAATGGGTATGACAAGTCGTATTGATGCTGCAAAATCAGCTTTAAGAAAAGCAGAAGACATGGGTATCGACCTAGAAGGCTGCTCTATGGCAAGTGAAGCATTTTTCCCATTTAGAGATTCTATAGATGCAGCAGCCAAGGCAGGAGTAAAGTCTATAGTAGAGCCAGGAGGCAGCATAAGAGATGATGAAGTAATAGATGCTGCAAATGAACATGGAATAGCACTGTACTTTACAGGAACAAGGCACTTTCTACATTAAACTTGACACATGTCATAGTAATTTAAGATAGTATATGAGATAATCGCATACTATCTAGTTTTAATATAAGGGCAAATATGAAATTGACTACTGTGTATTGGGCTTGTAATGATTAAAAAAAGTATAGGTTTAAAAATCGCATTTACATTGATTCCGGTTCTGCTTATTTGTTTTACTATCTTACAGTTTGTAATAGTAAATGAATTTCAAAAATCGTCTACTAAGCAGAGTGAGAGAAGTTTAAATACCTTTAGTCAATCTGTCTTTCAAACAGTAAGAGCTGCTATGAACTTAGGTGACCCTGAAATGATTAAAAAATCACTTGACGATGCATCTAAGATGGATGGTATAAAAGAGCTTAAAATACATAAGTCTCAAACTGTTATTGATACATTTGGAATGAATGAAAAACCTACTAATGAGCAATTAATTAAAAATCTTCTTAAAAATCCTGAAGTTAAAAGTATTATGTTAGATGATGATAAGGGACATAGACTTAGGTTGCTAAGGCCTTTAGTTGCAACAAATGAGTGTTTAAGTTGTCATGCTATGAACAAAAAAGGTGATGTATTAGGTATTATGGATATGACATATTCTTTTGAGAATATTGATAATAGTATTAATAGTAGTAGTTATAAATTTTTTATGATTTTTATGATTTCACTAATTTTGACAGCAGTTGTTGTAATGCTAGTGCTTAAAAAAGTAGTTGGAGATCCAATTCTGACTTTAAAAAATAGAGTTAAAGATTTAGCAGGTGGGGAGGGTGATTTAACTTCTAGAGTTGTTATTACAAGTCAAGATGAGATAGGAGAAGTTGGTGAATATATTAATAAATTTATAGAAAAGACTCAAGCAATTATTGTATCTTCTAAGAAGTCTGCTCATGAGGTTAAAGTTACTGATGATAGACTTAATGCCAATGTTAAAGATATTTCAAAAAGTGCAAAAAAACAAATACTAAATGTAAATCAAACATTTGAAATAATGAAAAATATAAAAGAAAATCTTGATATTACAGAAGAGCTATCAATAAATACAGCAGAAGACAATATGGCTTCATATAAGATTTTAGAGCATATGAGTATGTCGCTTAATAGTGTAGTAGAAAAAATTTTAGTATCTAGCCAAAATGAGCAAGAGATGTCTGTTCAAATTAGATCTGTAGTAACCCAAACTGAGCAGATTAAAGGTATTCTTGAGATGATTAAGGATATAGCAGATCAAACTAATCTTTTAGCATTAAATGCAGCAATAGAGGCAGCTCGTGCAGGTGAGCATGGCCGTGGCTTTGCTGTAGTTGCTGATGAAGTTAGAAAACTAGCAGAGAGAACACAAAAATCACTTACAGAGATTGATGCAACAATAAATGTTATAGTACAAGGTGTAACTCAGTTAAGTAGCTCTATGGAGATAAATTCAGTTGCAATGAAAGATGTTTCAGATAGTGCAGAAGAGGTTAGGGCAGAAGCAGAACAAACACAACTTAAAACATCCGAAACTATTGATATTGCTAAAGATGCATCTAAGAAAGTAGTTGAAATTTCGCATATGACAAAAAGTATGATGGATCATATGAATGAAACAGTAGATACTTCTACAAATAATGAAAAAATAGCAGAAGAACTAGCAGATATTTCTAAAGATATGACAAATATTGCACATGATTTAGAAAAAACACTATCTGTATTTAAAGTGTAGATATTAGTTCGACTTTTTCTTCAAGTTCTAGGTATTGCTCTATAAGAGGCTCAAGTTGAGCCTCTTTTTTATTTAGCTTTTCACTTAATTTGGTTAGACCAATTTTTTGGTAGCATTCAGGATTTTTTAGGCATTCTTGTAGTTCTTCTATCTCATTTTCTATTTTCTCTATATCTAGAGGTAGAGACTCATACTCTAGCTTCTCTTTATATGTAAGTTTGACTGTTCTGTTTGTTGTTATTTTTGTTTTAGTTTTTTCATCCTTAGATGTGAAAGTATCTAGTTCAATAATCTCTTTTTCAATTTCAAGATACTCACTATATGTTTGGTAACTCTCTTCTATTTTACCATTACCCTTAAATATATATAATTTTTTTGCAATTTTATCAACAAAGTATCGATCATGACTTACAAATATAACTGCACCTTGAAAACTTTGTATATACTCCTCAAGTATATTTATAGTTGGAATGTCTAAATCATTTGTGGGCTCATCTAAAATAAGACAATCAATCTCTTTTGTGAACAATAGGGCAAGTGCTACTCTGTTTTTTTCACCACCGCTAAGAAATTTTATTTTTTTATTAAGGTGTTCTTTGGGAAAAAGAAAGTTTTTTAAATATCCAAAAACATGCATATTTCTTCCTCTTACATCTACTCTATCTCCACCATTTGGGCAAAATATTTCAGTTATATTCTTTTCCTCATCAAGAGATGTTCTTTGTTGATCAAAATAACCAATACTAAATTCACCTTTTTTAAAAGAACCACTATCAACTTTTAATTCTTCTAAAAATATCTTAAGAAGAGTAGACTTTCCAGCCCCATTTTTACCTACTATAGCTATCCTATCGTTTTGTAGAATTCTACCACTAAAAGATGTTATTAATTTTTTATTGCCAAGTTTTAGATGTATATCATACATTTCAAATAACATTTTTTGTTTGTTAGTTGATTTTTCTTGGTTAAAGTTTTTTTGCTCTCGTTCAAGTTCTAGTTTCATTTTATGTATTAAAGATGGATTTTTTTTAGCATTTTCTCTTAGTTCAAAGACTCTTTGTTTTCTTCCTTCATTTCTTTTCAATCTAGCTTTTACCCCTCGTCTAAGCCATGCTTCTTCACTTTTTAAATGCTTAAGTAGTGTATCATGGCTTTTTGATAAACTCAATAACAGGGCCTCTTTTGCACTAAGATATTTGTCATATCCCCCTTGAAAAGTTCTTAGTTTACAATCGTCAATTTCAACTGTTTTTGTTGCTAGTCTATCTATAAAGTATCTATCATGAGAGATAAAAACAATAGTAAATTTCTCTTTTAAAAGCATCTCTTCAAGAAATTCAACCATATAAACATCAAGGTGGTTTGTTGGCTCATCAAGAAGAAGGATATCTGGTTTTTTAAGAATAAGCCCTGCGAGTGTTACTCTTCTTTGTTCTCCACCACTGAGCATGCTTACAGGATAATCCTCATACTCTTTTAGTCTAAATTGCTGCAAGACTCTTTCTATCTTATCATCAAGATTCCATGCATTGTGAGTATCTAAAAAGTTTGTTAAATATTCTTGCTTTTTTAGCAAATCACTATTTTCAAAATCGTTAGCAAGTTTAATTGTTAAGTTTTCATACTCTGTTTTTGCATTTTTTAGATCACTTAGCTCCGCTTCAATTGCATCTTTTACGCTTATATTATCTTCAAAGACAGGTGATTGATTTAGCATCTCTACCTTTATGCCATTTTGTATAATTCTTCTGCCTTCTTCAAAGTCCAATGTATTATTGATGATTTGCATAAGTGTAGATTTTCCACCGCCATTTTTTCCGATAATACAGATTCTATCACCTTTGCTGACGAAAAAGTCTATATCGTTCAGTATTTGTTGTGATTCATAAGATTTACTAATGCCAATTAGATCTAAAAGTGCCAATATGTCTCCATTTGTTAGACTGTAATGGGTTATTCATTAAGTCTATTATATATTTTGTAATTTTAACAAGTTTTAGCTAGAATGTAGTTAAACTCAAATTCTACCGTATAATCTGGGTTAAAAGGGAGTCATATGAGTAATCGTGAATGTATGGAAAGCTTAAAACAAGAGCTTGAAAATGCAAGAGAAAAGCTTATGAATCAATTTTATGTTGACTACCTAAGCTCACTACCAAATTTATATAAGCTTAGAAGTGACCTTGAAAAAAATGAAAACTTTACTCTTCTTGTTCTTAATATTGATAATTTTAAAATTTTAAATGATTTTTATGGTTTTATTGTTGGCGATTTTATTTTAGAATCAGTTGCAAATAAGCTAAAACAATTCTTTAAAACTACACCTGTTTATAGAGTTGCAAGTGATGAGTTTGCAATAGTGTTAGATAAAAAAATGAATTTTTATGAACTTAGAGACTATTTGCATGAAATTTCACAAAAGATATCTCATTTTGAGTTTTCATATGCAAATACACAAATATATGTTGATTCTACACTTTCAAGCTGCTCTAGTAGCACAAATGAGAATATATTTTCAAAAGTGAATATGGCATTGAAGTATGCAAAAGAGGAGGGGTTAAAGTTTTGGATATATGAAGATGATATGAAAACAGGCAATGAATATGAAAAAAATATTAATTTTGCAATTAAAATCAGGAAAGCTTTAAGCAGTGATGGATTAATACCATATTTTCAACCAATAATAGACAACAAAACAGGCAAAATAGTTAAGTATGAAGCACTTTCAAGATTGGTAGATGATTGCAATATCGTTCATGCTCCAAATATGTTTATACCAGCAGCTAAAAAAATTAAAGTCTATGATATAGTGACAAAAGAAATTATAGATAAAACTTTTAAAATATTTAAAGATAACAATTTAGAATTTAGTATTAATCTATCCTTTGATGATATAATTAATCCAGATATATATAACTTTATAATCGAAAAACTTAGAGTTTCTAAAATGGGTGATAGAGTTACTTTTGAGCTTTTGGAGTCTGAAAAAGTAAAAGATTTTAAAAAGGTAATTCGTTTTTTTAATGAGATAAAAAGGTTCGGTGTAAAAGTAGCTATCGATGATTTTGGTAGTGGATTTTCAAATTTTTCATATATGACAAAGCTTAGTCCAGATTATATTAAAATAGATGGTAGCCTAATTAAAGAGCTTGATTGTGACAAAAATGCTCAAATTGTAGTTGAAACTATAGTGAGTTTTGCAAAAAAACTTGGCATTGAAACAGTTGCAGAGTATGTCCATACAAGTACCATACTTTCTACTGTTAAGAGTATGAATATAGATTACTCCCAAGGTTTTTATATAGATAAGCCACATCCTGAGATAAATCTGCTATAATTCCACAAAAAATAATTAGGAAAATTTTATGTTTGAAATTATGTTAGTAGTGTATGTTATATATACTATTGCTAAAATATATATAAGTGTGGCAGAAGCTAGGTTTGTAGCGAGTAGAAAAGATGGAAAAGCTGTTATTCTTAGTGAAAAGAATTTTAAAGAGGCAGGAGAGTATAAAATTGAAACTAGTAAGATGTCAATAGTGAGTTCACTTTATGATTTGTTGATATTCTTTGCATGGATTGGATTTGGATTTAAAGCATTAGATAGTGTGATTAACTTTGAGAATAGTATGCTCTATACAGTTGCTTATATACTTGCTTTTTCAGCTATAAACTTTATACTTGGTCTTCCTTTTGATCTGTATAAAACATTTAATTTAGATAAGCGTTATGGTTTTTCAACTATTGATATTAAAACTTATGTATTGGATCAAATTAAGGGTGCGGGAATGTTCTTAATATTTGGATCATTACTGATTTGGCTTTTAGCATTTATAATTGAGAGTTTTGAAAACTGGTGGATATATGGTTTTGGGGCTGTGTTTATTGTTGTTCTTTTTATCAATATGATATATCCAACACTAATTGCTCCTATTTTTAATAAGTTTTCACCATTAGATAACGAAGAACTTCAAACAGCGATAGAAAATTTGCTTAACAAAGCTGGTTTAAAAAGTAGTGGAGTTTATAAAATTGATGCAAGTAAGAGAGATAAAAGATTAAATGCATACTTTGGTGGACTTGGGAAATCCAAACGAGTTGTTCTTTTTGATACACTAGTTAAAAAACTTGAAACCAAAGAACTGTTAGCAGTTTTAGGGCATGAACTTGGACACTTTAAGCATGGTGATATTGTGAAAAATATAGGAGCAAGTGCAGTTATGCTCTTTGTTATGTTCGCTTTTTTTGGAAATATTCCTCAAAGTATTTTTGATGGTATTGGTGTTGAAAAAACTCCACATATGATTTTAATACTTTTTTTACTTCTTTCTTCTGTTTTATCATTTTTAATGATGCCTCTTTTTGGACTTCTAAGCCGTCATAATGAGTATGCTGCAGACGAATACGGAAGCGAGTGTGAGAGTAAAGAGGCATTGGCTAGTGCCTTAATGAAACTTGCAGATGAGAATAAAAGTTTTCCACTTTCTCATCCACTTACAGTTGCATTTTACCATACACATCCAGCATTAACTGAAAGACTAGAAAAGTTAGGTGTTGATGTTAGTTAGAGATGTTCTAATTGAAGCTACAAGGCGAATAAAAAGTATAAGTGATATACCAAATAAAGAGGCTAGAATACTTTTGTCTTTTTATCTCAAAAAAGATCAAATTTGGATAATTACTCATGATAATGAAAATATTGAAGAAGAAGGATATTTTGAACTTATAAAAAGACGAGAGAAAAATGAACCTATTGAGTACATAACAAATAGTGCAAATTTTTACGGAAAAGAGTTTTATGTAGATTCAAATGTTCTCATTCCAAGGCCAGAAACAGAGCTTCTAGTCGACCAAGTAGTTTCTATATGTAGAGGCATGAAAAGACCTCGTATTGTTGAGATAGGGACAGGAAGTGGGATAGTATCTATTATGTTAAAATATCTTATACCAGATGCGGAAGTAACAGCAATAGATATAAGTGAAGAAGCTCTAAATATTGCAAAAGATAATGCTATAAAACATAATCAGAAGATAGAATTTATTTGTAGTGATTTATGTGAAAATTATGTAGAGAAAAACTTTGATATATTGGTTTCAAATCCACCATATATAGCAAATGATGAAGTTTTAGATATAGGTCTTTCTTATGAGCCAAGTTTAGCTTTATATGGTGGAGGTATTGGAGATGAAATACTGCGTAAAATCATAGATATTTATCAAGAAAAAAATATAAAGTATTTAGCATGTGAAATGGGCTATGATCAAAAAGAGAAAATTGACAACTATATTGAAAACTTAGCTCTACATGTAGAGTATTATAAGGACTTATCTAATTTAGATAGAGGTTTTGTTATAGAAAGAAGTTAAACTTCTTTCTATAAAGATGGTTTTTATTTTAGTCCATTTGATGGCGTATATATGTAGGAATATCCAAGTAGTCTTCTTGACCTTCATACCCACCACTTACTTTTCTAAGGCGTGTTATTCTCTCTGTTTTTATTGCTTCTTGAGATTCATTTAGAAGTTTTAACTCTTTTGTCTTTTCTATTTTATTTTCAAAACCAGTTGCTACAATAGTAACTTTTACACTATCATCTGCCATGGTATCATCCGTTGTAGTTCCAAAAATTACATCTGCATCTTCATCTGCACTATCATACACTAAGTTCATAGCTTCACTTATTTCAGAAAGTGGGCATGTTGCAGGTATTTGGAAGTTGATAAGAACTCCTAGTGCACCATTGATTGACATATTATCTAGCAGTGGGGATTCTATGGCACTTTTAACAGCTTCACTTGCAGCTCCCTCACCACTACTTTCACCAACACCCATAAGTGCCATACCTCTGTGACTCATAACTGTTTTAACATCGGCAAAGTCAACATTTATGTTACCTTGACTAGATGAAAGAACAACTTGACTCATACCACCAACAGCACGACTTAGTACATCATCAACAATTTTAAAGCTATCTTGTATACCTAATCCACGCTCTACAATAGAAAGAAGTTTATCATTTGGAATGACAACAATAGAGTCACTCTCTTTCTTTAACTCATTTAAGCCAGCCTCTGCTAGCTTCATTCTCTTTCTACCTTCAAATATAAATGGTTTTGTTACGACTGAAACAGTAAGTGCTCCAATCTCTTTTGCTGCTTGAGCAATGATAGGAGCAGCACCAGTCCCTGTTCCTCCACCAAGCCCAGAAGCTACATAGACTATATCTGCACCTTCAAGTGCACTTTTAATCTCTTCATAACTTTCTAGTGCCGATTCTTTTCCAACTTCTGGTTGCATACCTGCACCAAGTCCCTTAGTCTTTTTTTCACCAAGTTGTAACTTTGTTATTGCCTTTGAGTGGTCTAATGCTTGTGCATCTGTATTAGCAACTATAAGGTCAATACCACTTACACCTTGTGCTATCATGTGGTTGACCATGTTTCCACCGCCACCACCAACACCGATTACTTTTATTTTTGCACCATAAACATTTTTTGCTTCTTCTATACTAAAACCACTCATAGTATCTCCTAGATATTTTTTTAATTTTATTTAGACTGCTTTTAAAACAGTTGTGTCATACGATTCCAGACTTTGGTAAAAAGCCCATCGCTACCATCTTTATCGTCAATTTTTATATTTGCTAATTTATCTTTAGCACTTTCTATTCCACTATCATTTATACTTAATTCTTTGTTGTTATCACCATTTAAAATATCTTGCATATCTGCACTTGGTGCAATTGCTTCATCTTTATATCTTAGTTTTTTATTTGAATCAATTTCATATGGTGTAAAGTGACCAGCTCCATACAAAACAAGTCCAATAGCAGTAGAATAACCAGGATCTCTAAGTGTCTCAAAAAGACCTTCCATTTCTTTTGGCTTAGCAACCCTTACAGGCATATTATCAAATATAGCAGATGCTAAATCTCTAATACCACCTAGTTTAGTCATTCCACCAGTAAGAACAATACCAGCACCAAGCTGATCTTTGTATCCACTATCTTCAAGAGACTTAGCAAGTATCATAAGAGTCTCTTCTACTCTAACATATATTACATTTGAAACAATATCCAAAGATACTTCATGAGTAGAACCATCATCTCCAATTACAGGAAGTTCTATAAGATCACTAGAGTTTCCATCTAGTGAGCCATAGTTGATTTTGATGTTTTCTGCAGCCCCTAGAGGTGTGTGTAGTGCTGTTGAGAGGTCATTGGTAATGTTGAGTGAACCAACACCTAAAAAGTCATTGTATCTTATAGCACTATTTGTGTGGACTACAAGATTGCATGTTGCACCACCAACATCTATGACAGCAACACCAAGCTCTTTTTCATCACTATTTAGAATTGCTATACTAGATGCATAGCCACCTAGAACAATATTGTCAATATTTACGCCAGCTGACTTAACTGCTTTTTCTAGATTACTAAGGGAAGATTTTTGTGCTGTAATTATATGTGTTTGTACTTCAAGTCTTGCTCCATTCATTCCAAGAGGATCATCAATAAACTCTTGATCATCAACCTTGAAGTTATATGGAAGTATATGAAGTTTTTCATATTCATTAGGAATATTTGCATTGTGATCAGCCATTTGCATAGCTCTATTTATCTCTCGTATGCCAATATCACGATTAGGAATGTTAACAATTCCACTACTATTTATACTTTTGGTATATGCTCCAGATATAGAAACAATTACTTTTTCATATTGAGTGCCAGCTACCCTTTTTGCATCGTTTAGTGCATTTTGGATAGATTTGGAGGCTAGCTCAATATTGGTAATAATCCCTTTTTTAAGTCCTTGAGATTTAGCAATACCTGCACCAAGAATCTTAACATCATCATCACTTTTTTCTGCGATAATGGCACAAATCTTACTTGATCCAATGTCAATTCCTAAGATTGTTGTACTCAATTATTTTCCTTTATAGAATTGTTCTACATCGTATCTTTTTTTCAGATTTAAAACTAAGTTTTTGTTTATCTCAGCTTGTTTCATCTGTTTGATACTGTCATTTACAAGCGTAGCATACTTTTCTGCTTTAACATTACTAAGCAAATCTTGTTCCAAAATTTTGTATAAAACAGCCTTGTTTCCTATGATTTTGTAGTTTACTAGTTTGTTGTTGTCAAATACAAAATTTATAAATTCTAAGCTCTCTACTTGAGTTAGTCCATTTATTACTTTTGCACTGTCTCTGCTAATGAATCCAATATCTCTTCCGTTAAATATTCCGAGTCTAGCTTCTGCTTTTTTAGCTAGTGCAGATACTTTTTTCTCTGCCTGAAGTTTTGCTAGTATTTGTGCTTTTGCCTCTTGGTATGGTTTTGGCTCAGGATTTTTAATGCCTATGATTTTAACAATGATATAACCATTTTTTGTCTCAATTGGTTTTAGTACAGTTCCAATTTTTGCTTTTTTAAGTTGCTCAACAGGAAATTCTGTATCACTAAGTTTTACATTCTTTTCTCCAGTTGCATTCATTTGAGATTTTTTAAATAACAAATAAGTCTCTAGTGCCTCTCTTTTTGAAAGTTTAAGTCTGTAATCTTTTTCTACATCTACTCTCGCATCAGCAAAACTCAAGATTTTTCCGTCTGCTGCTTTATAATTATGTCTTTTTTCTTGATAAAAAGCTTTTAATTTTTCTTCGTCTAATTCTTTTTGTGTCAGTGCAACTTCTATTGTACTTAAATCATAACTTTTTTCTGTTAAGTACTCCGTCTTGTGTTTATCCCAGTATTTTTTGATCTCATCTTCACTTACAACAGCTTCACCCTCATCTAGTGTTATGATATCAATTGCAACTCTATCTTTCATAAACATAGATGATGTAAACAATTCCTCTTCAGCTTTTGTTGGCTTCAGTTTTAGTACATTTTGTACTTTTGCGAGTAGCAGTTTTTTCCCAAGGCCAATCTCATAGTCTTTAGGTTTTATTTGTGATTGCTTTATTACTCTGTAGTATGTCTCTTTATCAAATACACCATTTTTTTGAAAAGCTGTATCACTTGCAAGTGCTTGTTTTATCTCACTATCCATCACTCTTAATCCAATCTCATCTGCATATGCTAAAATTAGTGTTTCATTGATGATACTTTCAAGAACTATTTTTTCAAGTCCCATTTGGTCTGCTTTTTCTTGAGTAAGTCCTCCACCTAACATGTTATTATAAAAGTTGTAGTAGTTAGCATATGCTAGTTGATACTCTTGAACAGTAATTTTTCTATTTTCTACTTTTGCTATTGCAGAAGCACGATCAGAATTAAAGTCATAGGCTCCCCAACCAACAAAACCCGCACCAACAAACGCTATTACGCTTATCCATATTGTTACAACCAAGTATTTTTTGTGACGCTGCATCCAAGTAATCATCTATATCCCTTGTGGACTAAGAAAAGTCCATTTTATTTTAGCTATAATTTTATCTTTATTGTTATTAAACGACCATAAAGTCGAAGATTTGTATGATAAAATGAGTAAAAAAGTGTAGAATTAGCAAAAAAGATTTAGAATATGTCTAACACTTATATTATTTTGTGAAAAAATCATTTTAAAAAGGAGAAGTTGTATGAATAATATAATTATAATTATAACAGATATATTGATTAGGTTAGCTAACATCGTAAGTGACTTTTTAAAACTGAGTAAGAGTCTAAATATGAGTTCTGTTTTACCTTTATATATACTAACAACTAACACTAATAACTATGCAACTAAGTAATAATTATACTACAGTATTTGTAGCTGGTTATGGTAACTCTGAATCAAAACACTGGCAAAGGCTTTGGTTTAACTCTATTAAGAGTTCTTGCTGGGTAGAACAAAAAGAGTGGAACAATCCAAATAAAGATATATGGATAAAAGAACTTGAAAATACTATGTTGCATATAGAAGGTCCTATAGTTATTATTGCTCATAGTATAGGCTGCCATACTGTTGTGGAATGGGTAAAAAAATACTATAAAGCACAAGAAATAATCGGAGCATTACTAGTAGCACCACCTGATACAAATCAAAAAAACTTTCCAAAAGAGATAAAAGGATATAAAAATCCTCCACTAGAAAAACTTCCATTTAGGTCAGTATGTGTATTGAGTAGTAATGACCCATATTCAAGTGAGGTAAAAGCAGAATTTTTAGCAGATAAATGGGGGAGTAAAGTGGTACATATAGGCTCAAAAGGACATATAAATTTAGCCTCAAATTTAGGAATCTGGGAAGAGGGCAAAGAAATTTTAACTCAAATGATA